>Ga0222714_10004539_pt1 | contig 13517 bp, 27 predicted proteins | sample C33_3DmetaG_FD_165048 | JGI IMG/M metagenome (GOLD analysis project Ga0222714, IMG submission 165048) | Estuarine water microbial communities from San Francisco Bay, California, United States - C33_3D | ecosystem: Environmental > Aquatic > Marine > Unclassified | place: USA: California... | reverse complement strand
TAGAGATGGTGCGTAGATGGTGCGAGTATTTGAACTATGCCCCTCAGCGCCACGGTCAAGAAAAATTCCTCACCCTAGAAAACCGTGAGTCACTATGAAGAATCACTAGGTTTCTTCACGGTGGCCTACCACTGACCACCATTTACGAACCATTCCGCCGCGTTAAAACCAGCCTACAATGGTGGTCAAGGTGTTGATTCTGCTGACAGCACCTTGACTCAGAATCAGAATCACACCTGCCCCTGCGGGGCCCCTACACACTACTAGACTACTACACTGTAAGAGTCACTGTGCTCTACTACTACACTGTGGGAGACCATCACTACTACACTACTATAGAGAACCACTACTACTACACTGTGCTCTACTACTACACTGCTGCACACTGAGAGAACCACTACTACACTACTAGACACTAGGCTGCTGCTTGCGCTGCTATGCTCTACTACGCTATGAGCTAGACTGCTTGTGTGCTGCTAGTGTAGTAGTGTGGGAGGGGTGGCACTGCGACTGTGTTGCTTTTCTGCATCATCCAGTCGTTCGCACTCAAACTGTGCATTGTGGACAACTTGTGGATAACTTTTTTGTTCTTTTTGCCGCGTGAGGGGTTGACAACTGCGCAAGAGATGCTATACTAGTAGCACGAGTTAACAAAGCAAAGAGGGCAAACTATGCAAAAGCTATTAAACCGTATTACCCACTACTTCCTAAACCGTGCGTATGCGCAACTAGAAGCAGCAGGCGACTTGCAAAACGCAGATGACGTAGCAGAATTTTTAGAGGACTACTACGCACAAAAAGTAATTTAGGGGTTGACAACTGCGTGAGAGATGCTATACTAGTAGAGTAAGTTAAACAAACACATAGAGGGCAACACTATGCAAAACATTACTTTTCCGTTTACAGTACAACTTGCAGGCGACAGCATTTGGGGCTACAAGGGTCCGCAAACTGTTACTGTTACAGACATTAGTGTATACACAGACGAAGACGACGGCTACACTAGCATTAGTGTAGAGCACGACACAACTTGGGACATCTACACAGACACAGGCTTTGAAGCTGCTATTAGTGCAGCACTAGGCTATGACGTGCAGTTTACAGAGCAGGGAATGCAGGAAGACGGCTGTGCTAGCATGGAGTGCTAGTGTAGGGCGTAGGCCCCGCTGTAGAGGGGTTGACAAGCTGAGAAGTTCTGCTATACTAGTAGAGTATTCAACAACACGGAGGGCATCCAATGACACAATATGATGAACGGCACGGTGGGCCTTTTGATCGCGGAAGCGCAGACAGCTACTACGGCAGGGGTCGTCGTCCGCACTTCTTCGTTGCTGCTACCTACTCCAGCGCAGAGATTCCGGAACAGCAGATGACAGCAGATGAGATTGCTGCTTACAATGCGGGCTACGACCACAACGAGCAGTTTGGCGACAAGAAAGATTGGGGTTGACAAGCTGCACGTAGATGCTATACTGTAAGTAAGTTAACAGCACACGCCGGAGGGCACTATGGCAAAATGGGGTTACACACTGGAAGTCTACAAAAAGGACCGTCGCACCAAAGCAGGCGAGAAATTGGTTGAGAAGGTAGACTACGATGGTTATAGCGGTAACGCTATGATGGATGAGATAAAGTATCTCCACAATCACAAATATCCCCGCAACAAGTATCGTTTGGACTTCTTTGAAACTTGGGTCACTCGCAAGAACATGATGTCAGGAAAGGAGTATCAGGAACGCTATGACACTCCCTACTACTGCTCGGCCAGTTCAGAAACCTATTGGAGCATGTAACCTGTTGTTTTTACGCAACAAAAAAAGTGGTTGACAGCAGGGCAACCGGTGCTATACTAATGGTACAGTGAGAGGACGGGCAATGAATCTAGCAGAATTATGCCTAATGCTTCAATCGGATGCGCACGACATGGCAGACGATTTTGGAGAGGAGCCGAGTACTGTAGAGCTGCTGGCGGACGAGTACGGACTGTCAGCGGAGTTTGTGCGGGCTGTGTTAGCTGGCAATGACTGGAAAAAAGTGGTTGACAGCATGCCAAACCCGTGTATAATAACACTATGAGCTAAAGCAATTGTGCTGAGGCCATAAACTATGCTAAGGAGCATAAGATGTCTAAGACATTTACTATCGTTGGAACTTCCAATCTCAACGGCAAAGTCAAGAATCGCTTTGCAAACGGAACCATCAAGCATCGCACATTGGTGCTGACTCGCAACGGGCACACAGAGATCAACTTGATCGAACTGCCCACTGCTATGAGCAAGGTAGAGGCTGTTGCTTTCTTTGAGGCGCAGGAGATCATGCGTCCTCAGCTAGACACCAGCACTGTTGAGGATTCAGTTGAGGACATCATGGATGACTTCAACTATGTAGGCAACAAAGCCCACTATTAATCCAAACAGGGGTGGCACACGGTGTGTCACCCCACCAATAAGGTGTCATCCATGACTTTTAAATTGGCCTACTGTGACTACATCGCGCATCTTGTTCAACAGGGACTGCGTAATGATACGGAACATCTACTGGACAAGGTCGGCACCACCAAGTATGATCTAGACAAAAACGGAGCCTTTGTGAGTCCCGCCAAGAGCATTACGCTTTGGGATCGCCAGGGCAAGGCTTACATTGTAAGCATCCAAGAAGCTCCCCTACTAGACAAATAGGGGTTGACAAGGTATAGCACTGGTGCTATACTATATGAATACTTAAGGAGTGGTTCCTTAAGGTACTTTAAACTAACTAAGGAAAAGGCAAAATGAAGCGTTTTAATCCCGAAACCAAGACCTTCAAGGTCTTCAATGCTCTTTACAATGGCGAGACCCTCACAGCAGCATCTGCTCGTAAGCGTTTTGGCGTTGGCAATTTGAGCGCAGAAGTTACTCGCATTCGTCAGGGCGGCTATGCTGTTTATGGCAACACCCGTACTGCTGGCAATGGCGTTACCGTTCGTGAATACGAAATGGGCATGCCGTCACGCGAGATTGTTGCCCTAGGCTATCGTGCCAAGGCAGCTGGCTTCTCACTGGACACTATCTAAAGTGTTTATGAAGAGTGTTGCAGAAATGCAACACTCTTATCTAATGGCATTTAGTGGTTGACAAACGATTGCTAGATGCTATTATATAAGAGTGTTCAACAAAAGAGGGCAAGCAGATGTCGAATATCGTAACCCAAGCAGTCGAGCTGATCTACAAGATGAGCAACGATGAGCTCAACCAAATCTCTGATGCTATCAAGCTCAAGCGTCAGTTCCTAGTCAAGCAGAACGTTCTCAAGTTCTTTGTCGGCGACCTAGTCCAGTTTACAAGCAGCCGGATTGGTGGCACTGTGACTGGACGAGTCAAGAAGATCGCTATCAAGAACATCACCGTAGACTGCGGTGTGCGTGGCCAGTGGCGTGTGCCTGCGAGTATGCTGACCGCTGTGGAAACTGCCTAAAAAAGAGGTTGACAGGGGAGCAATCCCCTGTTATACTGTAGGCATAAGTTAAACAACTGGAGGGCAATCCAAATGTCAAATTTCAAACGTGATCCTCGCTCCTACGCATTGGAGTTGGTGGATGATGGTGTTATCGATCCCATGATGATGTTGCAAGCGGCTCTGAGCTGGATGAGCCACGATGAAGTGCGTGATATGCTGGACGCTAACGAGCTCAGCCCACGCTTCAACGAAGATGCAGACGAGGATGAGGAGGACTACGAAGATGCCTAATTGGTGCGATAACTCGATTGAGATCACAGGTCCGGCTAACAAGATTAGAACTCTGTGGCAAAGGTCAAACACCTCTAACGAGAACTGTGGGCTTCTTCAGCAGATGGTTCCTATGCCTAAGGAACTGAGTAGCACCGTCAAAGGTTCAGGAGATGAGAATCAGACTGCGAAGTATGACGGCTTCACTAATTGGTATGATTGGAGTGTAGCTCGTTGGGGCACCAAGTGGGATGTATCGCTTGAGGGCCTAGAGTATGAAGAAGATGAGGCAAACGGCACTGCCACGATCTCAGGTTGGTTTAGTAGTGCTTGGGCACCTCCAATCAATGCTATGGCTACCTACGGTGAAGCCAATCCTGATGTGACGATTGTGCTTGACTATCACGAGCCAGGTATGGCATTCGTAGGTCGTGCTACAGTTGAAGAAGGCGAGTTGGTTGATGATTACTACGAATTTGCTGGTGAGTCCTCAAAGACTGTGCGTGACGTGATTGGTGCTGAACTAGACGACTTCTGGGCTATCTCTGAGAACATGGCTCAGTGGGAAGAGGAGAGCGAAGATGCAAATTGAAGGACTCAATCATCACCAGCGGGTCATTGCTGATCTGCTCTGGAAGTGCGACACTCTAGAACGAGTCAACGAGATCGTTCAGGTGCTAGGGCGTGATGCTCAGCTCGTGTTTGAGCTTATGAAGTTGGCTGCGCTTGACGAGGACATTGATTCTATGCAGGAATTTCCTGTAGCAAAACAGATGTTGAAGCAAATTAGTGGTTGACAGCAGTTCTACAGATGCTATACTGATAGCATAAGTTAACAGAAAGGGCACAACATGACGACCAAACTAGAACAGCTGGCTTTTGAGATTGCAGTTCTTAGCAAAGAAGATCTTGCTAAATTGGCTCATAAACTGTTTGATTCTTATCCTTACACCGCAAGCAACCTTTCAAGGCTAGTGACATTTGAAGAAATGGATGTTGATTACGGGGCTTACAATACATTCGAAGAGTTCCAAAGACGAGAGAATATATTAACCTAAACGAACCGGGCCTTTAGCTCAATTGGTTAGAGCAGCGGACTCATAATCCGTTGGTTGCGAGTTCGAGTCTCGCAGGGCCCACCAAATTGCCCGCGTGGTGGAATAGGTAGACACAAGGGACTTAAAATCCCTCGCTTCAAGCGTGCCGGTTCGAGTCCGGCCGCGGGCACCAAGAGATTAAGTATATGCGAAGAAGATATGTAGATGTAAAGCTAGCTCGGCGCAGGGTCTACGGAGAGTTCCGTAAGCGTATGGCTAGGCAGAACTATCTTGCAATGATTAAAAAACAATCTGCCCTTAGCTCAGCAGGATAGAGCAACAGCCTTCTAAGCTGTGGGTCAGAGGTTCGAATCCTCTAGGGCAGGCCAACTTGCTAAGTTGTTGTTTTTAAACAACAATCTTTTTGAAAAAAAGTGGTTGACATCTGTGCTGTTGGTGCTATACTAATAGCATAAGTTAACAAAGCGAGGGCAAAGCAATGTTCAAGAACTTAATCAAAGCAACAACAGTAGCCAGTCTGTTTATGGCAGGCACCGTGTTCGCAATGGACTATGCGTTCAGCATTCCGTCAGTCTACAAGAGCTACAGCACCAACCAATGTGTTAAGGTTGAGAACTATCCCAGCATGTTCTTTGGAGAGACCAACTTCTCCTGCGAGAATATGCCTAGCAAGTTTGATCTAGTGTGGACCAACTAAGATGATTAGAATTTTTACAACAGGCCTCACAGGCGAACGCTTCCTCCGATTAGACGAAGTTAACGTAGTCACAATGAAGATGGACTACATGGGCCGACCCTATATGTTCTTTGAGCATAAGGACTATCCGCTAGGTGCTCTCCGTGCAGAGTTTGACGGCAGCGTTTGGCAATGTGACATGGACTAAAAAAGAGGTTGACAAACCTTGTAGAGGTGCTATACTAATAGCATAAGTTAACAAAGCAAGAGGGCAAACACAATGGCTACACGTTCAACTATCGCTTACCGCACTCCCGAAGGCCGCATCGTAGCAGTCTACTGCCACTGGGATGGCTATCCTAGCCACAACGGCAAGATCCTGCAGGAGCACTATCAGGAAGCTCGCAAGATTGCACAGCTGATCAGCTACGGCGACATTTCATCGCTTGGCGCAGAGTTTGGCAAGCAACACGAAGGCATCGTCATCCCAGCTGAAACGCTTGCAGACACTATCTGCACCTTTTACAATCGCGATCGTGGCGAGGACACAACTTGCGAAGTGTTCAACGATGTTCCTAGCTGGATAGATCATTACAGCTGGAGCGACTATGCTTACCTGTGGAACGGACGTGAGTGGCTTGTGCATAACACAAGCGACAAGGCCTCAGATGGCTTTCCTGTGTTCGAGCGTTTGGAAGATGTGCTTGAGCGCGAACTAGTAGAGGATGACGCATAATGGCACTTTGCCCAGAATGCCTAACAGAGAAACCGTTCTTTGCAGGCCGTTGTCCAAACTGCATCCAAGAGGTTCCTTTGCTGCGGCAACTCTGGGCAATGGTAGTCTACTACACGTTCTTCATTGGAACTTTCTGCCTAGGTGCATATTTTTTAGTGAAGCTGATATTTTAGAGGTTGACAACTTCTACAGGCTCTAGTATACTTAACAGACTAAACAACTTAGAGGGCAATATGCAAACGATTAGATTTATTGAGGGCACATACAAGATTCGCGGTGTAGACACTAGTGTCGCTGGCATTGTGTTTCCGATGGTAGAAGAGTTTAAAGTTGGGACGGGCGGTGGCTACGTAACAGTGGATGGTAGTGCTGTTGCAGGCTTCCCGGGTCGTAATATCAAGATCCGTTGCGAAGGTACCGAAAGCTACGAACATGTAGACTCGAAGGTAGCCACCGCCCAGGCCAAGAGTCGTGTTGAGACGGACGAGCAGATCATTGAGCGTATGCGTGATCGCTTTCAGATGCTTGAAGACATGACTCGTGCATGTAAGAAAGGTGACGTGCGAGCAATGATTGTTAGCGGCCCACCAGGCGTTGGTAAAAGCTACGGTGTAGAGAAAGTACTAGGCAAACACGACCTTCTTGCTGACATTGCTCAGGACAGCAAATTCAAGAAGTACGAAGTTGTCAAAGGTGCAATGAGTGCAATTGGTCTCTACTGCAAGCTGTTCCAGTTTGCAGATCGTGATAACGTTATCGTGTTTGATGACTGCGACTCTGTGCTGCTTGATGACTTGAGTCTTAATATTTTGAAAGCTGCTCTAGACTCTAAGAAGAACCGTCGCATTCACTGGAACACTGACAGCTTCAAACTGCGCAATGAAGGTGTGCCTGATAGCTTTGAGTTCAAAGGCTCTGCGATCTTTATTACCAACATCAAGTTTGATAACGTTAAGAGCAAGAAGCTGCGTGATCACCTTGAAGCACTAGAGTCACGCTGTCACTATATTGACTTGACGATTGATACAGAGCGCGAGAAGCTGCTGCGTATTCGTCAGATCACCAAGGACGGTATGCTTGCAGAATACGGCTTGCCGGAAGGTGTGCAGGACGAGATCATCGAGTTTATTGATATTAATAAGAAGCGACTGCGTGAGCTGAGTCTCCGCACAGTACTTAAAGTCGCCGACTTGGCTAAGGCATTCCCCAACAAGTGGGAGTCCTTAGCGGAGAACACAGTGATGAAGCGTTAATGCCCTCAACGCTCGCTGTGCCTGCTACGAGCACCCCTAGGACATGCCCTCGTCCAACAGCTAGTAGCAGATAAACAGAGCAAGAAGAGTTGCCCTCACTCTTTGCTCTTTTACCCCCAGGTGTGATTGCCCTCCGCCTGGGGGGTTTTCTTTCTAGTACGCTAAGTCATTGATTTCATTAGACCAGCTAAGTTGTTGTTTTTAAACAACAATCTTTTTGAAAAAAGTGGTTGACAAAGCTTGCAGTGGTGCTATACTAATAGCATAAGTTAAGCAAACGAGGGCAAACAAATGCAGAACTTCATCGTCCGTACACAGATCCTGGAAAACTATGGCGCTCACAGCGAGGACGGCAAGTTCTCCTCGGGCAATGCCTACTGGAAAGCCAAGGGCGGCAACGACTACTTGGTCACGGGTTTGGATCGCAGTCAGGACGCTTGGGCGTTTGTGATGGCTGCGTTCAGTGAGAATAACCTCTACTACAAAGAGTTCCCCACCGAGTGCATTACCGAAGAAGAGTGGGTTGCTGGTCTTCCGGACGATGCAGACTACCGCGACTACCTCAAGGAGTGCGTGATCTGTGTGTCGCCCGCTAGTGGCAAGAAAGCCACAAAAGGTTATCCACAGGAGATTTAGAGGTTGACAAACCTCTAAGGATCAGGTATACTATATACATAGTTAGGGCAACGAGGAGCAGGGCAGATGGGCTACAAAATCCTAAACATTTCACCGGAGTTCCGCGAGCAGTTCGATGTTCGCCCGGGTTTGGAAGGCCCGTTCTTCTACGATGGCAACATCGCGCTCTACTACGATGCCCGTGAAGGCAAGTATTGGAACCCAAAAACCGATATGTATCTCTCCTACGAAGAGTACGAAGAGATCTCAAAAAGATAGGTTGACAAACTGCACAATGGTGCTATACTAATAACACTAAGAAGACGAACTGGCGCACAGAGGGCTGTGCTAGAGAAAACTGCATCGTCGCTTGGTACTGTTTGAGGGCAATATGGAAAACACTTATTGGAATCACAAGGGCCGTTTCCAAGCCGCATACGACAGCTTGGTTGAGATGATGCCCGCAATGGGTCCTGCAGACACTCTTGCAGGTGAGTTGATTCGCTCCGTTAGCCGTTTGGGCTACGACCTCTACAACAACGGCATGGGCAACAACACCTCAGGTGCTGCCAACTTTCTGCTAGAGAAAGGTGCCATTGATCCTGCAACTCACGCTGTCATCTACGAATACACTCGCGGACGACTGTACGAAGGCAACTACAAAGGCGATAGTCTGCAGATGGCGATTGAACGTGCAGTGGACATGACTGTAGAGATGATCACTCGCAATCCCCAGATGATGACAATCCCCAACACAGAAGACATGCTGGACTTTGGGGAAGAGGACGAACACTTCTGCGATGAGTGCGGTGACACTATGGAAGGTCGCTACGGACACCTTTGCCGCTACTGCGATGAAGCTTTGGAAGAGGTAGATGCCACAGACGTTCTTTTTTATCGTACCAGCTAAAAAGAGGTTGACAACCTGCACAAAGGTGCTATTATATACACATGTTCAACGCTAAAGAGGGCAACACGATGGCAAACACATACATTTGGGCACACGACGCAGGACACGAATGGCTCGCAGTCAAGATCAGCGAGCTGGTTGAACTGGGCATCGCTGACAAGATCAGTGCATACTCCTACCAGAAAGGCACCACAGCATACCTGGAAGGCGACTGCGATGCCGCAGAGTTCTTCAACGCATACCGCGCCAAGCACGGTGTAGATCCCAAGACCAAGCAGGGCAAGTATTGGGACGTTCAACCCCTGCGCCGCTTTGCTCGCTACTCAACTCCGGTACTGCCCAAGAACAGCCTGGGCGACTACATCGAGCAAGCCAATCGCTGGACAGCAATCTTCAAGCCCAACGACACTATGCAGTTCCCGCTCACACAGAACTCAGTGAACCAGATTGTGGATCAACTCAACGGTGACCTTAGCCCTGAGAACCTGCACTGCGATGGCGAGATCACAGCCAGCCAAGCTCGTGCCAAATACCAGTTCTACAAGACTGTAGCACAAGAGCTTGAAGCATACTGCAAGCAGAATGCGCTCCACATGCGCGAAGTCTACGAGTTGTAAAACTGCCACAGAGTCCAAACTAGGGGTTGACAAACCCCGTAGTGATGCTATTATATACACATGTTCAACAGCAAATGAGGGCAAGTCAAATGCAAGCAAACACAGAACTCTCCGTAGCACAGATCCAAGCAGCCGTACGCGAAGCACGTGAAGCCGCATACGAAGCAGCCGATAACTTCTTTAAGACCCGGCTGGGCGGGCGTGATCAATACGCCTGTGGCTTTGCTTGGGTTAATATCTACGAGCACAATGGTGTGAAGCTTAAAGGCAATACCAAGATGGGTCGTGCTATGAAGGCTGCGGGCATCCGTCAGGACTACACCAAAGCGTTCAGCATCTGGAACCCCAGCGGCTATGGTTGCCAGAACGTGGACACGCTAGAGCAAGGTGCCCGTGCAGCCGCACTGGTGCTACGCAAGTATGGCTTTGATGCCTACGCAGGCAGCAGGCTAGACTAACACTGCGGCGCTTGTGCTAGGGGAGAAGGCGCAGTAGAGCGACTGCGTCTTTTTTCTTTTTGAAAAGAAAAAAAATTTTTCGAGATGAGGGGTGAGGGGTATATAAAATAAAACTGTACAAATATACAGCTATTGCTTAATGGCGCACTTTAAAAACTGGGTGATGCAAAATCACCACCTCACTTCTGTAAGTACTTCCCTATAATTTTTTGCGCGACTATTTTTTTTGGCACAAAGGGAATTAGAGTGCCCAGCGTCCCCCACAGTGTGGGAACCTCCCTCGATCTCTAAGTACTTCCCTAAATTTTTTTGCGCACAATTTTTTTTGGGCTGCAACTGAATTCGGGTATATACTAGTGTATGATAATTCAATTGCAATTCCCTCTGAGTCAGTCCATACACTATCAAGACGTTCGTACGTTTACTGTTAGTGTGGAACTGTTTCTAAAGGGTATACACACTACACAGCCCGATTATAACCGTTTAGAGTTTGATTCAGATCGTGATTTTACTCGTGCGCTAGCACTGTTATGGCAGTACGAACGTGAATTCCAAGTTAGGGTATTAGCCTAATCACAACTGCTAGTGTAGCAAGTGGCATCCAAAAGATCGTTATCAGTGCTAGTATCAGCTGTTTCATGTTCACAGTCCTTGCATCTGCAACTAGCGCATACACACACAGTTTCATCCAACATGCCGTTGTCTGTGGGCTTGTATAGATATACACCACAGTGTGAGCTGTGTCCGCAGTTTGCGCATGTAGGTGCGAGTAGTAGTAGCATATGGTTATTTAGTGTGGTAGCCAATTTGCAGCACCTGCGTTTTGAACCGCACGTTGCTAGCGCAAACGCTTCGCGCTTAGTTGCTTTACCGCAGGCGGCTTCGCCGTATAAGTACAGTCATGCGTAGACAATTCTGTGTATATACCAGCAACAGTCGATTTCTGGAAGTGGTGCGTTTTGCACAGTCTAGATCACTTGGTGTGGAGATACATCTAAATAGAACTCGTTTTTGGATAGATGACAACAGCGTTGACTATGCTCTACTGCAACTGCGCTATGGTGAGCACATACACTGTGTAGACCACGAAACTGATCACTCATTAGGCCGTTAAACGGTCTAAAATTTCAAATCGCCATTTGCGGCCTATTGCGCCGCGTTGTTTTCGGCTTGTCGTGGCGATTGTGCAAAAACGTCAGTTAAGTCGCTGCCTAGTAGCGCACTAGCGGTCTTGCTCTAAACTCCCAGTTAACTGTGTGTTTTTCTTGGATACCACCTCGCGTAAATACTCTACCAAAACGTCAAAAGGAGTAAAACAGTGATAATATCTCACCTAAAACGTTTCGCACTGCTGGGCATATTGAGCCTAGGTTTGACTGCATGTGCAGTACACGCAAGTCCACCAATACCAGGTGCTACACCAGTAGTGCAAGCAGCACAACGATATGTGGGCATGACTGAGCACAAGGATCGTTCCAGGTTGAAAACCTTTTTGGGCATAGATCCTCGACGCACTCCTTGGTGTGCTGCTTTTGTGAATTCAGTATTGGAGCGAACAGGATTTACAGGAACTGACAGTCTAATGGCTCGCAGTTTCCTCAACTACGGTGTGCGTACCAAAACACCTGAAGTTGGAGACATTGCAGTGTTTCGTCGCGGCAGAAACAGTAGAAGCGGACATGTTGGATTCTATGTGGGAGAAGATGATACCTATGTGCATGTGCTAGGAGGCAATCAGAGCGGTGGTGTCAGTGTAGCACAGTATCCAAAGCGCATGTTGTTGGGCTATAGAAAGATCACTTCTCAGCAGGCACTGGCAGCACCCAGCAGCAGCGAGCGCATACAAGTGGCAGAAACAGCACAACCCAATCATGCGCTGCTGTATACAATGTATACACCCAAAGCAATAGCACCAACTTCTCCATACTGCTTGCCCATAAACATTGACGAGTACACTTGGACTCACGCTTGTGCAGGATAAAAAAGGTTGACAGTGTCTATAAATACTGTTATACTAGCTATACTAATAACAATTGCAGGAGAAAGAGCTAGATGAAAAACAAGATCTTATCAATGGCATTAATAGCAGCCCTTGCAGCAGGATCCACTGCATGGGCTGGTGACAGAGGTCGCGATCGCCACTATGCACAGCCTCACTCACATCACTCACATGGTATGCATAGATCGCATCGTGATCGCAACCTAGCTATTGGCATATTGGGCGGATTGGCAATTGGAACTATTATTGCTAACTCACAGCCTCGCTACTACTATCAGGCTCAGCCACCAGTGGTATTGCAGCACAATGATCCTAGCAGAGTTTGTGCTGTAAGAGAATATCACAGTGGCCGTTGGGTAGACGTTGTGGAAACCAACTGCTATGGCGAAGTAATTAGAAGAACACGCCGCTACTACTAATCAAACTGGAGAACACACAATGCAGCGCAAAACTCGCATTAAGGTAAGTACCATTTTGGCAGTTGTACTAGGGTTGTTATTTTTAGGCACTGTGCAGATCAACTTTAGGCCACCAATTGCCAATGCAACCAACCTTGCCACTTTTAATGATTATGAGCTGAATCGTGCAAAGATATCAGATCTAATACGCAAAATAGACCAAGAAGAAAAGCAAAAGCAACTGGAATGTCTAGCCATGAACATCTATCACGAAGCTCGTTCAGAAAGCATTACAGGACAACGTGCAGTAGCTTGGGTAACGCTTAACCGTACCAAAGACTCTCGCTATCCAAACACAATATGCGATGTGGTCTATCAGGCCAAAACAGAACCACATTGGCGTACAGGAGAACCTGTTCCTGTTAAACATCAGTGTCAGTTCTCGTGGTACTGTGATGGCAAGAGCGATACTATCGCTAATCTAGAACGCTGGGAACAAGCTCAACGTATAGCCAACATGGTTTGGACCAACTTTAACAAGGACGAATCAATTGATCCAACGTTGGGTGCAGTTATGTATCATGCCACATGGATGAACGACTATCCGCATTGGGCAGCTTCCTACAAGCGATCTGTGCGTATAGACAATCATTTGTTTTACAAATGACGCACAGAATAGTATTAACTGACATTGCGCAACCTATGTTTATTAGAGCCAACAAATACATCATGGAAAAATACAGACATGAGTTTGTTGGCTTGCAAGGTGGTGCAGAACAAGGTCGTCTCTTAAGAGAGCTTTGGTACAAAGAGTACTCAGCTAAAATAATCGGTAACTGGGAAGCAGTTGAGTTTGAAGAGGATAAAAAGTTTACTCTCTACTTGATAAAGTGGGGCTAATGCTCTATTAGATCAGAAATTAGATGAGTATAATCAAAGTTTTGACAGGTTTGATGCTTTTCTAACAGTTTTGCGCCGTTACTGATATGAAAGTTTTCGGCCATGGCTGTCAATGGACTTAGTGTAACCCATTTTTTAACACTTGGTTTTGATATAGCAATTTTAGCTGCAATGTTGTTTACTATCTTTCTT
>Ga0222714_10004536_pt1 | contig 13525 bp, 11 predicted proteins | sample C33_3DmetaG_FD_165048 | JGI IMG/M metagenome (GOLD analysis project Ga0222714, IMG submission 165048) | Estuarine water microbial communities from San Francisco Bay, California, United States - C33_3D | ecosystem: Environmental > Aquatic > Marine > Unclassified | place: USA: California... | reverse complement strand
CCGATTGAAAACCGTCTTGGAAGACAAGCTATTGATGGTTCAAGAAAGCGCCCTGATGGAAGCGAGCTAAAGTGGAAGCAGCTAGGAGTTCTTGGAACTCTCAATGATTCCCAGCTCCCATTCTTTATTCAATGGATGTCAAGTGATCACCCATCAAATGATGGAAAGGCAGTTGCTGAAATAGTAAAGATTGAGATTTCAGGAGATGAGAAGACAATTGAAGAGTGGCTTGGTTCAGATCTATCAAAGGCTTTTGATGGAGTTGAAATCCAATGGGTTGATTCAGTAGCAAGTGATGGAGAAACCGGACTTGTAGCAGTTCACCTAGCAACGCCTAATGGCGTTGTACGCTTGGATTAAATCCTAATTTAATTGCCTTAAACGCATCGCCGCCCTAGCTCAGTCGGTAGAGCGTCGCTCTCGTAAAGCGAAGGTCATGAGTTCGATTCTCATGGGCGGCTCTGAACACTCTTTTTGTTTTTAAATGGCAAGAGTGAAAGTAATGAATAATATGAAATTTCGCGGGTTGAAACCGGATTATGAAAATTCAATTTATTGCCTTTAGGGTTGTCGGCGAAGACTAAGCGGGCTATATGCTTTAAACCATGGAGGTGGAGTTTGTACAACTCATCAGCGTTCAACCCGAATGTACCGAGTGAACTAATTCTAAATGACAGATAACTTTAAGATTCTACAATCGATAAGGATCAAAAGTGCTTCTTGGAGTTTCACGGATCTGAGGCTTGACATTCCACCAATGTCTCTTGGCAGCGATGCAGCTAACCCGCATACTCAATACTCGAATGCCATCGCAAGATTTGCTGAATCAGAAATCACTGGAATTGGGGCATGCTTTACATTAGGTGAAGGTAACCAGCTCATCTGTGCTGCAGCAGAATATATCGTTAAGCAGTTTGATGGTTTAACACTGAAAGAATTGTTGGATTCTAAACTGGGTTTCGCAGAGACTTTTGGAAATCCGATCCAACTTCGCTGGCTGTCGCCTAATGCGGGCTTACCTCTAATGGCAGCTGGTCTAATAATCAATACTCTAATTGATTTTGCTTCAAAAAAGGCTAACCAACCAGCCTGGAAGTTTTTGGCTTACTTGGAAATTGAAGAATTTTTAAAACTAGTATCTCTGCGCCACCTGAAAGACGTCAATAGAATAGTGGATTACTTACAGCAAGTTGCTTTCAGTGGCAATCAGTTAAACGAACGCGTTGAAGAATTAGAGTCCTTAGGTTTGCCGGCCTACTTCACTACTTGGTTAGGAAGTGACTCAGCAACATTAATTCAAGAAATGAATACTGTTTATACTGATAAAGGAATCAGTAAGTTTAAAATTAAGATTGGTTTAGACATTAATTCCGAAGTAGAAAAAATCAATTCTGTAACCACAAGTTTACCTAACTATTTTTCTTATGCCGCAGACGCTAATCAAAAATTAAATTTGACTAGCGCTCAAAATTGGATGACGCTACTTTCTGCACGGGAGTTTCTCTGGCTCGAAGAGCCGTTCGCGCCCGATAACACTCTTTTGTTTCAAGAGTTAGGTAGAGATAAGAATAAGCTAGGCTGGTCTTGCGAGATTGCTACCGGCGAAAATTGTCCTAACCTACACACAGCACAAGCACTCTTGAGCGGAGGAATCAACAGATTTCAAGCAGACCCATGTCGAATGATGGGTATCACTGAAGGCATTTTTGCTGGTGTGTTGTCGAAATACTATAACGCAGAATACACTCCTCACGCTGGTGGTGCTGGCCTAGACGAACTCTCGCGTCATATGCAATATTTCTTTTTGGCAAGAATCGATGGTAAAAAGAAAATAGAGGATTCATTAACAGAAACAATTGGTTTTTGCTCAAAACTTTATGCGGATCCCTCAAAAGTTGAAGAAGGTCGAGTTCTTCCACCTGCAGCGCCTGGCTTCCTGGTGGGATTAGTTCCGGAAGTTTCTGAAATACTGATTCCATTCACTGAGGGGGTAACATGGCTTCAAATCTAAGTTTAAAGGAGTAATAAAGTTTGATGAGCGCCACTCTCGTTTCTAGAAAAACTATAAAAATCTAAGTTTGAGATATGATAAGGACAATCTCCGACTACTTTGTATATGATTAAAAAATTGATTCAAGAAGGGCTCGGTGGACCAGATTCTTATGAGTAGCTTAAAAGTGAGTGACTATATTGCTAAGTTCCTCCGCGACAAAGATGTAGATTTAGTCTTTACCATTACAGGCGCTGGCAATATTCGGATGATTGAATCAATTAATCGGTACGGAATCAAATACATTTGTACGCATCATGAACAGGCTGCAGTTATGGCGGCGATAGCACGCTTTCGTGTGAGTGGGAAACCAGCAATTTGTCTATTCACAGGAGGACCAGGTGCTGCAAACACATTGACTGGGGTAGCCGATGCTTTCCTAGACTCGATCCCATGTATAGTCATTGCAGGACAAGAAAAAGTAGAGTTTATAAATGACTCTAATGCCTTACGAGGCAAAGGAGTGCAAGGGCTCAAAATGGTCCAAATCATGAGCACCGTTACAAAGTATTCAACTTTCTTGCATAACCCAACCGAAATTCGCGAAGTCCTTGAAAAGGGATTTGAAATGGCTTACGAAGGGCGACCTGGGCCAGTTTGGATAGAAATTCCGCAAGATTTGCAGTGGGCTGAGGTGGACCCTTCAAATATGCAGGGATTCAGCAAGGTACAACAACCCGGAGCAGAGGTGGAGAAATTTTCTGATGCTGTCCTAAAGACAATTGAATTGTTAAATTCTGCCAAAAAACCACTTATCTGGGTTGGAAATGGGGTGCGCTTAGCTAAGTCTGAGGAGAATTTTCTTAAACTTATCGAACTGCTCCAGGTTCCAGTTTTAGTCTCATGGCAAGGTGCGGATATTTTGGAAGAAAGCCACCCGCTATATGTTGGGAGAGCTGGCATTTATGGCCAACGTTGGGCAAATTTTGCTTTGCAAAGTTGTGACCTTCTTTTATGCCTAGGTACCCGTTTAGCAATACCTCAACGAGGGTATGTAGATAAAGAGTTCGCCCCAAAAGCAAAAAAAATCATTGTGGATATTGATCCAGCTGAAATACAGAAATTTACCTTTCCGGTGGAAGTCCCCGTGGTTGGAAATGTAAAGGAATTTATTGAGATTTTATTGAATAGAGTTTCAAGGATTGAAATTAAAGCCCAGAATGCTATTAAGTTCAAGGATTGGATGGAAAAGTGTAGAGATTGGCGAAAACGTTTCCCCATGAGTAATTCGCCAGACCTGACAAATATTGATGCTGAATTAGGGGTAAATTCTTACTGGTTTATCGAGAGGCTCTCTCATCATTTAGAGGAAAACGACATAATAGTTACGGATATGGGTACAAGTTTAACTTGCACGCATGCCACGATTCGTATTAAAAAGGGACAGCGTCTTATTACCTCTACAGGGCTAGGGGAGATGGGTTTTGGTTTACCTGCAGCTATCGGTGCATCGTTAGGAGATAGGAGTAGAAGAGTCATCCTAATAACAGGCGAGGGGTCACTAATGATGAATTTACAGGAATTGCAAACTCTGAAACACCACAATCTTCCTATAAAGATATTTATACTTAACAACAACGGATATTTGACAATAAAACACACTCATAATTCTCTTTTTGATAGCCTAGGCACAGCGGAAGCAACTAGCCCACAAACTGGTTTAAGTTTTCCAAACTTTGCTAAACTTAGTGCTGCCTTCGATATAATGTTTAGTAGAGTTGATTCTCCACTTGATCTCGACAGTTTCATTGACAAGTCTTTACAGTTTAAAGAATCGATAATATCGGAAGTTTTGATGCCGGAATTTCAAGAATTGATTCCAAAATCCTCACTTAAACGACGGGAGGATGGATCTATTTACTCTCCTCCTCTAGAAGACCTTTATCCGTTTTTAACCGCAGAGGCACTGGCTAAGGAAATGAACTATCTTGCGAATCATAAAGAGTTTTTAGGAAGGCTGATGAAACATGATTGATTGTAAGCTAGGCTTATTTTTGAACTGCCCTCATCCAGAAATGATAGAGTCAGTGGCCTTATCTGGATTTGATTTTGCTGTTTTAGATATGGAACATAGCCCCTTAGGCCCTGGTGATCTTTACCCACTTGTAGTAGCAGCTGAAGTTCGCAAACTTCAATTAGTTGTGCGTATTCCCCAAAAATTTGACTCTTACTTTAAGTGGTGCGGTGATCTTAATATTTCGTGCATTCAAGTACCTCATGTTGAGACTGCTGATGATGTAAAATTTGCAATTAAGAACTTCTTTTTTGCACCATTAGGCGAGCGAGGACTTTCAAGATTTGTACGTGCAGCTAACTTTTCTATAACCCCCAAAGAGACTTATATCGCTGAATCAAATGCAAAAAATCGCTTAATTCTCCAAATTGAAGGTATACGAGCCATGCAAAATTTGGAACAAATTTTAGAAGTGGTTCCGAAGGAAGTCAGTATTTTTGTCGGACCCTATGATTTATCCCAATCATTGGGTGTTCCAGGTCAAATTTGGGACAAAAAAGTTATTAAAGCAATGGAAGAAATTATTGAGAAGTGCAACAACAAGCAAGTGAGTGTCGGTACGTTCACTGATACATTAGAAGGTCTAGAGTTTTGGAGTAAGAAAGGAGTAAATTTCTTGGAATATGCATCTGATCTTAACCTCTTTATTAAAAGTGCAAATCAGGTGGTCGCAGATTTTGCAAGAATTTTGGCCCGACCTGAATGAAATCTCAGATACTTATTGTAGGAGCAGGTGCTATTGGGCGTGGTTATTTGCCATGGATTATAGATCTTTCCCATCATGACTTGATTTTTATAGACAGCAACATAGATATTGTTAGGAAACTGCAAGCTAAGAATTCGTATATGACTTATAGGGTATGTGGCGAAGAATATGAACAGATTGAAGTTCCAGTATTTCGAGCTTACTTGACAGAAGAGTTCGATTTTAAAAAACATCAAAACCTAACAGCTTGCTTTTTTTCTGTTGGGCCAAGAAATGTAGCACAGGCCGCTACATGCCTAGTTGGGACAGACATCCCAGTAATTATCTGTGAGAATGATCCTGAAAGTACAACTCATGCTGCTCGAATTTTAGGGCACAAAAGAGTTTATTTCGCTGTTCCAGACGTAATAACTTCAAATACTGCGCCGGAGACGCTTATTACGTTAGATCCCTTGGCTGTGGTCACGGAGCAAGGGGAGTTCTTTCTTGAAGAAGGGCCTCTTGGCCTGCGAGGCAAATTCAATTTTGTTCCAAGGGATGAATTAATTAGGGTGCAGTGGACGCCTAAGCTATACCTTCATAACACCCCACACAGTATTGCAGCGTATTTAGGAGCCTTGATTGGTGAAAACTATGTACATGAGGCAATGAAACACCAAGCAATCTCTAGAATTGTAGAAGGCTCTATGATGGAAATGCTACAAGCATTAAAAATACAATGGGATATCCCTCACAGCTTTCTTGATTGGTATGCTAATAAAGAATTAGAAAGGTTTCGGTGCGAACTCTTATATGATCCTATTTCTCGGGTGGCACGAGAGCCTCTCAGGAAACTTGAAAAGCACGGACGCTTATTAGGGGCAGCCCAAATGTGCCTTTCGTTGGGTGTTTTACCGCAAAATATCATAAAGGGAATTATGGGGGCACTACTTTTCAAAAGCGAGAAGGATCCAGATCGATATTTGAGTATTATGCGCGATGCAATGGGCACAAAGGCTTTTAATAGATATATCTTGGGGCTTCGCCCAGATGAACCGCTAGATTTGATGCTACGACTCCAAAATTTTGACGTTGAACCAATAGTACAAGAATTGTTAAGTTCTTGAGATGACTAGTTTGATAAGAAAAGAATTTGAGTTAGTAGAAATGGGGATTAATGCTGTTTTAAGTGGTGCAATAATAGCGGAGGAGTCAAACAGCGCAGCAGTGATAAATCGAAAAGGAAATTTGCGTGACGTTGTCACTGAAGCAGACTTAGAAATAAACAAAGTCTTGAGAGAAAAATTGATTGAAAAAGGTTGGGATGTAATCTCAGAAGAAAGTCCACTTCCTTCCAGATTACAGAATAATTATTGGGTAATAGATCCAATTGACGGAACAGCAAATTTTGCCAATGGGATCCCTTATTATGCCGTGTCAGTTGGTTGGCTAAAGGAGGGACAACCCTCCCTAGGTTTTGTTTGTGCGCCAGCCCTTAATGAGTTTTATGCCACACTCAGTAGTAAAACCAGCTATCTAAATGGAAAAGCAATCAATCACGTGCATGAAATAAGTCAGAATGCCCTAGTAGCAGCAAGTTTTGCCGCAAAAGCAGGCTCGAGCCAATATCTTCTATTTCAAGAAGTCAATGAGAGCACACGCGGATGTTTACGAACTGGAAGCGCTGCCTTGAATTTATGTTGGACTGCATCCAATAGGTTTCAGGCCTGTTTTGGCTTAGGCGCTAAGGTTTGGGATGTGGCTGCGGGGCTAGCGCTCAACATAGCTGCCGGTAGCCGAGTTGAGATTTTTTCTTATCCTGATAATGTAACAATAGATTATTGCGTTGGATCCAAAGGAGTAGTGAGTGACATCATAATTCGCGCAAAGAGCCATGGATTATGGAGGGAAATTTCATGAGTCATGCAGGAAGACTTGTCGAAACTCCAGTAATTATTCTTTGTGGCGGTAAAGGGATTTTTTTGACAGAGAAAGAGAATAAGCGCACAAATAAAGGGCTTATTTTAGTGAACGAAAAACCAATGGTCTATTGGGTCATGCTCAATTACGCACAATATGGAGCAACAGAATTTTTCTTAGCGGTAGGTTTTCAAGGAGAAGCATTTAATGGCGTACTAATCTCGCTAGGTGCAGAGGTTATAGATTATGAACAGAGATCATATTCAATAAGTTTGGCAGGCAATGAGTGTAAAATCTGGATTGTAGCTTCAAATCCAGAGGCAACGACAGGATCGAGACTTTTATCATGTCGCGTGGCTCTCAATGTCTTGGGTCAACGAGAAAATTTTTCTGTAGCTTATTCGGATACTCTGTGTGACGTGAACCTGGGGGAACAGCTGGATTTTCATGAGAAGCATGGCCGTATAGCCACAGTGTTATCGGCAAAGCTACCTGTTAGATTCAGAGTGTTAGGCGTGCGTCCAAATGAAGCAATGGTCCGTGGATTTGCTTCTAGACCAGTTATTGAGTCAAGTCGTGTCAATGGAGGGTTTTACTTCTTGAATACTAAATTCTGGGAATTCACCACCTCGCTCTCTGAACATACACCCCTTGAAAACCAACCACTCGAAGAGCTGGCTTTAGCGAATCAACTAATGGCATTTGAACATAATGGATTCTGGCAGACTTGCGATTCTGAGCGCGACCTCGTTCAATTAGAAGAAATTGCCCACAATATATCTAACATGGCTAAGTTAGCGTGAGTTGGACTTTGTGGCGATAAGAGAAAATTCAATTATTGAAGCAGATATGCATGACATAACTTCTTTGGAATTACCCTGGAGCCAACTTTCAGATAAAACAGTAATGGTGACAGGGGGCGGTGGGTTTTTGGCCTCTTATTTAGTTAAGACTCTTTTAGCTGCCAGTATAATCATGAGTCTAAAACTCAAAATTCTGGTTGTATCCCGCTCTCACCCTGAAAAGTTAATACGTCTATACCCAAATTTAAATTCGGACAACTTAAGGATATTTTCTTGTGACCTGAATGCTTCCCTACCTGCGAATTTCCCCAAAGCTGACGTGATAATTCACAGTGCTAGCCAGGCGAGTCCAAAGTTTTTCGGCACCGATCCAGTAGGAACACTAAAAACTAATTCAGTTGGAACTATGTATCTTTTGGACCATGCTATAAAACATAGTGCGGAGAGATTCCTATTCTTTAGTAGCGGTGAGGTGTACGGCCAACAACATGATCCAAATCAAGAAATTTCCGAAACGGATTACGGTTATCTTGACTCAACGAAAGTTCGGTCATGCTACGCAGAGAGTAAAAGAGTGGGTGAAACAATGTGTGTTGCCTGGGCACATCAATTTGGGCTGAAAACTGCAATCGTTCGTCCCTTTCATACCTATGGCCCAGGTATGTCCCTCAACGACGGTCGAGTGTTTGCCGATTTAGTTGCCGATGCAGTGGCAAAACGGGACATAGTAGTGAAAAGTGATGGTTTAGCTCGTAGACCATTTTGTTACATTTCAGATGCGACACGAGGATTTCTTACGGTTTTGCTCAAAGGTGAATCTGGGCAAGCGTATAACATTGCGAACCCAAAAGCTGAAGTTTCTATAAAGCAACTAGCGGAGACAATTTCAAGTTTATTTCCTGAGAGAAAGTTACGGGTGCGCTACGAAACCCTGATCAATAACAATGAGTACCTTAAAAGCCCAATCACTCGCCAGATTCCAAGCATTGAGAAGGCCGAGAGTCTAGGGTGGAGTCCCACAATAGATATTAATACTGGATTTAAAAGGACGGTACTCTCTTATGATGAGCGATAACAGCAGAGATAAGGAGGTGAACATTACTGACACCATCTTTCAGTTTTCTCAAGGTTTGATTAGTAAAGCTGAATACATAAACGAAATGTACAGAAAACATCATTATAAACTCTTCCAGTATAGCGAGCACCTAAAATCCTCAAATATTTCCAGAATTGATATCCTTGATAATCAAGTTATTATGACAACGAGAGATAAGGGAGCAAAATTCATTTGCTCTGAAGGGGATTATCGCATTGCCCCAATAGAAATATTGAATTTTGCAGACTACGAAAAAGAAAACGGAGTAATAATCGATTTCCTATTGAAAGACAACGATGTATTTTTCGATGTTGGTGCAAATATGGGATGGTATTCAATTAACATGGCACTCTCTCATCCAAAGTTAGAAATTTACTGCTTTGACCCTATTCCAAACACTTATGATTTCCTCATAAAAAATCTGAAACTAAATGGTTTATCTCAAATTCATGCTCACAATTTTGCATTTTCTGATTACGTTGGCGAGCTTGAGTTATTCTATTATAAAGAAGGCTCAGGTAATGCATCTTTAGCCAATTTAAGCGAGAGACACGATGTTGAGAAGATCAAATGCCGAGCTGAAACCATCGATGAGTTTACTGTGCGTGAAGAGATAGGGGTTGACTTTTTAAAGTGTGACGTAGAAGGTGCTGAACTAAAGGTCTTTCAAGGCGGGCTGGCCACTATCACACGCGATAAACCAATAGTTTTTTCCGAAATCCTGAGGAAGTGGTCTAGAAAGTTAGGCTATGACCCAAATGAGATTTTTAGTTTCTTCTATGATCTCCAATATAGGGCATTTACGGCAATAGATACGGATCCTAGTCGTTTGAATTCTAGGGTTCAGGAGTTGGGCTCAACCCGTAAGAGTGATAAATTAGAAGAGGTAGTCAAAAAAAAGGGGGGAGGGAACAGCTTGCTGCAAGGTTTCTATACCATGGATGATTCAACCACACATACTAATTTCTTCTTTCTCCATAAAGATAAGCACAAAGACTTGATTAATCGACACTGTATCGGTTAAAAAAGTGTAAAGATTTAAACGGTAGTCATTAACGAATTTTATGAAAACCCTACAATTGAAAACCACAATTATTGTTTATAATAAAATTGCTTCTTAAGTCTTTAAAGTTCTTTCCAAGGCGGAGAAGTAAGCTTGGCATAGCTTGCCAGAGCCTTTTGCTCACTTCTTGTGTCCATCGGAAACCAAAAACCTTCGTGCTGGTAGGCGTAGAACTCTTTACGTATAGTTAATTTTGGCAAGACTCCTGTCTCAAAGGGCTCATTTTCGTTTTCCAGCAGATCCATAACTGATCTATCGATCAGAAAGAATCCACCATTTATCCAGCCCTCATTTACTTGATCCTTCTCGCCAAATTTTGTCACTAGTCCATCTTTTACCTCCAAGTAACCAAATCTAGCAGGAGGTCTTACGGCCGTAGCTGTAACTTTCGCTTTCTTTGATTCATGAAACGCAATCAAACGCTTGAGGTTCACATTCCCTAGTCCGTCGCCGTAAGTTGCGAAAAAAACCTCGTCATCTAACTGATCTATACACCCTTTTATTCTTCCGCCTGTCTGAGTATTTAATCCAGTGTTTATTGCAGTGACTTTCCAATCAGTGTCAAGATTTTCAATCCATTCCTCTATAACTTCAGACTTATATCCTGTAGCGATTACAAAGTCAGAGTAGCCCTGACTAGCGTAAATATCCATGATGTGCCAGAGGATTGGGCGGTGATCAATTAATATCATTGGCTTGGGCTTATTCTCTGTTTCTTCCGAAAATCTTGTACCGAGTCCACCCGCCAGAATTATGGTTTTCATAATCTATTTCAATGCTTCTTCTATTGATTGGGATGTGTATTGAAGCATTTCATCAGTAAGTCCGGGCCAAACCCCTATCCAGAATGTGTCCTTCATAACCTGATCAGTATATTTTAGGTCTCCTACAACTCTGCGCGGAGCATCGATAAAGGCTGGCTGACGAATCAAGTTGCCAGCAAAGAGCAATCTTGTTCCTATACCTTTGTTATTTAAAATCTGAACTATTTCATTTCTGTTTTTAGGAGAGTTTTTTCTGACTGTAATTGGAAAGCCAAACCAGGATGGATTACTCTCTCTTGTTGCTTTAGGAAGGATTAGACGATCGGAGAGATGCTCTAAAGATTGGCTTAACTTGAGAAAGTTACTTCTACGTTTCTCAACAAAGAAATCCAGTCTCTCTAATTGAGCCAGGCCAATTGCAGCTTGGATGTCGCCAGACTTTAGGTTATAGCCAATATGCGAGTAAGTGTATTTATGGTCATATCCATCAGGAAGTTCTCCTAGTTGCCATTCATAACGCTTGAGGCAGGTATTGTCTTTTCCAGGAGCGCACCAACAATCACGTCCCCAATCTCTAAATGACTCAATGATTGGTTTCAAAGCTACTTTTCGGGTTAATACCGCGCCACCTTCTCCGGTAGTTATATGGTGAGCAGGGTAGAAACTTAGAGTTGAGAGATCTCCGAAACTTCCAAGATTCTTATTTCGATAGGTTCCCCCTAGTGCATCGCAGTTATCTTCAATAAGCCAGAGGTTATGTTTCTCGGCAATTTTTGTAACAACATCTAGATTAAAAGGGTTACCTAAGGTATGAGCCATCATTATCGCTTTTGTTTTTGGCCCTATTGCAGCCTCTAGTGCCTCAGTGTTAGCCACATAAGTCTCAAGTTCTATATCTACATAAACTGGGACTAGGCCATTTTGGAGAATTGGCGCAACCGTTGTAGGAAACCCTGCTGCAACCGTTAAGACCTCATCTCCTGGTAGCAACCTTCTCTCCCCAAGTCTTTTGCTCGTCAATGCAGAGAGAGCAACTAGATTGGCTGAAGAGCCTGAATTGACCATAAAGGCATGTCTTACTCCCATACGTTTAGCTAGCTTGCTCTCAAACTCTTCTGTGTGAGGACCTGAAGTCAGCCAGAATTCGCCTGCAGCCATCATGGCAGAGGCTATTTCTTGAACTCCAAAGAACTTTCCAGTCACCGGGATCGGCGTCTCTCCTGGAATGAAGGGTTTAGATTTGTGAATAGAATCAAAGACATCTTGAGCCAGATCATTAATCCGGCCAAGCAAGATTTCATCCATTTGATTCCCTTACAAAGTGGGGGTATAACTTCGGCCGAGGTGAATACTACAATCTAGATATGGTGGGAGATCAGTTAAAGAGGCTTAAGGGTCCGATTTTCATCACAGGGCACACGGGTTTTAAGGGCAGCTGGCTAAGCCTTCTGCTAAATCACCTAGGAATTGAACACTTTGGATACTCACTAGAGGCTGAAGAGGATTCTCTCTACAGGAGAGCTAATCTGGAGAGAGTATCTAGTGGTGTAGTCGGAGACATTAGAGATCTAGAGAATTTATCAAAGGTGATCAAAGATGTCAGACCTTCAGCGGTCATACATCTAGCTGCCCAGCCCTTAGTGCTTAAGTCATACCAAGAGCCTTTGGAGACATTTCAGACCAATAGCATTGGCACAGCAAATGTCTTAACAGCTGCGTTTGAGACACCTTCAGTAGAAATTGTCCTTGTTATTACAACCGACAAGGTTTATCGAAACAACAATTCTGGCAGAAGGTTTGTCGAATCTGATCCCTTAGAAGGCAAAGACCCATATAGTGCAAGCAAAGTTGCAGCAGAGGCTGTCTGCGCAGCGTGGCAACAAATGTCAAAGATTTCAGGAGGACCCAAAGTTTTAGTTGCTAGAGCTGGAAATGTAATTGGTGGTGGAGATTTTGCCAAGGATCGTCTCATCCCTGATGCAATAAGAGCAATAATGAGTGAACAAAATTTACTTGTTAGAAGTCCTGAGGCAACAAGGCCATGGCAACACGTCTTAGATCCTTTAATTGGATATCTCAAATACATAGAGTCCGCACAATCATCTCTATCTGTAGAACCAGCGCTAAATTTTGGACCACTTGAGCCAAGTTTGAGGGTTGATAACGTTCTAGAAATTGCTAAGGAGCACTTTGAGGAGAGACTGAAGGTAACTTATAAGATAGCAAATCAAGAGATTGAATCTCAGACATTAGAGCTCGACCCAAGTTGCGCAATAGCTAAACTTGGCTGGCGACCTCAGTGGAATCAAGAAGAAGCTATAGGTAGAACATTTATGTGGTGGGCGAAGACCCTAGTTAATCCATCTCGCTCATTAGAAAATTGCCTTGAAGATATCGAAATCGCTGTAGGGAAAGCGCAGTAATCTTGAGCGAAGGTCATGAGTTCGATTCTCATGGGCGGCTCAATTAATCGAGATATTCGCTAACCTTGCCTCATGCCTGATACCTATATTTATTCAATCGGAGTAATTGGCTCTGGGGTTATGGGAGAAGCTCTAGTATCAGCAATTCTTAAATCAGGTATCGCTAATTCAATGCTCGCAATTTCTGATAAGCGAGTGGAGAGAACTACGGAGTTAGCAGCCAAATACGGCTGCAGCGTTACCTCGCCTGAGGAGATAGCAGGCAACGCAGAGAACATTTTCTTGGTAGTAAAGCCACAAGATCTAGATGCGCTATTGGAATCAATAGGCTCTAAAGTTTCGCCTAATCAAAGAGTGATTTCATTTGTAGCGGGTAAGAAAACCTCTCTTATTGAGAGCTTTCTTTTAAATTCTGTCCCAGTGCTTCGAGTTATGCCAAATACTCCAATGTCGGTGGGAGTGGGAGCTTCTGCGATTTCGGCAGGTAAGTTTGCAAGCCAGATAGATACCAGCGCGGTTGAGCAATTACTCAAAGCATCAGGTGAGGTGATCGTTGTTGATGAGTCTTTGCAGGATGCAGTTACAGCAACTAGCGGCTCAGGACCTGCCTACTTCTTTAGATTTGTTGAAGCAATGATTGCTGGCGCCCAGGAACTTGGATTATCGGAGTCAGATGCCAAGATACTTGTGATTCAAACAATCGCAGG
>Ga0222714_10004535_pt1 | contig 13530 bp, 9 predicted proteins | sample C33_3DmetaG_FD_165048 | JGI IMG/M metagenome (GOLD analysis project Ga0222714, IMG submission 165048) | Estuarine water microbial communities from San Francisco Bay, California, United States - C33_3D | ecosystem: Environmental > Aquatic > Marine > Unclassified | place: USA: California... | reverse complement strand
TCGAGGATGGATCGGACCCCCCGGGCGATGGCAGGCCCGCCTTTGATGACGGCACGTCGGTTCGGTAGGCTGCTTGTGGCGTGAATGCCGTCCACATGGCTGGAGAGCTTGTTGACGGCCCCTCCAGTGAAGAGCCCGTGGCTGCATGCAGCGTGGACGGCAACGGCGCCTTGACTCCTCAAGGCTTCCGCAGCCTTGCAGATGGTGCCGCCGGTGGCGATCATGTCGTCGACAATCGCCACTACGCGCCCATTCACGTCCAGGTCCTTTGCCTGATGAACGATGGTGTGGGCATCGATCCTTGTTTTTTCCAGATATGAAAACCCGCATCCAATGGCTTGCGCTACGGTTGAGGCACGGCCAATGGCGCCTTTGTCAGGAGAGAGGATGAAGTCTGGCTGCACTGATTGCTTGAGGTGTGCGGCGAGTTCAGGCATCGCGGAGGCGAAGGCGACCGGCACGTCAAGGTCGTGCAACACCGCAGGAGCGTGAAGGTCCAGCACCACCAGGCCATCGCAGTGGGCTGCGAGCAAGCGTCCGATCGCTCGCGCAGAAACGGCTTCTCCAGGCTTGAACCGCTTGTCTTGACGGGCGTATCCAAAATAGGGAACAGCGAGGATCAAACCTTTGCCCACCGAGGCTAGGCTCTGAGGCTCAATTCCTCGCAAATTTTCCATCCGACCCTCGCGCAGGTCGCGAAGCAAATCCAACAACAGGAGTGTTTCCACAATTCCAGCATCAGGGAAGGTGTTGGAGACCACAACTACGGGTTCATTCCGAACCAAGGACACGTGCTCTTCAGGCAGGCGGACGTACCCTTCGGTGTCAGGGAAGCGGCGGGCCTCGGCATGAACGTGAGTCCACCCCAAGGCTTCTGCCAATTCATCCCCAATGGTTCGCCCGCTGCTGCTGGAAACAACGACCATGTGGGACGACCGTCGGGTCGGCGATTCAAGGCCTTTCCGTGTGGAGGGGTGAGTGCGCGAGGCAGGACTAGAACCTGCGACCTCCCGGTTATCAGCCGGGTGCTCCAACCGACTAAGCTACCCGCGCTTGGGCAAGCCGCCGACCTGTGCCGGCGTCATAAGAATGACGGTCGTCACATGAATTCGGCGTCGTCCATTTCGTTCAGTTGGATAAAGGAAGGAAGCTGGAGCGCGCGCTCGAACGTGCGACCGAGCACCACTTCGTCCAAGCGATCTCGCGTCCTTGCAATCGCCGTCACGGGAAGTCGGATGGTGGGCTCCAAGTCGAATTCCTGCTGAATTCCCCTGCGCAAGGTCACGATGAACCCCTTGTAGGTCCGCTTGACTTTGAGCAGACCGGTGATGATGCCGACTTCCTTTCCTTGGTTGTCCAGAACAGCGCGGTCAAGCATCTCGTCAGGAGCGTAGAGTTGCTTGTTGATTCGAACCGTGTTTCGCCAACGCCGTTGCAGTTCCCGCATTGACTTTGACAGGCGAACAGAGCCGTCGTCGCCGATGCTGTGCACCAATTCCTTGGGGAGTGGTGCCTCATGTGCGGGTTTGCGCATGAATTCGTCGGCCACGTCCGTTTCGACCTGGAGCCGCATGGAGCGGACCCGTGATTCGTTTGGATGGTGCCGTTCACCAACGATCGTTCCGACCTTCGTGTCTTTGACGTACACGTCGCGCTGCATCAATTCGTGGATGTTGAAGTCTGTGGTTCCCATTCCCTGCCCTCGGAGGTGCTGTGAAAGAGGGGATTCTTAATGTCTTCGTCGTATAACTCCTAATTTCAATTGGTGAAACGGGATGTATCTGACTACCTCAATTGAAAATCAATGCCATTCGCAGGTCGCATAATCTCACCTTGTAATTGAATACCGGGCAAATTCGGTTGATGGCATTGAAGGACTTCAATTGGACTCTAGGCCCTTTCAACTCGGAGGAATCCGACGAAATGAAGCACGTTCACTTCGTTCATTCATGATCTCGTGTTTCGTTCGGTTTGTGAGTTCCTTCATCCGCCCCCACGTTGAATTCAACGTCAGCATCTAGAGATATGCAATTGAAAACCGCCAATATTCGTCCAAAATTAAGAAAAAGTTCGTCTCGCTGAGCCGGTTCAAATCGGCTTCAATGTATGTGAATTCTTCTGCACTTCAATTGGAATACTTCGAATCAACGGTCCGCTGTGCTCATAGGCAAGGCCCTTCTCCCGCGAGCGTGCGCCCCCTGGACATCACGGGGCTTGCGCCATCGTTTGCTGCCAGTGTGGGCTTGGTGGCGCTCCAACGTCAGCGGTCGCTGGGGGTGCTTCCCGACACCCTTGTCCACCTCATGATGGAACGTGATGCTTTGTTGACCTCAACCTACGTCCCGGCATCGTACGCCGATCCGGTCCTGATGTCCGGTGCATTCGCTGACGGCGTTATCACCTTGCGGGTCGGTCTGCGATGTTGTGTGCTTCGAACCCGCGATGTCCTACGTACGGTGACGCCCGATCTTTGGGTTGAACCCGAAACAGCGGTGTCGCTCAAGGGTGGATATTGGGTGGCAGAACGGGACGTGATTGACGCCCTGCTTCGTTTGTCTGTGAACGTGGTCGACATGGACATCGAACTTTGCGGACGCCGTTGGTGGCCGCAACATGAGTTTGCGGAGGAACTGGGTCTTCTCAACGAACGCACGGTCGCAGGGAAAGACGGAACGTTCACCAGGGCCGTGTTGTCCCGCCCTCAGGCTCCATCAATCGGTGTCATGTCGATCGGTGATGACATCCAGCAGGAGCCGGAGCATGGACCCTTGCATCGAGCGCTCATTGCGGTTGACGGAGAAGGATGGCGTCCCCAGGTCACGCTTCGAGAAGCGATCATGCACGGCCTGGCCCTTGCCCACCCTCGCTCATGCGAACAGGTCTGACCCAACCAACGGGAGCAGCACGCTGGCATCTCCCTCAACGCAGACGTTTGGCGCTTCAGGTCGCATTTTTCCCCACGATATGGCCTCCCTCAGCCGTGCTCCGGACAACGAACCGTCGTGTTCTGGAGCGGTGGTGACGTAAACGGCGGCGTCGAGTCCACCGCGGTACTGGTTCCACCAAATCACGTGATGTTTCGAGATGCCACCACCCACCATCAACGCGTTTGAACGCTCGACCCCCCAGGTCAGGTCACTCATGACCTGCTCATCTGCGAGGGTGTCGATGTGGAAGTCCCGGTATTTTTGCCGGAACATGAACAGTTGGGCTCCGATGGACCCGTCGGTGATGCCTGGGATACAGACGGGTATTCGGTGTTCAGCAGCCCAACGAATCAGCGAGTCTTCTGCGCCGACGCGTTCGCCCAAGGCCCACACCAGATGAATTGAACCGAATCCGAGCCAGGCTTCAGCGCCCGTCTTCCCCGTCGTTGCAAGCCGCTCTTCACGGATGTCTTCCAGCGCAGGCATCACGATGCGTTCGATCACCTCCCCGTAGGATGACGTCGGCACGATGACGTTTCCCAACCGCATCAAATCGTGTTCTCCGAGTTCGATATCGTCCAACTCAAAGGCGCCGTGGTAGTACGATTCATGGCTACGAGCGATGTCGTGATCCAGGGTGCCGCATGTGGTTGAAACGACGTTGAACAAACGTCGCTTGAGGGCTTCAACGAAGAAACCCCGTGTTCCCGTTGCGCAGAGGCAGGCAGGAAACGAAAGCCAGTTCAGCACCCTGCTTGGGTCATGGTTTGCTTCTACAAGTTCTTCGGCCATGCCTCGAAGGATGTCCCTGGCCATGGCTAATTTTGTGGCCGTGAAACCGCCTGCCTGGGCCATTTGATCAATCAACCCTCGTGGCGAGGTTGCTTCAGCGAAATTGTAGTCCTTGACCGGGACGTCAAATTGGTTTGGTTCAATCGGCATGGAGGACGCTGCCTGCGCGCCGTCTTGAATCAATCCCCGCTGATGGACATGCGTTCCTCGATGGCCAACAGCCGGTCCCTGAGCCGGGCAGCTTCCTCAAAGTCGAGGGCACGTGCGGCGTCCTCCATGGCGGCGCGGACTTCGACAGCGAGATCCCGCAAGGCATCGGGAGTGGAGTTCTCCTCATCGGATTCCAATTGAATATTCGATTTTCCAATTGGACGTTCTGGTTCTGTTGCCGTCGCCATCAATTCTGCACCTACGCCGAGGGTGGCACCTTCCTGGCGCCCGCCCCGCTTAGCAACAAGTCGTCGTCCGCCACCCATGCTAGACGTCGTCCCTTCGAGGAGTCCTTCTGATTCCTGACCCAAGGACGGAAGGGCCTTGACAATGGTGCGTGGAACGATGCCATGGCTTTCGTTGTAGGCCATTTGCCGTGCACGCCGTTCGAGCGTTTGCCGGATGGCTGCCTCCATCGAAGGTGAGATGCCGTCCGCGTACAGCACCACGGTCCCGTCCTGATTCCGGGCTGCTCGGCCGATCGTTTGCAGAAGGGATCGCTCGTTGCGGAGGAAGCCTTGGCGATCCGCATCGAAAATGGCAACGAGGCTCACTTCAGGGATGTCGAGCCCTTCCCTCAGCAGGTTGATGCCCACGATGACATCGATCAGACCAAGCCTCAGCGCGTTGATGATCTCGGTGCGTTCAATGGTGTCGATTTCAGAGTGAAGGTGGTGTGCTTTCACCCCCATTCTGTTGAGGTAGGCGGCCACTTCCTCAGCGAATTTGATGGTCAGTACGGTGACAAGCGTACGTTGTCCTCTGTCGATCCTCGCATTGATTTCAGAGAGGAGATCAGCGACTTGCCCCTCTGTCGGACGGACTTCCAAGGTTGGATCAAGCAGACCGGTGGGGCGAATCTCCATCTTCGGAAGGTGCCGTATGGCTTGGATGGTATCGTACATCGAGGCGGCATCTGGAGACTTTTTGGCGAGGTCTGCAGGTCCTGCTCCTCCAGCCGATGCGGCGTGAAGGAGGCTCTCCGGCACGGCCTGGCCTGTGGTTTCACACAGGTGCCGCAGTTCACGTTCACCGGGTGTGGCCGAAACGTAGACCATCTGCGGAACGAGGTTCTGAAACTCTGGTAATTTGAGCGGCCGGTTGTCCGCAGCCGATGGAAGCCGGAAGCCGTGCTCGATGAGGTTCTCCTTACGTGCGCGGTCTCCGTGGTACATGCCTCCGACCTGTGGCAGGGTCACGTGCGATTCGTCCATGATGACAAGGAACCGACGAGCATCGCCGTGGAATTGGCGGGCGCATGCGGCGAAGAAATCGAGGAGGCAATACGGGCGCTCCCCCGGGGCTCGTCCATCGAAGTGACGGGAGTAATTCTCGATGGCGAGGCAATGTCCCACTTCTCGAAGCATCTCCAGGTCGTATTCCGTTCGTTGTTCAAGCCGGTGCCGCTTCACGTGCTCATTCGCTGCATCGAGTTCTTTCAGTCGCTCACTAAGTTCGTCCTCAATACGCTCGAGGGCCTCTTCGAAGCGCTCGGGGCTGGTCATGAAGAATTCCTTTGGATGAATCCACGCCTCATCCAGTTCGTCGAGCGCCTCCCATGAGACAGGGTCGCACACCCACACGCTCTTGACACCCTCAAAATCGAAGCGAATCCGAAGTGGGTCGTCCCTGCTCGGCATCCAGACGTCGAGGACCTCCCCGCGGAGGCGAGCTTGCCCACGTTCAAGGTCGGTGCTTGTTCGTGCGTACTGCAGTTCGACAAGCGCGCGCATCAGGTCTTGCGGCTCAATCTCCTGCCCAACGTGCACCCGAAGGTGGTGCTCAAGAAAGGTTTCAGGCGGATTGAGGCCATAGATACACGACACGGAGGAGACGATGACGCAATCCGGCCTTGAGACAAGGCTGGCGACGGCTGAGAAGCGCTCCTGTTCGATCCGTTCGTTGATGGAGAGTTCCTTGTCGATGTACAAATCCCGCTTTGGCAGGTACGCTTCAGGTTGGTAGTAATCGTAATGGGAAACGAAGTACTCGACAGCGTTTTCAGGAAAGTATCCTGCAATTTCGTGGTGAAGTTGTCGTGCGAGCGTTTTGTTGTGTGAAAGGATCAGTGTGGGGACGTTCAGCCGTTCGATGAGGTTCGCCATCGCGAAGGTCTTGCCTGAACCTGTGACGCCGAGCAGCACGCACCGCTCTTGCCCTTGTTCCAACTGCCGAACAAGCTCCTCAATCGCTGCCGGCTGATCGCCTGCGGGCTGGTGCTCCGCATGCAGTCGAAATCGGCACACGTCTGGATGCAACCCTTCCAAGGCGGCCCCTTCGAGGGCCTTGGAGAGGTCAAAGGGGTCGCGTGGCTCGAGGTCGAGCAGACCAGGATCCTGGTCAGCGACGGTCTCAAAGGACCCTTCGTCGTCCCACCCCTCGACCACAGATTGCCCCATGTTCGGGTCTGCTTCAACCCTTGCTGACCTCATGGGAGGAACAGGCCACCGTTCACGTGCAGCACGGCGCCGGTGATGTACGCGCTGTCCTCAGAGCACAGAAAGGACACCGCGCCCGCCATGTCCTTGGGCGACCCAAGCCGTCGGAGAGGGACTTCGTCCTCGCGCTGCCGTCGTTTGTCTGTAGAGTCGCCGCTCAGCAGGTCGGTGTCGACGTAACCAGGTGCAAGCACGTTCACCCGCTGTCCTCGTGGACCGACGTCCTGCGCGAGCGATCGAGCCCATGCAGCCAAGGCGGCCTTCGACGCGGCATAGTCCGCCCCGTGAGGCGAACCGCGCGTCCCCAATTGAGAGCCAACGACAACGATTCGTGCCCCAGATGTGAGGTGCTGGGTAACCGCATGCCAGACGAGGAAGGCACCACGGAAATTGATCGCCATTGTTCGGTCGAGGTGCTTCAGATCGAGTTCGGAAGCGGGTGTGCGGTCGTACCGTCCGTGGTTGAGCACGAGCACGTCGATGGACCGGGACATCCATGGGTGGGTCGCGAGCAGTGCGACCTCCGCCTCATCGGAGCAATCCACCTTGACGGCAAGTGCATCCCCTCCCGTGGCCCGAATCGCTGAGGACACGAGTTCAGCGGGCTTCGAAGACGTGGTGTAGGTCAGAAGGATATCGTACCCGTCTTCGGCAAGCCGTCGGCAGACGGCCGCGCCGATGCCGCGGCCCCCTCCGGTCACCAACGCGACGGGCCGGCTCACTTGTCCTCACCTGCGTGTTCAGCGAGGATCCGTGCGAGGTCTGGGGCCGTCCACCCTTCGGGCTTCATGACCTTCCCGTCCTCCCGGCGCAGGACCTTTCCGTCGACCAACTTCGCCATGTTCGAGCGGTGGACTTCGGCAAAGGCCTCGTCGTAGAGGTGTTGCAGACCGTGGTTGAGCACCGAGCCTGCGAGAATGTACCCAATGTCCGCCAACGCATCGAGCACCTCGACGAGGTCCCCGTCAGCCACGGCTTGTGCGTATTCTTCCACCTCTTCACGTAGCAACTTAATCCGGAGGGCAGCCAAGTCCTCCGTCCCAAGTCCTGGCGTGTTCAACGTTGGGATCTCAAAGGCTTGATTGAACTCCAGCAGGGCCGTCAGCATCCGGTTCATGCCTTCCAACGGGACCCTGCGGCCCTTGAGCACTCCGCTTCATCAGTCGAGCATGGGCACATCGACAGCGTAGGCAACGAATAGGGCGACAAGCAGGACCCATCCCGTGAGCATCGACGTTCGGAACAACATGCGCTGGAAATCCTTCCAATGGTCCATTCGCAGCACCACGGCCACGTTCGCGATGGCCATCGTGACGGAAGCGGCCACAAACCAGAGGTTGTCGACAGGGTTGGCCACGGAAAAAAGCATGCACCACGCAACGGTCAGGCCCACCGTGGTGGCGGAGGTGGCCTTCGCACCGAATCGCGACGGGAAGGAATGGATGCCTTGGGCTTTGTCGCTCTCCTCGTCCATGCGAGCATAATTCAGGTCGAAGGCAGCGATCCACAGCACGACGCCAAGCGACAGCGGCAGGATGGTTGGCATCCACAGGAACGCTGTCCTGGTTGCATGCATGCCGGTGATGGCCGCCCAGCCGTGCACGTCAGCAGCAACAGCCACCCAAGCCCCTGCTGGAGCAAGTCCGAGGCAAAGACCGAGCCAGAAATGGCACAACCACGTGAAGCGTTTCATGTAGGGATAGGCCACGAAGGTCAGGACGGGCAGCCACGCCATCATGAGCGCCACGGTGTTGAGCATCGCCGCACCGACAAGGAGCATGGCAAGGAAGGCGGCCGCGAGGCCCCAGGCCGTTCGAAGCGACATGCTTCCAGAGGCTAGGTGCCTCCCCTTGGTACGCGGATTGGCAGCGTCGACCTTTCGGTCGATGATCCGGTTCAAGGCCATGGCCAAGCCGCGTGCTCCGACGGCTGCGAGAAGAATCCATGCGAGGTCAAACCCTCCGCCCTCCCCAAACTGGCGCGCTGCTATGAGGAATCCAATCAGCACAAAGGGCAAGGAGAACAGGGTGTGCTCGACCTTGACAAATTCGAGGACCTCTCGAAGCCCGATGTTACGACCCCCCGTCAAGGAAGGCGAGGTGTGGCGGCCATGAATAGTTCGCGAGTTCAGGATGCTGTGCGACCTTCTGCAACGTTCCCTCGTCGTGGAGCGTAACCGCAGGCCATCGACGCACGCCGTGCTCCTCGGATGGAATGGGCGTCGTTGCGTCCCAGCAGATGCGCCCCCGTGCCTCGTCGAAACTCAACCCCCGCCCAACGTCGAAGCGGGAGAACAGTTGCCACAGCAACCTTCGCCGTGCTTTTTCCGTGTGAAGGTCGAGGTCATCGTCGGTGATCATCAACCATCGCACGTGTTCCGCTTCATCCAATTGCCAAATTTGATTTCTCAATTGGAGTACGTGCGATTTACGTTTGGATTCGCCTTCCCCGCCGTTCGGCTCGGGTTCAGCCCCGGTGCGGGGGCTTGGTCGACCTTCAACGTGCGTTGTGACCACCAAGATGCTTGTTCGAAGCAGGCGAGCGTCGCTCACACCGTCGATGTCCAACACAGCCTGCAGATCCCCCCCACTCCAACCAGGCGCTTCTGCCTCACCGCGCCTCCACGCAGGGGCATCGCGTCTGTAGGACCCTTCCAACGGCGTAGCGCTGGACCTTGGGTCGGTTGTCGGGATGGACGTCGCGTCAATCAGGATTTTGTCGTGCACGTTTTCGTAGGGGCTGGCCGCTTCCAAGGCGTCGGCCACCATGCCGTCAAGCACGAGGACGTCTTCGGCAGGGTCGACTTTGCTGTTCAGGTCGTCAAGGAAGCCTTCGAGGTCCTTCGGATCACGTTCAGCGTCGACCACCACGATCGATTTCAGGAACATCATTTGACCCGCCCCAAGCAGCCCAAGCGCCGTTTTCCGTGCTTGACGTGGGTAGCGCTGCTTCGACGCGACGATGGCGAGGTTGTGGAATCCGGTTTCAAGCGGGAGGTGAACGCTGACCACATCGCGATGCTGGAACCGGAGCACAGGTCCAAATTGCTGGCCAATGGCCTCGCCAAGGAATCCGTCTTCCATCGGGGGCAAACCGACGATGGTCGCCGGCAACATCGCGTCCTTCCGCATCGTGACAGCGGTCACGTTGAGCACCGGGTAATGTCCCGTGAGGGAGTAGAAACCGTAGTGATCTCCGAAGGGCCCTTCGAGTCGGAGGTCAGTTGGGTCCGCCCATCCTTCGATGACAATGTCGGCTTCTGCAGGGACCCAAAGGTCCTGCGTCACGGCCTTTGTGATTGGAAGCCTCCGGCGCCCAAGGATGCCTGCGAACTGGTATTCTGAGAGGTTGTCAGGCAAAGGTGAGATCGCAGAGAAGATCAGCTCAGGTGGGCCTCCAAGGCAGATGGCCACAGGCATGCGCACACCAGCCGCGGCATGATCGGCTCCATGCTTGTGCACCTGCCAGTGCAAGCCTGCGTGCTTTGGTCCGAAGATTTGGGAACGGTACATGCCGAGGTTGTGCTCGCCTGTGGACAGGTTGCGCGTCACCACCAAGGGGAGGGTGATGTAGGGGCCACCGTCCATGGGCCATGTTGTTGGAATCGGCAACTGGGTCAGGTCCGGGTCCAGGTCAACACGACGTTGCGCCCGTCCTTTTCGAACTCGACGGGGGGCAAAGGCCAGTGCATCCATGGCCAGCGGCAACGCCTCCCACGGGCGTTTGAGGTAGCGTGGAACGTCCGGCTTCATCATCGCGACCATGCGGTCGCCAATGGCGGTTTCATGGTCGACGCCCAAAGCCCGCATCGTTCTGTCTTCGCTTCCGAAGAGGTTCATCACCAACGGAATCGAACTGAGCTCCCCGCTTGAGAGCCGGGGTTGCTCAAACACGACGGCTGGGCCGTCGTTCTTCACCAGCAGGTCTGCGATAGCGCCTGCTTCGTGGACGACGTCCACCGGTCGTGCGATGCGGAGGACTTCGCCTCTTCCCTCAAGGTGGTCCACCCACCGGCGCAGCGTCCTCCATGCCACGGCACGCCTTTTGCCCCCGTGCCTTTGGACCTTCGCCGAGGCCCACCGCAAGGGCATGTCGCTGCATTGATGGACTCAATGCTGAACGCATTGGTCATGGCCACGGGAGACCACGACGTCGACCTTGTCGTCATTGGTGCCGGGCCTGGAGGTGGTTCAGCCGCCCTTCACGCCGCCCGATCAGGCCTTCGCGTCTGCGTCATGGAGGCGGACCCTGAAGTAGGTACACCTGTTCACTGCGGCGAATGCCTCTCCCACTTGGCCACTGAACAACTTGAACTCGACCTTCCTGAGGACGTCATCGCATTGACGGTGCAGGGTGTTCGGGTCATTTTTCCCGACGGAACGGCGAAATTGCTGACTGAGCCCGGCTACGTGCTTGAGAAGCACCTGTTTGAAAGGTGGATCATCGACCAAGCGGTGGCTCAAGGCGCAACGCTTCACCTCGGGCACCGTGTCACGTCAATGACGCGGGAATTCGACGACGATGGAACGTTCACAGGTTGGAATCTGGACGGCCGAGGCGAGGTTTTCCCGTTGCGCTGCCGTGGCGTCATCGATGCATCAGGCGTTCACGGCGCAGCGTCTCGTATGCTGGAGATGTCGGGTGATGTCGACGTCATCGCTGGTTTTCAGTACGAACTTCACGACGTCCCGAACGACGGCTACCTCGATTTCTACATCCAGCCCGAATACGCCCCCCATGGGTACGTTTGGATGATTCCGAAGGCAGGAGGCCGTGCGAACGTGGGCTTGGTCACCACCGACAAGAAGGGAGCGGTTCGATACTTGGACAACTTCATCCAAGACACGTACCTGAGAGGTAAACCGCATGTGAATCCTCCTTGGCGTCAAGACGGTGTCAAAGTTCGGCCCTTTGGCGGGACCATCCCAATCTCAGGGCCAAGACCGACCACGGTCGGTGACGGGCTTCTCCTTGTCGGTGACGCAGCAGGTTTCACATCCCCATTGTTCGAAGGGGGGACGCATCTTGCTCTCTGGTCGGGGCGTGCGGCGGCGGAGACGTTCGCCGAAGCCCTTTCCCATGGTGGAGCCACCGAGGCACGTCTCTCCAATTACGAGCGTCGATGGAAGGCCGCCTTTCCACCCTACCACAAGATCCTGAAGGGAAAAACCGCCCTCTACGACCTCAGCGATGAGGAGATGTCCGCGATGGCGCGGTGCTTGCCCGAAGAACTTGGTGCCATGTCTCCGCTCCAAAAACTGACCATCGGATTGAAGATCCTCGTTCGACGCCCGATGCTCTTTGGAAAGCGTGTGATTTCTGTTCTGTTGTCCTTCGGCTACTCCCGGGCCAAACACTTCGGTTGGTAAGCCCCTGATGCAAGGGACAGGTTCACGTTTGGCCCGCCCCCCTTCCACACCAATGGGTGGCGTCGTCCTTGCCGTCGGCCTCATCGGCTGCCTTGTGGTGCTCCTTCCCTATGGCCACATGACGGTGAGCCAACGGCTGAATGAACGCCAAATCCGCCACCTTACAACCATCGGCTTGCTGCTTTCGTGGCTTCCCTTTCTGTTCTTGGTGCAGCGGTTCATCGTTGATGACACCTCCATCGCGGCCGTGAACGCCTCAGGTGGAGCGTCCATGCCGTTGCTGTATAGGGTCGCAGCCACGTGGTCGGCTCGGAGCGGCCCTCTGCTTCTTTGGGCAGGATGCACGGCAACCCTCGCGTGGTGGTGGCGTGCCCCAATGGAGGGTGAATCTTCGGAGGTTGCTGCGCGCCGGGTCGGTTTGTTGGGTGGCTTTGCCGCCGTGTTGATGCTGCTCGCAATCCATCTGCGTCCCTTTGTACCAACCCTTCCCGGTGCGCTCCGAGGTGAGTTGAATCCGCTGTTGCAAACGGATCTGATGGTCGTGCACCCCCCATTGGTGTTCTGCGCCTACGCGTTCTGCCTTTCGATTGCTGCAACCGGCATCTCGAGCATCGGTCAGACCGACCAAGGGCTTCTCAATCGCGTGGTTCAGCAAGCACGACCCGGGTTTTTTGTGGCGACGTTGGCGATCGGACTTGGTGGGTTGTGGGCATACCTCATCCTCGATTGGGGGGGCTACTGGGCGTGGGATCCGGTCGAGACGGGTTCCTTCCTTCCGTGGCTCGCCTTGGCCCTCCTTGCCCACCTGCGCACCGTTCCACGAAAAGTGCCTGGGGTGGTGATTCGTGGGTCCGCCATCCTCACGGGTGCGTTGGCCCTCTTCGCGACACTCGTCACCCGTGCAGGAGGGGCCTGGGCAGCCTCCGTCCATACCTTCGTCGTAGCATCGGAAGGGAGCGCTCCAAACGATGCTTTCGGCCGCATCGTGGCGCTTGCCGTCGATGGCAACGCCGGGGTGGAAGTGATGACGTACCTCCTTGTGCTGCTCTTGTTTGCAGGATGGTGGCTTGTTGACGTCAGTCTTTCCTCGGGAAGCGAGGCTCGACCACGGTGGATTGTTGTTGACCTATCGATTCCCGCGCTGATTGGCGTGGTGGTCCTGCTCGAATGGAGCACCACAATCGCCCCGGGTGTGCTTGGTTGGATCATTCCTGTTGGTTGGGCATGGGGCCTCGTGGTCGTGTTCCCCACCTTGCTGCTGGTTGGATGGCCACGCTGGAAGGAGGACGGAAGGCATGGATTCGCTCGCCCACGCGGATGGCCGCTGGATTGGTTGCTTGCCCTTGGCATCGCAGCGGCTGGAGGCGACGTGCTGCTTGCCATCGTCTGGTTGTGCCTCTTCTCACCGATTGCGATGTCCGAATCGCCCGAACAGCACGTGCCTGCCGCCACCTTCGGTGTGGCCCTCGCCCTCATCTCGGCGTGGACGGACCTCGTCCCCATGCACGTCGCTGCGATGATGCTGCTGCCCTTCCTTGCTCCTTGGGTTTCGGGTGAAGACACGTCCTCACCTGTTGCAAGCATCCCTTCGGTTCTCAAGCATGCACCCTTGTGGGCAGGGGCGGGAATGGCTGGGTTGATGCTCGTGTTCACCTTGGTGATCTTGCTGGGCTCCATCGACCAAATCCACTTCGCTGCTCACGAAGTGTATGGTTCCATCCTCCTTGCATCCACATCGGGCGCGTTGCTGTTGTACACCCTCCGCCATCGCAGTATTGCTGTCCGTTTGACGGT
>Ga0222714_10004534_pt1 | contig 13530 bp, 11 predicted proteins | sample C33_3DmetaG_FD_165048 | JGI IMG/M metagenome (GOLD analysis project Ga0222714, IMG submission 165048) | Estuarine water microbial communities from San Francisco Bay, California, United States - C33_3D | ecosystem: Environmental > Aquatic > Marine > Unclassified | place: USA: California... | reverse complement strand
CTGGCTGCCAGCTTGATCTATCCAGATCAACATGCGTGTTAGCTGGAATCACGCGGGCTAAATTAGCGGCAATCCCGCCGCCAGTGATATGACTTAGGGCATGCACTGCATCTGGTAGTTGTTTTAACAGCGCCAATAAATCCGTGGTGTAGATTTCAGTTGGAGTTAGCAGCTCTTCGCCTAAGGTTTTACCAAAATCGGGCACTATTGTTTTTAAATTTAAATTAGCATCACTAATTATTTTTCGAACCAGCGAATAGCCATTTGAATGCAATCCGCTAGATCCAATTGCCAACACCACATCTCCTACTTGTACTTGATGCGCACCTAATAATTTTTCAGCTTCTACAACTCCCGTGCCAGCACAAGCCAGGTCATACTCATCTGCCGACATAACTCCTGGATGCTCAGCGGTTTCACCGCCAAGCAGCGCCACATTTGCCAACTTAGCGCCAGCTGCAATGCCAGTGACAATCTGCGCAATTAGCGCGGGATCAACTTTTCCCGTGGCAATGTAATCTGTAATAAATAGTGGCTCAGCGCCGGTTACCACAATGTCATCAACCACCATCGCAACTAAATCAATACCGATGGTGTCGTGCTTTGCCATCGCTTTTGCGATTTGAATTTTGGTGCCAACGCCATCTGTGCCGGTAACTAATAATGGTTTTTTGAAATCTTTTAATTTTGAGGCATCAAATAACCCAGCAAAGCCACCAAATTCGCCAACGGTTTCCGCCCGCTGCGCAGATTGAACTGCAGCTTTCATCATGCTAACGGCTAGTTCACCTGCTGCAACATCAACGCCGGCTGATTTGTAATCAGCCATTTAAGATCGGCAGTTCGCGATGTAGTTTGCCTTGCTTTACATCTTCGGCAATTTCAATTGGGTATTTGCCATCAAAGCAGGCGCGACATAAATTTTCAGTTGGCTGTTTAGTTGCATTAACTAGTAATTCCAGCGAGGCAAAAGCCAGTGAATCAGCGCCAATTGATTCGCGAATCTCTTCAATAGTCTTGCCATCTGCGATTAATTCAGCCTTTTGGGCAAAATCAATGCCATAAAAGCATGGCCATAAAACTGGTGGCGAGGAGATTCGCACATGAACTTCTAGGGCACCGGCATCTTTAAGCATTTTTATAATTGCGCGCTGGGTATTGCCGCGCACAATTGAATCATCAACCACAACCAATCTGCGTCCAGCAATTACTTCTTTTAACGGGTTAAGCTTTAATCTAATTCCTAATTGCCGAATAGTTTGAGTTGGCTGAATAAATGTTCTACCAACATAGGCATTTTTAATCAGTCCTTGGGCGAATGGAATGCCAGATGACTGCGCATAACCAACTGCAGCAGGTGTGCCTGAATCTGGCACCGGGATAACTAAATCGGCAGCAGCTGGATGTTCTTGGGCAAGTTTGCGCCCAATCTCAACTCGGGTTGCATGCACACTTCGACCAGTTAACACTGTGTCGGGCCGAGCTAAATACACATATTCAAATAAACAATGCGCAGGCTTACTTGGCGCAAAGGTATGACTTGTTAATCCAGCTTCATCAATCACCACAATCTCACCTGGTTCAACATCGCGCAGATATTTAGCTCCGACAATATCCAGCGCAGCTGTTTCAGAGGTGATCACCCAGCCATCATTTAACTGACCAATTACTAACGGCCGAATCCCCTGTGGATCGCGAGCACCAATTAATGCTTTAGCATCAGTTAGCACAAATGAATATGCACCTTTTAGCTCAATTAATTCTTCTTTAAGCGCACCAAGGGTGGTTTCGCTCTCATTTGCTGCTATTAGCGCCGCTACTAATTCAGTATCACTAGTACCGCGCAGCCCCTTGCCACCGAGCTCATGTTTGCCATCTATAAGTTTTTGCTGCAGTTTTTCAACATCCATTAAATTGCCGTTATGGCCCAGCGCAATTTGTCGATTCACACCAGCATGAAAAGTAGGTTGGGCGTTATCCCAATTTGAAGATCCGGTTGTGGAGTAGCGGGTATGGCCTACGGCAATTATTCCTTTTAGGGAATCCAGCGCAGCATCATTAAATACCTGCGCAACCAACCCCATATCTTTATAAACCATGATGGATTCACCATCTGAAACGGCAATTCCAGCAGATTCAGTGCCGCGATGTTGCAGCGCATACAAACCAAAATAAGTTAATCGGGCAACATCTTCAGTTGGGGCATAAATTCCAAATACCCCGCAAGCATCTTGCGGAAGGTGTTCTTCTGGACTTAACTCGTGGCCTAACCGGCCATCAGGTCTAATCACAGCCGTACTTTAGTTCATTAGCTGCAATGATTCAGTTCGGAAACCACCGAATTGGGCCAACATGCTCCAGCCCAACTAAATCTCCAACTTTAAGCTCAACTGGGCCCGCAATTCGGACATCAACTCTGGCGCCAGCAGCATCTAGATGCACTACCGCGTCATGGCCGTAATAGTCCAGATCAATCACTTTGGCGCTTAGCCCAGTTGCGGCGGCTGTGATTTTAATTTCTTCTGGTCGAATCACTAATTTTCCAGGCAGCGCGCTTGGGCTCAGCTGAGTTGGGGTGAATACCGAGCTGATTTTCCCCGCTTCATCTTTTGCGCAATCCAGCAGCAGCACATCACCAGTTGAAATTGCGATTTCAGCTGAGATCGGATTGTGATACACCTCAGCTGGTGTTCCCGTTTGCAGGATCTGGCCATCGCGCATCAGCGCAACTACATCAGCTACCACTAACGCCTCTTCGCGATCATGCGTCACCATTAATGTGGTGGTTTTTCTGCTTTTTAATAACTCGCTTACCTCAGCTCGCAGCTCATCTCGAAGTGCGGCATCTAGCGCACTGAAAGGCTCATCTAGCAGCATCACTTTTGGCGCTGGCGCTAAGGCGCGAGCTAGCGCAACTCTGGTTTGCTGGCCACCGGATAACTCATTTGGCATTCGGTTAGCAAATTTACTTAGCCCAACTAACTGCAGCAGCTCAGTTACTAAATCGGATTTAATTTTATTATCAGTAATTCCAAAGGCAATATTTTCAGCAACTGTTAAATGTGGAAACAGCGCACCTTCTTGTGCAACGTAACCTACTTTGCGACGCTCTGGTGGCACCACAATTGACGAGACACTTACCAATTGGTCACCAAATCGGATCGTGCCGCTAAAAGGTGTGATAAATCCAGCAATAGCGCGAAGCAGCGTAGTTTTACCGCAACCAGATGGGCCCAACACCGCCGCAAATGCACCAGCTGGCACAACGAGGTTTAGCTCGTTGAGCACTGGCCGGTTGGCGAAGGTGACAGTTAATCCATCAATCCGAAGCGTTGTCATAGGCCCACATTTTCTCGCGATTGATCAACTTGGGCACGATCGGGTCTTGAAAGCAGATAAGTAGGCAGCGCCGCTATTAGCACTAGCAGCAGCGCATAAGGCGCAGCTTTCCCATATTGACTAATTGCAGTTGCCGCCCAGATCTCAGTTGCCAAGGTGTCAAAACCTGTTGGTCGCAGCATTAAGGTTGCCGGCAGCTCCTTCATCGCGGTTAAAAACACCAACAAAAACCCAGTAATCACACCAGGGGCTGCAATGGGAATTGTGACTTTGCGAATCGTCTGCCAGTTTGAATTTCCAAGCGAGTGCGAAATGTCATCAAAAACTCTTGGCACTCGAGCAAAGCTAGTTCGCACTGAACCAACTGCTTTTGCTAAGAACAAAACTGCATAAGCAAAAGCTAACAGCGGCAGGGTTTGATATAAGAATCCAAGCTTTGAGCCAAGCGCAACTAACGCCAGTCCAATTACCACTCCAGGTAGCGCATGGGTTACCAATATCGCTGATTCAGCAATAGTTGATACTTTGGATTTATATCGCGCGGCAAGTAATCCAAGCGGAATTGCAAACAGCATCGCAAGCAGCGCGCCAGCTAGCGCAGCGGTAACTGTTGCTGCTGCTGCAGATACTAATTTAGATATATCCAGATCATTGCTAACTGCGATAAATCGCGTCACTAAAACATAAATTGGCAACCCGATTGAAGCTGCGCTCAGCACAAATAAATAAGCAACTGCAACGTATTTCTTATTTCCAATATCAATTTTTGTTGCAGTTCGTATTGTTCCTAAGCCAGATTTAGCAGCAACTGCTCTACCGCGTGCGCGTTGCTCAGCATAAATTAATACTGCAGCCAATAGCACTAACACCATTGCAACTACTGCAGCTGCAGATCTGTCATATGTTGCTTTATACATAGTGTGCACAACGCGAGTAAAAGTATCTACGCGTAACAATGACACTGCACCAAAATCACTTAAAACATAAAGCAGCACCAGCAGCACTGCTGCTAGCAGCGTTGGTCGCGACTGCGGCCAGATAACTCGCTTGGCTACCTGAGTTGGTCCTAGCCCTAACGCTCGGGCTGATTCTTCCTGAGTTGCATCGATGCGGCGAAGTGCGGCAATTGCTGCCAGCAATACATATGGCGCTGTTGTAAGAGTGAGAATTAGAACTGCAGCCGCAAAGCCAGTGAAATTGGGGATTAACGCAATCCAGGCATAGGTTGAAACATAACTTGGCACTGCTAGCGCCAGTGTGCCTAACACTAAAAATAACGAGCTAAACGGCAAATTAGTGCGCTGAATTAACCACGCAGAGCTAAGTCCTATCACTAACGCAAAAAATGCCACTAATAAAGCCAAACTGATTGTGGTCATTAATGTGGTTACAGTTTTTTCGCGGCCAATTACTTCAGCCGCAACAGCTATCCCCGACCCAGTTGCTCTTATAACTAAATATCCCAGCGGAATGCTTGCCAGCAAAATAACTGCAACTGCTGAAATTGATAAGCTCTTGGGCACAGCAACGCCCCCAGCCGACTTTCGACTGGGGGCAGCTGTGTTCTGAGTTAAGGTCAAAGCAGCCCAACCCTAACTAATAATCGCTGCGTAGCAGCAACGTCTCTTAGCGCTGTTAAATCAACCCGTGGAGATCCGATCTGTTTTAGCGATGGCAGATCTTTTGGTGCGGGCAGATCAGGTAAGACTGAATATTCGTTTGTGTCAGTTACAAATTTATTTTGGCTTTCATTGCTTAGTAAGAACTTAATTAATTCAGCTGCACCGGCTGAATTTTTAGCAGTATTTAAAATGCCAGCACCAGAAACATTTACTAAGTTACCAACATCACCTGGCGCAAAAAAACCATCTTTAACATTGATAGCTCTGCCAAGTGACTGCGCCACTTCGTAAATGTAATAGTGATTGGTTAGTCCAATCTCAATTTGACCTGCATCAATTGCTTCAACAATCATGCTGTTTTTTTCATAAGTTAGAGGCTGGTTCGCAACTAAAGCTGTCAGCCACTGTTCAGCAGCAGCTTCACCTCGCAGTTGTCTAAGCGCTGTAATGAATGCTTGGAACGAGGCATTTGTTGGTGCGATTCCAATCTTGCCGCTCCACTTTGAATCTAATAAATCATCAATTGAGCTTGGTAGCTCTGTAACTTTGGTTGGGTCATATGCAAAAACTCGAGCTCTACCAGTTACTCCAACCCAGCTGCCGTCATCAGATTGATATTGGGGATCAACTAAATCAAGCACAGTTGAATCTAGCGTGGCGAGCATGCCAGCATCTGCAACAGCGCCAAGCGAACCAGCATCTTGGGCAATGAACAGATCGGCTTTGGAGTTTGCTCCTTCTTCTAACAGCTGTGCTGCTAGCTCGGCAGAATCCCCATAGCGAACATTTAATTTAATGCCGGTCTGAGTTTCAAAGTCGGCAAAGAAAGTCCCGATGAATTCTTCACTTCGACCTGAGTAAATAGTTAGTTCAGCTGCTGCTTCATCTTGGTTATCAGATGAGCAAGCAACTAGCGAGAATAAAAGGGCTGCTCCAGCGGCTAGCCCTAGGTATTTACGCAAATTTATCCTTTCGTAATTCTGGATAACCATAACCCCTTGATTTGGCTTTTGGCAAATTTATTTTTGTGTTAATCACCACACCGGCCGGTTGTGAGAGCATTGCCCTCATGAAGCTGCTGATCTCACCTCAACCCAGCCTGCCGCTGTTCCAGCTGGCCTTAATTGAGCTTGCGGTTACTGAAGGCATGGAGATTGAGCATTTTGATTGGGAAGAGGCAAAATACCTAATTCGGGCTAATGGGGCAGATAGCGAGTTGAAAGCACAAGTGGCCCAGCAGGCCCAAATTGCTGAAAGCTATTTAGCTAAAGTGTTTACTAATCGAAATCAAATTTATCAAATAACTGATAACAGTTTAATAGTTAATTAAGCTGTTGCTTAGCAACGTTAATGAATGTTTAAAGCTTTTGCTATAACGAAATAGTAATTCCAACAACTGCAATAATTAGCAAGCACAAACCCATGCCAATAAAAATAATGGTTAAATGGCGTTGCTCGTTTGAATTCATAATTACTCTCTCACATAAGAAACATTTAATTCTTAGTTATTGAAAAGACAACTAAAGTGATTCAGCTAGCTGCTGACTTAGGCCTTATTTCGGTAAGCGCTTCGAGATAGGAAAATTGCAAATACCAGCGCGACAACTACTAATGCATTTAAACCTAACTCATATAAAGCTCGCTCAAATGCTTCATCTGACTTGCCTGTTTGAAGTGTTAATGATGCACCAACAGTTAAAATATGTCTGACAGCAGCAATTACGCCGATGATCAAAAACTTATTAAGTTGATAAACGCCATCGGTAAATCGTGAAATCACAGTTCTGAGAATTTCCAGAATAATGACAATAAACAAAATGTCATTTATTCCTTGGATCATTCCAGTTGGGAAAAAAGGATCGGTTTCAATAAGTCTTTTTATGCTAAAGAAAAAAGCTCCAGCTCCAATTGCTAGCAGCGTGAGTGCCAAAATGGCATGAAAAATATCTTCTACGATATCTACAAACCTCAGCGGAACTATCGAGGTTTCAAGGCGTGATTGCTGATCAGACATAGTTCAGGATAAACCTTAGATTCCATCTTGTCCATAGCAACTTAAGGCAAGCTGCCCCCATCAAAGGAGACCAATCTGCCCGTTGAACGCACTCGCTGAGCCTGCTCAAGTAGTGCTTTAGCGCAGTTGGCAAAAACTCTAAATTTAAATTATTGCCTAGCTACTTTTTGGCTATAAATCCTGTTGGGCACTTTGGTTTAACTGCCGATACTTTTTTGATTCTTTTTCCTTTAATGCAAACAATAGATTTCTTTTTGGCTTTGATTGGCTTAATCTGAACTGGCTCAACTGGCTGATTGGCTCTTGCTTCCTGTTGAATTCGAGATCGATTTGCTTCCGCAGCTGAGATTAATGAGCCGGCATTTGCTAACTGATTCTTAGGAATTAGATCAAGCACTAGTTCAGTTTCATTATTATCTGTAATCAATAAGATGTATTTTGAAGAACTAAACTGAGTTCCAACTCCACCAAACTTAGAAACAATTACTCCTGGAAATGCTGATCCTTGCACTGGGCTATGCATCCCAATTGGCGGCCGAGCTTCATTATTCAGCGTATAAAAAGCTAATGCGTTATCGCCAAGGCCGCTGGCAATTTCAATAATTATGGCGCCAGTTTTGGTGCCGTCATTTATGACCAGTACTTGATCAGTTTTATTATTTGGCATTGTGATCCGTGTGCTGATTTTGTTGGGGTCAATCTCAGTTGATTCAACCAAGCACTGCACCTGACTATCTGGTAACCAGCCTAAAACCCATTTTTCATAACTAAGCAAAATATCTTCATTCGATGCCATCAAGGAGAGAGTTCCAGGGCTAGCTGGAGTGCCATACAGATCTGTTAAACCATAAAGATGCATAATTTCATGTGCAATAGTTGCTATAGAAGTTCGTTTATCCAGCAGCACTGCATTAAGAATTTCTCCCTCTGCAGTCTTAATGGTTCGGAACCACTGAGTTCTTGGATTTTTACTAAACATCATTGCTTCAGCAATTCCTGACTGACTACTGGTTGAAGAGCCGTGCATGATTACGCCATCAATACCAGTGAAATCAATCTTGTCATCATTGTCAGCAATTAATTTGCGAATAAATCCCCAGGTGGATTTTGTTTCATCTTGTTGCCATTGGTTTTGCTGATTTTGGCGCAGAATAACCATGTCTGCTACCGTCTGTGGAATATCAACAACTGGGTTAAATACAAACTCCGGCTTACTTAATCCTTTGGAGTATCTTTCAATATATAAGGCGGATGCAAGGTAATCTGATTTTTCAGATTCAGTAAATGTGTAAGTTGGCCGGTCACTAAGTCGGAACGGCAGAACTAAAATCTTTGGTTTTGCTTTGGTATTTAATCGCTCTGGGGCTATTGGAAAGCCAAGTGACACGGTTTGATTTGGTGAGGCGCTGATGCGGCATTCAGAAACTGGTGCTGCATGGGCAACTGGTGTGACAACTACTGAAAAACCAAAAGCAATAACAATACCTAAACTAAAGATTCGATTCCGCATGCAGCGACTATATCAAAAACAAAGCCACCAAAACATCAGCCACTTAATGCGACAAGCAGTTCTTGCATCAACTTAATTTCTTGCTGCTGCGTGATCGTTATTGCCTTACCTAGCTCAGCTGCGGCTTTTGTTGGGGAATCAATGACCATCTCTGCCATCTCAATTGCCCCCTCATGATGCTTGATCATCCCTAGTAAAAATTTGCGATCAAACTCAATGCCACTGCTTTGCTTAAGCTCTTCAATCTCAGCGTCAGAAAGCATTCCTGCCATTTGATGGCCAGCATGCGAGCCCATCATGGAGCCGCCCCATCTGAGCATCTGGTCAATCTCTGGTTGCTGGGCAGATTTAATCTCATTAGCTAGCTTCAAGATCTCTGGGTTAGTTGAGTTTTCAAGCGCAATCTCAGACATAACAATTGCCTGCTCATGATGAGGCACCATCATGGCCGCAAACATCTGGTCATCCATCGTGAACTCAGAGTCAGTTGAGCAAGCTGCCAGCAATAATAAAACTAGGCCAAGAATTAATCTGCGCATATTAGAAATATAGCAATTAAATTAATAGTCGCGATTTCTATTCGGCTTAATGTGGCAGCAGCGGAGTTTGAAATGCCGCAGTGAGTTCCTGATATGAGAGCTCAAGCAGTCCGGTAATTTCAAGGCCTGCGCCTTCTGCTGATATCTCGCCAATTAAAGTAACTGGTTGCTCCAGCTGCTCGCAAAGTTGATTAAATGCAGTTATGCCATTTTCTGGAACTACCACAATGGCGCGAGATGCCGATTCGCTAAACAGCATGGCACCAGCAGCAAGCTCTTGCGATATCTCAATTTTCATGCCAATTCCAGAGTCATAAACCATCTCAGCAAGGGCAGTTAGCAATCCACCGTCGGAAATATCATGAGCAGCTTCAGCAATTCCATAAGCAGCAAAATTTCGCATGCAACGAGCTAACAATTTTTCAGCAGTGATATCCAGCTTTGGCGGAACTCCGCCTAAGTGATTATGAATAATCTCCGCCCAAGTTGAGCCATCAATTTCAGCGCGGGTTTCTCCTAACAAATAAACTTTACTGCCAGGGTTGCTATAAACCCGAGTAATTCGTTTACCAACTTCTTCAATCACGCCAAGCACTCCAATAACTGGAGTTGGCAAAATAGCAATCTCACCAGTTTGGTTATAGAACGAAACATTTCCACCAGTTACTGGTGTGCCAAATTCCAACGCTGCATCAGCTAATCCTGAAACAGCTTCTGCAAACTGCCACATCACAGCTGGATCTTCTGGAGAGCCGAAATTTAAACAATTAGTAACTGCAATTGGCGTAGCTCCGCTCATTGCCACATTTCGATATGCCTCAGCAAGATTTAGCTGCGCACCAAGATACGGATCTAATTTGCAAAAACGACCATTGCCATCTAACGCTAACGCTACGCCTTTACCAGTTTTGCGATCAATTCTCACCATGCCAGCATCATCAGGAGCTGAAAGCACAGTATCGCCACGAACATATTTGTCATATTGTTCAGTGATACCAAATTTGTCGGCTAAATTTGCATGACTTAGCAGCTTTAATAAATCAGCTTTAATTTCGGCGCCAGTTGTTGGCATTGCTAATTTCGCAGCGCTATCAGCGATTAGCTCATCTTGATTTGCTGGTCGCTGCATTGGTCGGTTATAAACTGGTCCTTCATGCGCCACTGTTTGTGGCGGCACATCAACAATTAACTCATCATGCCAATAAATTTCTAATTTATTTGTATCTGTGACTTCGCCAATTACAGTTGCGGTTAAATCCCACTTTTCACAAATGGCGAGCACCTGATCAAGATTTACTGGATCCACAATTGCGCACATTCGCTCTTGTGATTCACTCATTAATATTTCCTCTGGCGAAAGTGAGGCATCGCGCAGCGGCACGGTGTCAAGCTGCACTCGCATCCCACCTGAACCATTGCTTGCCATCTCGCTGGTAGCACAAGAAAGTCCAGCACCACCTAGATCTTGAATTGCCTCAATTAATCCAGCTCGCGCCATCTCCAGCGTGGCTTCAATCAGCAGCTTCTCCATAAATGGATCACCCACCTGCACACTAGGTCTTGCTGATGGGGCAGCTTCATCAAAAACTTCAGATGCTAAAACCGATACGCCACCAATTCCATCTCCACCAGTTGCAGCGCCATAAAGCAGCACTAAATCGCCAACTTCATTTGCGCCAGACTTTAAAATCTGATCGTGCTTCATAGCACCAACGCAAAGTGCATTAACTAGCGGATTTCCAGCATAGCTTTCATGAAAAACTGTCTCGCCACCAATATTTGGCAGTCCCAAACTATTGCCATAACCACCAATTCCAGCAACTGCGCCATTTAGCACTCGCGCGGTATCAGCAGCATCTGCTGCACCAAATCGCAGCGAATCCATAACTGCAAGTGGTCGCGCTCCCATAGCCAAAATGTCTCGCACAATTCCACCAACACCAGTTGCTGCACCTTGATATGGCTCAATAAAAGATGGGTGATTATGTGATTCAACTTTAAACGTAACCGCCCAGCCATCACCAATATCAACAACCCCAGCGTTTTCACCAATTCCTACTAACAACACATTGTTATCAGGAGTTTTTTCACCAAATTGTTTTAGGTGAACTTTGCTGCTCTTATAACTGCAATGCTCACTCCACATCACCGAATACATAGCTAGCTCAGCTGAAGTAGGGCGTCTGCCTAAAATATCTTTAATACGCTGATATTCATCTTCTTTTAAACCCAGCTTTTGCCATGGCTGATTTAGTGCTGGAGAATTTGCTGCATTCGAAACTGTATCGACCATTTAAACCGTAACTCCTGCTATCGACCAGAAAAAACCAAGTCCATCAACGCCAGCACCAACAAGTCCATCAACTGCATGCTCGGGGTGCGGCATGATCCCAACCACATTTCCGGCTTCATTTGTGATTGCCGCAATATCATTCATGGAACCATTTGGATTGTTGTTATAGCGGGCAACAACTAGCCCTTTGGCCTCAATTTCAGGTAATGACTCTGGTGAAACTTGATAACAACCCTCACCATTTTTTACTGGTATTAACAATTCAGCCCCAGGTTGGAAAAAATTAGTCCATGCAGTTTTGTTATTTGTGATCGTAATTAGCTCTGGTCGACAAATAAAATGTAAATCTTTATTGCGCGTTAGCGCACCTGGCAGTAATCCTGTTTCACAAAGCATTTGAAAACCATTACAGATTCCAAGCACCGGCATACCCTGATCTGCAGCTTTAATTACCTGCTGCATAATCGGAGACATGCTGGCAAGAGCACCAGCTCGTAAATAATCGCCATAAGAAAATCCGCCCGGCAAAATCACAGCATCAACGCCGTTTAGATTTGTATCTTTATGCCAAAGCGGAACAGCTTGTGCGCCACCTAGCGCAACGGCAGTAGCTGCATCTCGATCATCTAATGTTCCTGGAAAAGTTATGATGCCAACGCGAGTTGTCACGCAGTCTCGCCTTCATCGGTATAAATGGCATAGGTCTCAATCACCGGATTGCTTAAAACTGTCGCTGCTAGCTCTTCAATCTCATCAAGCAGCTCATCGGTGATGGGCTGGTTGATGCTGATTTCAAAGCGCTTGCCTTGCCGCACATTCTCGATAGCAGCATGGCCGCTTCGATTGAAAATTCCTAAAATTGCCCGACCCTGCGGGTCCAAAATCTCGGGCTTGAGCATGACTTCAACAATGATTTTCTCCACAACCCGCACCTTACTTGACCATGCTCAATGTGGGGGAACAACTGCGCGATTTGGTGAGTTGCACCAAATCTTTGGGCCTAAGTATTCAAACTCAGTGCAGCTAACGCACCGTTAAGAATCGAGCCTGCATCCAGATCATGGATTTTATACAGGTCAGGTATGTTTCCAGATTGTCCAAAGTCATCAACTCCCATTGCAACTTGCGGCACCCCTAAAGCTGATCCCAGCCAAGCCATAGCATGTGATGAACCATCATGAATTGAAACTATCGGAGCGCGTTCTGAAAAAACTGGACGCATTGATCCTGGGAAAGAGGGCGTATTTGCAGTTCTGATTCCTTGTTTTAAGGTGCGCTGCCAACTTCCAAATAATCGACCAGGTGAAGTCACATCAACAACGTGCGCAATAACTCCCTCGCTGGCTAATTCTGCTGCCGCAGTTAATACCTCGGGCATAACAGCACCACATCCAACTAAATGCACCACCGGTGAATTGTGATCATCTAGTTTTGCTTGGTTTACTCTGCCATCTACTAATCGATAAGCACCTGCTAAAACTTGAGTCCTTAATGTTGCCTCACCAAGTCGTTCGCGAGCCGCATTAAATGGTGATTGATCAATTGATCTAGTGGTTAATCTGAAATAAAACGCTAATTCTGTTGATTTAAGATCAGGTGCGGTATCTGGCTTTGTACCAGCAACATGTGCAATTGCATCACAGAGCAACCAATCTAAAGCTTGGCCATAAGCAGGCTCTATAAACACCACTCCAGGTAGCTCCATACCAACTGATGGTGTGATCGTGGATTGATGCGCACCACCTTCTGGAGCTAGCGTGATTCCAGAGGGGGTTCCTGCAACAATAAATCTCGCACCTGAATAAACACTGTAGATAAACGCATCCAAGCCACGCAAAACAAATGGGTCATAAACGGTTCCAATTGGAATAAGCGGTTGATTAGAAATATCTGACGATATACCTAGCTGTCCTAACAAACTAAACAAATTCATCTCGCTGATTCCAAGCTCAATGTGTTGTCCAGTTGGTCCTTCTGCCCATTTAAGAACTGGATCTTCATTCCAACGTCGCCGTAGCTCAGGATGAAATACTCCAGTTCGGTTAATAAATCCACCCAAATTAGTTGAGGTAGCAACATCTGGCGCGGTGCTTACAAGATAAGGGCGAATACTTTCGTTTCGACTAATCTCACTTAACACTCGGCCAAATACTTCTTGGGTAGCAGATTTTGCAGCAGGAGAAACTCCGCTGCTAACTGGAATTTGAACAGGT
>Ga0222714_10004532_pt1 | contig 13540 bp, 20 predicted proteins | sample C33_3DmetaG_FD_165048 | JGI IMG/M metagenome (GOLD analysis project Ga0222714, IMG submission 165048) | Estuarine water microbial communities from San Francisco Bay, California, United States - C33_3D | ecosystem: Environmental > Aquatic > Marine > Unclassified | place: USA: California... | reverse complement strand
AAAAGGCTACAAAAAAGAGTGTTGACTTAACTTCAATGAAAAAAGCTGAACTACTAGCACACGCTAAGAGTGTTGGCGCCAAAGCAAATGCTAGCATGAATAAGCAAGAAATTATTGATGCTATCAACGGAAAATAAACTAATTCCTGGAGAAGCTCTCATTTATGAGCGCGACGATCGCGGAATAGTATACGCACGTTATAGAGACCCACCAAACAATTCAATACCACGTTGGGTTATAGGTGGGCCTCTAGATTCCTCGCATCCATTATTAGGATATGCAACCTGGCAAGAGCTAATAGAACTTTCTAACAAAAATGTAACGCTTCGCAAACAATTGAACAAACTTACAGATTTGTTTTTTTTATTAAAAGAAAAATAGTAAAACAGATGGCAGAAATTTTAACACTATTTCCTACAACAATTTATAAAGAACGATCGAGAATTGACATTAATATGTCTGAGTACGAAATATTGTCTAAATGGAACAGTGTAACTAGTTCGTTAGGAAATCTACAATCAGACAACTCTAAGATTATAGACACGCCAGGGTTGCTAAGATTAAAAGAAGAAATTCTCTACCATTTAAATTATTATTATAGAGATATAATGAAGATTTCTAAATCTTCCAAAATCTATATTACCGACTCATGGTTAAACTATACAGCTACAAACAAAGAACATAAAATGCATACACACACAAATAGCATTTTGTCAGCTGTATACTTTTTAAAGGTTAATGAAAGTGTTCCGTTTTTAACATTTACAAGAGTTAATCCTGTATTTCCGTTAGACATGACATCAGACGAATACAACATATATAACTCTACAGAATGGAATCTACCAGTTAACGATAACGATATAGTTGTATTTCCGTCAAACGTTTGGCACAGAGTAATGCCAAACTTAACAAACAATCCTAGGGTTACACTGGCCGTTAACACATTTGTTAAAGGTTCTATTGGAAATAAAAACACCGGCGAAGATATATTTTTAAACTAGTCCTTGCAAAAATTAAAAAAATGTAGTATAATAAACTAAAGGTAAAACTTCTACATGATCAATCAAATTAATCTATCATTAAGTAATCGATGCAATGCGAAATGTATTTGGTGTCCAACTAGTCGTGGGACTAAACATAATTTTGATATGCCGTTTGAGACCATTACAAAAATTATAGATGAAGTAGCAGACAATAAGTCAGGGTTATTTGATAATACCTCAGTAATACATATTTCTGAAAACGGTGAAGCATTATACAATCAGAATTTTTTAGATACACTAAGATATATTAGAAAAAAGTTACCAAACATACAAATTAACTTTTTAAGTAATTTCGGACTAATGTCTAAGAAAATATCTAATGCCATCTTTAAAGAAAAACTAATTGACAACGTTGGCGTTAACATTGACGGCCACAACGAAGCATCTTATAAATCAGTAAAGAAAATAAGTTTTAAAAGTGTAATTAAGAACTTAAAATACTTTATTGAACTATATAATAAGTATGAATCAGATATCGAAGTTGGCATCATGGTTATGCCAGCACACGAGTATGCAACAACTGTAAAATTACTTACTGGATCTAATCCAGATCAAGTAGCACCCGGCGAAGTTATTGGTTTTAGTAGTTTCTCATTAGTAGAAACAATGCTAAGAGAATTTGTTCCAGAAAAAATTAAAATCTACAGAAGTAAGCCAGGACTGTGGGCTGAACGAAGTTTAGCAAAAAAAGGACTAATCTCTAATAGAGATTTATCTTGTCCATTTTTATCAAGAGTGCGTACACAAATATATGTTGCTCCTAATGGTGATTGGTATGCTTGTTGTTTAGACGATAACAACGATCTAGTTATGGGAAACGTAAATGAAAAGTCGATTAGTGATATATATTATTCGCCTAGGAGACAGATTTTTTTAAAATTACTTGAAAACAAAAGTTTTGAAAAAATAGGATATCCTTGCAATACCGTTGGTGCATGTTGTTCTATTAGTTTACAAGATAAACAGTATGATCTATTTTCTAAAGATCTTAAATCAGGCGACGGAGTAACATTTTAACAATGGGAATTAAAGCAGGAAAAATTTGGGGATCAACAGAATTGATTCACGCAAATGGTGTACTTGAGTTTCATCGTATTGAATTTAAAGCCGGATACAAGTGCTCTGAACATGAACATGAATTTAAATGGAATGGCTTTTTTGTAGAGTCAGGTAAGATGCTAGTGCGTGTTTGGCAAAGCGATGACCAAGAAGGTTTAGTTGACGAAACCATTCTTTCTGCAGGTGAGTTTACCCAAGTTAAACCCGGAAAGATTCATCAGTTTGAAGGCCTAGAAGACGGGGTAGCGTTCGAGTTGTATTGGGCAGAATTTAATCACAATGACATTAAACGCCGAACATCGGGATCAGCAGTTGCTTAGTATTACACAGTAAAGGACGACAAATGAGAGTTATAGCAGGCCCCTGCCAACACGAATCCTTAGAACAAAGCATTAAAATTGCAGAAACGTGTGCAAGAGTATGCAGTAAGTATGATATTGCTTACTACTTCAAAGCAAGTTTTGATAAAGCAAATCGCACAAGCATAAATGGTAAACGTGGCGTTGGCTTGCATGATACTATACGTGATTTTCTTACAATGAAGGAAGAAATTCCAAATTTAAAAATTCTTACAGATGTACATGAACGTGAACAACTAATTTGGTTAAAAGATATTGTAGATGTAATACAAATTCCTGCGTTCTTGTGCAGACAAACAGACTTAATACAGGCAGCTTGCGAAACAGGCGCTATTGTAAATATCAAAAAAGGTCAATTCTTGGCACCATGGGACGTAGCAGGTATTCTATCAAAAACAGAAGGTGCTAAGGAAGTTTGGATTACAGAAAGGGGAACAAGTTTTGGTTATAATAACTTGGTTGTTGACTTCACTGGTATTGACTATATGCTCAATACCTATCCTTATCCTATTGTCTTCGACGCTACTCACGCGGTACAAAGACCCGGAGCCCAAGGTACTTCTAGCGGCGGTGATCGTCAATATGTTCCTGGCCTACTTCGTGCGGCATCTGCTTTGGGGGTAAAGAACTTTTTTATAGAAGTTCATCCTGACCCAGATAATGCACCAAGTGATGGATCTAATATGTTAAAACTAGAAAATTTTGAAGGAGTTATAGATGACATCTACCGCTATTCTTATACCGGCTAGATATGGCAGCACACGCTTTCCAGGTAAGCCACTTGTAACACTTAATAATATTCCTATGATTCGTATGGTGTACGAGCGAGCTAGAAAGTCAGGCTTTGATACATACGTGTTAACTGATGATGTACGTATTGCTAATAAATTTGAACCTCACCAAGTCTATATAGACGTAGAGGAATACGAAAACGGTACTGAACGATGTGCAGGTGCTGTTATTAGTCGTAAATTTAATGATTACGATCAATTCATTAATGTACAAGGTGATATGCCGGACGTTACCGTTGAAATGATCGAAGCAGCTGAAAGGATGCTGCAACATTACCCCGTAACGACTGTTATTACCCAAATGCCCGATGAGCAGCTTGACAATCCTAACAGTGTTAAACTAGTAAAAGCACACGACAATGTGCTCTGGTGTGGAAGGGGCATGAAGGGGTACGGTGATTGGCACCTTGGAGTATATGGTTATCGTAAAGACGCACTTATGGCATATCTACATTTAAAAATTACTAGAGAAGAACGTATTGAAAAACTAGAACAACTGCGATGGTTAAAAAACGGTTGGCAAATAGGCTGTTCGAGTGTACAATTTAATGGTATAGAGATCAATACACCTGAGGACGTAGACGCATGGCATCACAACAAACACTTCCAGTAAAAGACATTTTAGCTGCCGTTGATATGGGTGCTAAAAATGTTTGGGATGAACTATCAGACGAAGAAAAAAAGCAGGTAAGTTTTTGGTTGCTTAATCGATACGTTAGTAGCGTTAATGGTAACCGAGATAAGCAAGAGCTAGCCGTGTTTAAAACAAATGAGTATTATAATAAAAATTGGAATGTGCTAGGAACCAAGCATCCTAAGTTGCAATGGCAATTATTGTGTCAAAGCGGTAATACAGGAAAGATTGAATTCCACCCGTGGATAGGTTTTAAGAAAAAAGAAAGTAGCGATGCTGCTGTTAAATTAATTAAAGAAATTTATCCAAATATAAAAATGGATGAGGTTGAGACACTTGCTAGAATATCTACAAAAAAAGAACTCAAACAACTGGCTGAAGAACATAACATTGACAATATCAAACTCTAAACCATACGTATGTGAATATTGCGGTAACGGGTATACTAAAGAAAGTACCCTTGCTGTTCACATGTGTGAAAAGAAACGTAGAGCTTTACAAAAAGACGAACGTAGGGTTAGATATGGTTTTTATGCTTTCCAGAGATTCTATACACTTAGCGCAGGTGCTAAGAAGGAAAAAACATATGAAGAATTCTGTACTAGTCCTTACTATAATGCTTTTGTTAAGTTTGGCAGTTTTATCAGTAACGTTAGGCCCTTATATCCTGAGAAATACATAGACTACGTTGTAAAGTCAGGTGTTAAACTAGATCATTGGTGCAGAGATGAAATGTATGAACAGTATGCACTACAGTTTATACTGAAAGAAGATGTAACAACTGCACTAGAAAGATCAATTAAAACCATGCTCGAATGGGCAAGTGAAAATGAGCCAGCACCATGGAATCACTATTTTCGACACGTAAGCTTAAACAGAGCAGTTTGGCATATTAAAGACGGGAAAATTAGCCCCTGGCTCATGCTTAACTGTAAAGATGGCAAGGACATGCTAAGTAAATTTAATGATGAACAGTTAGGATTAGTTTATCATGTTTTAAATCCTGAGCATTGGGCTCTAAGATTTAAAAGAAATCCAGCTGATGTTGAGTTGGTAAAAGAAGTTGTAAAAGAAAGTAAATTATGAAAATCCTTATATGTGGGTTGCCAGGTAGTGGTAAAACTACGCTGGCAAAACCGTTTGCTGAATTAATAGGTGCTATACACTTAAACGCAGATGAAGTTAGGAAAGAATATGATGATTGGGACTTTAGCCCCGAAGGTCGCATTAGACAAGCGCAACGTATGCGATACCTATCAGACGGTGTAGTTAAAGCAGGAAAAGTTGCAGTAGCAGATTTTGTTGCTCCTACAAAGAAAGCTAGACAAGAATTTGACGCTGACTATGTTGTATGGATGGATACTATTAAAAAAGGCAGATTTGAAGATACAAACGCAATGTATGAATCGTTGAGCAAGGATGAATATGATTACCATGTATCAGAATGGTTCACTGACACGCATATACAGTTAGTTGCGGTTCTTGATCGATACATTAAACGGAATAATATAAATGTTTGATTGGAAAAAACCTACAGCACAGATGCTAGGCAGATGGCAACCATGGCATGATGGCCACACAGCACTATTTAAAAAAGCACTTATGGAAATTGGACAAGTTTGTATTATGATCCGTGATGTTGGCGGTATTGTAGGCAAAGATGCAGGTGCAGGACGAACAATAACACAAGATGATAATCCGTTTCACTTTGAAGAAGTAACTCAAAATATTATTCAAGGTCTAGCAAATCATGGCTTTACATTAGATAAAGAATATGTTATAATGCAAGTACCAAACATTGTAGACATTAGTTACGGCCGAGGTGTTGGGTATACATTTACACAACATGACCTAGGTGAAGAAATACATAATATCAGTGCTACGCAGATTAGAGAAAAATTAAGAGCAGAAGGTAAGCTGTAATGAAACTTGTAAAGTATCCAGATCCAATATTAGAACGTGAGCTTAAAGATGTTAATCTTGAAGATCCAGGTTTTGATCCAAAAGAACTAAAAGAGCAAATGGTTAAGTGCATGTTAGAAAATAACGGCATTGGCCTAAGTGCTTGTCAAGTTGGTATAGATATGAAAGTATTTGTTATGGGAGACAGTTTAGAAAACTCTACTATGTGTATTAATCCAACAGTATTACAGTATACTAGTGAAACTCAAGACGATATTGAGGGCTGTTTAAGTTTTCCAAATATGTTTGTTAAAATTAAACGTCCTAAAGAAATACTTGCTAAATTTTGGGATGAAGATTTAAAAGAATGTGTTGTAAAAATTACAGGGTATAGTGCTAAATGTTATCTACACGAACTTGATCACTTGCTTGGCATTACTATGAAAGACCGTGTTTCAAAATTAAAATGGGACATGGCAAAAAAGAAATCTAAAAAATTGGAGAATGTTAATTTATGATTAGATATGTTTTAGGTATAGTAGTTTCACTATTGATAATGTCATCACCTGCACATGCAGACGGAACTATAAGATTTATTTATGGAGTGCAGGATCAATACTCTAATAATAAAACGCTAGACAGATACACATTTAAGATTATACATGATGTAGATTCTAATCTTGATGTAGATTTTAGAGCTACATATGCCAACGATAGAGAGTCTGATTCAATTTTAACAAATTTTGAAATAGGTACAAGATATAAGGTAAAAGTAGCGAACGGGTTTACTTTATATGTTAGACCAGAGGTTGCAACCATAAACATAACAAATCTTCCTCGAAGAGACTTTGTTGGCTTAGAGTTAGGAACACTACTTAGACCATTTGAAAATAAAAAGATTGCGTTTAAAATTGATCACGCCTGGACAACAGGATTAGGAAATAAGATTTCAGATGGAACATTGAGTAGATTTCAAACAACATACGACATAAACAAGCGAGACACAATAGGCATTAGATTTGATGCTCGACGTGGCGAGCCTGTAGAATTTAATACTATTAACTTTATATACGCGATAAAATACTAATGCCTGATATTGATATAGATTTTGCAGATAGAGAGATTGTGCTGTCAAAATTGCAGCACAGGGTTGCACGTCTCGAAACAGGCAAAAAACATAACACAGGCATATATACTACTGAAATTCCACATAATCCTATAGACAACCTAGCTACTATTGATTACAAAGCAGCAGAAGAACGAGGTTACTTTAAACTTGATTTTCTTAATGTCTCAATATACAAAGACATTAAAGATGAAGCACACCTACTATCGTTAATGGAAAGAGAGCCAATATGGGAACTATTTACTCAGGAAAAATTTGTAGACCAATTATTTCATTTGAACGGGCATGGCACGGTAGTGAAGAAACTTTGCCCTACTTCCGTGGAGCAATTAGCTGCGGTCCTAGCTATGATAAGACCGGCAAAGAGGCACCTGATTGGGAAGACATGGCAGGAGATTATGAAGGAAGTTTGGACGAAACCGAACAGTAACGAGTATTTCTTTAAGAAAGCTCATGCAGTATCATATGCTATGGCCGTTGTAGTTCATGCTAATTTGCTGTGCGAAAAGATGCTAAAAGATGCAGAAGAACTTATTTAATTTTTCTTATTAATTGAACATTTTTTCTTTTTACTCGTTTAAGAGATAAATTGTTCAAATTTACAGTAGGACCAATAGTTACATTTACGTCCTTAGAGTTCATGGTTACCATACAGTAACGAAACATATCAAATTCTCTTTTAAGAAAAATATTGATCGGAATCATTCTATTTGATTCCCACCACCAAGCTTCTCCTAACTCTAAAAACTTTCGCCTGTCAATATCAGTTTTTAAGTTAGTATAAACATACATACTGGTCACGTGTTGATCTTGGTTTGATATTATGCCCACGTATTCAATGCCTCCATACGAGACTACGCTTAAAAAGGGAAAATTTTCTTCGATATCTTTTGTCAACATTTCCAATAAATACTTATACTATGCAGCTATTACCAAGATATTTAGTCTCAAACAAAATCAACATCGTTGCCAATTTGGCAGGATTCGTTACGGAGTACAGACCAGTGTATAAAAGACAAGTACAAGTTTACAAAGGAATTGATAACGTCCTAGAATTTAAGTTATTAAATGTAGATCAAAAACCTATAAACACACAAGGTTATACGCCTAAGTTTAGAGCATTTGATGAAAATAACAACCTAGTTATTGAAGCTAACGGTTCTGTATTAGACGACGGATCAACTGCAACAAGAGGATTGTTTACAGTTACTATAACTGATAGAGACACAATAAACCTTAAAGACCAATTTTTAAGTTATAATGTGTTTTTAATTGATAATTCAGGTGACAGCGTTTTAACCTACACCGATACACACTTTGGTGCAGATTCTTATATTAAACTAAGTTCAGCACTTAATCCTGGTCCTAAAGAGTCTAAAATTGTCACAACATTTAATCAAGTAGGGTCTGTTTATATTAGTAGTGCAGTTGATGCTGAAGTAGCAGCCGGTAGTAACGAAGCACTACACACTATTGCATTTTATACAAACGAGTATATAGGAAATATTGATATTCAAGTAACCTTAGAAAATCAAATTACAGAATCAACTACATGGACAACTGTGAACACATTAACATTTACCCAAACCGAGCTATCCCCCACTCCAGCTAATGTTATTGGAGTTTTTAGTTTTATTCGATTTGTTTGTGATTCTGACCCTAGCAACATTTCTAAAATATTAATAAGAAACTAATTGACATAACGCATACTAGATGCTATACTTAAAATATGAGTATAGTATCTGATACAGTATTAACCTATCTGCCTTCTAAGCGTAAAACAACGCCTAGCGGATGGATTTCTTTTAATGCTCCGTGCTGTCATCATAATGGTCACACTGCTGACACTCGTAGTAGAGGCGGCCTAATTAACGAAGGACTAACTGTAAGCTATCATTGTTTTAATTGTGGATTTAAAGCAAGTTGGCAACCTGGTAGAAACCTATCTCATAAACTGCGTAAACTTCTACAATGGTTAGGAACACCTGACGATATAATCAATAAACTAGCACTAGAAATTTTAAGAGAAAACGAAGGTATTGAAGTACAAACACGCATAGCTCAGATACCAACATTTGAAACTATACCGTTGCCTGCTGATGCTGTTTGTCTTTCAGATCATCAATGGGCAGACGTTGGCACTATACCCGAACCGATGGTTCGTATATTTCAATATATGTTGGAAAGAGATTTACGTATAGATGATACTAACTACCACTGGAGTTCTAATCTAGGTTACCGAGACAGACTCATTATTCCTTTCTACTACGAAGGGCGAGTTGTAGGTTGGACTGCTCGTACGATACAAAAAGATAAAACTCCTAAATATCTAACAGAGGTACAGCCTGGATTTGTTTTTAACCTAGATGAACAACGACCACAAAAGATATTTGCAATAGTATGCGAAGGACAAATCGATGCACTGCATATTGAAGGTTGCGCACTAGGAGGCTCAGAAATTTCTGAGCAACAAGCTCTGCTAATAAATAGACTAAACAAGCAGATTATTGTTGTGCCTGATAGAGACAAAGCAGGTAGTAAACTAGTTGAACGAGCAATTGAGCTAGACTGGTGTGTTAGTATGCCAAATTGGCCCGTTGATGTTAACGACATAAGTGATGCTGTAAAACGCTACGGTAGACTGTATACACTACACAGTATAGTTTCAAGTACGGAAGAATCACCACTTAAAATTAGATTGAGAGCAAAAAAATGGTTTGGTTAAAGAAAATAAAAGATTGGCTAACATGGCCTTATTATAGAATTAAAGAAGAAATTTCTTATAGAAAAAAATTAAAAGAACTAAGAAAACGAGATCCATTTATCTACAAATGATAGATCGCATTTCCAGTGTTGCTAAAATAGTAAGTTCTTATATTAGAACTGTAAACAAACCCGATAGTACAACTGTAGAAAATATAAAGCATGTTGACGATCGAGGGCGTATAACTATTGACGTTGTTCAGTACACAACTTACAACAAACAAGGACAACTGGATAAACCTAAAAACATTAGTAATAGGATTGATATAAGATTATGATTACTTGGGGTTTAGTAGGAAACAGCCATGACGCAAGTCTGGCAGTATTTGAAGATAACGAGTTAAGGTGGGCTGCGCTAGCTAAGGATTTTAGCGGTGTACCTAACGATCCTCACCTAAATAGTGAAATTGTTAAAAAGGCACTAGATTTATATGGAGGTCCAACGCAAGTAGTTTGGTATGAACGTCCTTTCTTAAAAACACTACGTCAGTGGCGAGCAGGCCAGGGTTGGTTACTAAAAGAAAATAATATACGTAATTATTTAAAAAACTACATAGGGTATAAATTGCCTATCAAGTATACCCAGCATCATCATAGCCATGCTGCGTATGCTTATTACACACAGCCCCATGATAATTGTGCAGTAATATGCTTAGACAGTATTGGCGAGTTTGAAACTCTAACCATTTGGCACGGATACAAGGGGAAGCTACAGAAGATTCACAGTCAGGGTTATCCACATAGTCTAGGACTATTTTATAGTGCTATGACGCAACGCATTGGGCTAGTGCCGCAACGTGATGAGCATTTGGTAGCTCAGTATGCTGCCAAAGGTGATCCTAAACGCTTTTCTGCTCTTATTAGAAAAGAACTCATAGACGTTGATCATACCTATGCAGATCCTCAGCGTATACGTATGCGTGAAAATTTACATAGAGGATGTATGTGGTGGCGCCCAGAGTTTAACTCTAAACAAGACTTGTACGACATAGCAGCCGCTACACAAGCAATATTTGAATACTGTTTACATTGTCTAAGCATTTGGACTCTAGTAGAAACAGGAGCATGTAACCTAGCACTTGCAGGTGGTGGCGCACTTAATCGTCAAGCAGTGGACGGCATACGTCCCCAATGGAGTAATGTATGGGTTCCCAAGAATCCTGGAGATCCAGGCAGTTGTATTGGAGCAGTGCTAGCAAAGACTAAAGAAACAGTCAGCATTGAGAATGTGTGGTATAAATGATTTTAATTACAAGTGGATGTAGCTTTACAGAAACTATACACGAACAGACATGGCCTCTGCACTTACAAGAAGCACTTAATTGTAAGTTAGTTTCTACAGCTAGAGGTAGTCAAGGAAATGGTATAATAGCTAGAAAGGCAATGTATCATGTTCATCAGTTACTGAAAAAGCACTCTGCTAACGAAATTTTAGTAGGCATAATGTGGAGTGGGTTTGACAGGGCAGAAATATATCTGCCTAGATCTGCAGATCTTCAAATAGATTCTATAGAAAAGAAAGGAATGCAAGAAAACCCAGTAACATTTCCAGACAATGATACTATTGGAAAATGGGCACTGTTAAATGCACACTGGCGGTTTCCTCTAGCAAGAATGTATTATAAACATGTACATAGTAGTACCTACGGACAGATAGTAGCACTTGATAACATTGTTAAAGTTCAAAACTATTTAAAGCTACACAATATAAAATACTTTATGTCAACCTATACTAAACAAACATTGTTATTTGATTTTAAAAACGAAAACATTCAGTGGCTATGGGAGCAGGTTGATCGAACAATGTTCCTTCCAGTTGAAGGATGTTTTGAATGGGCCAACACTAATATGCCTAATGACTTTCCTATTCCTAACACAAACCATCCTAGTAAAAAACAACACAGAGAATTTACCAAACAGGTAATACTGCCTTTCCTAGAAGAAAAATATAACATAAAGAAAAGATTTGACATTTAATAGCAAGGACAGTATAATATAGTATGACGAGACAGAACACAGACTACGGTTACGACATTCAAAAAGTATATCTTGAAATGTTTCTTACAGATGCAGAGAGCTTTGTAAGATGTCAAGGTGTCTTTGATCCAAACACATTTGATAGAAAACTACAACCAGCTGCAAAATTTCTTGGTGAGTATGTAGCGCAACATAATGCGCTACCTACGTTTGACATGATTAATGCTGCTACTAAAGTAGACCTAAAAAACCCAGGTGCATTACAAGAAAATCATTATGATTGGTTACTAGCAGAGTTTGAAACTTTCTCAAAACACAAAGCACTAGAGGCTGCTATTCTTAAGAGTGCAGACCTGCTTGAGAAAGGCGAGTATGGTCCAGTAGAGGACATGATCAAAAAGGCTGTACAGATTGGGTTGCAAAAAGATCTAGGCACAGACTACTTTGCGGATCCTAGAGCGCGACTAGAAGCAATCAAAGACAAGAACGGACAAGTGAGCACAGGCTGGCCTACGTTGGACAAGAAATTGTTTGGCGGATTTAACAGGGGTGAGCTTAACATCTTTGCAGGCGGCTCGGGTTCAGGTAAGAGCTTGTTTATGGCTAACTTGGGTGTGAACTGGTGTTTGCAAGGTATGAACGTACTGTATCTAACTTTTGAGCTTTCAGAGAATCTGGTCAGTATGCGTCTCGACTCGATGGTGTCAGAGATTCCAAGTCGTGATGTGTTTAAGAGCATTGACGACGTTGAACTCAAAGTCAAGATGATTGGCAAGAAGAGCGGTGCGTTCCAGGTCAAGTATATGCCCACAGGCAAGAACGCAAACGATGTTAGAGCATACTTAAAAGAATACGAAATCAAAACCAATCGCAAAGTTGATGTACTGCTTATTGACTATCTAGACTTGATGCATCCTATTGCGGCAAAGATTAGCGCAGAGAACCTGTTTGTTAAAGACAAGTATGTATCAGAAGAACTGCGTAACCTAGCAATGGAACTCAACTGTATCTTTGTAACAGCATCACAGTTGAATCGTAGTTCGGTTGAAGAAATTGAATTTGATCACAGTCATATCTCAGGTGGTATTTCAAAGATCAATACAGCAGACAACTTGATCGGTATCTTTACAAGCCGTGCTATGCGTGAGCGTGGACGCTATCAAATACAGTTGATGAAGACTCGTAGTTCAAGCGGTATTGGATCAAAGATTGATCTAGCCTTTGACATTGACACACTACGCATTACAGACCTAGGCGAAGATGATGATCAACCTAGTACAGCAGGCGCAGGCGGCGCAAGTGCTATTGCTAATGCACTAAAGCGAACCAACGCACCAACTAGCCCAGACGAACTAAATGACGATCCTAACGAAGGCGCAACAATAGGAAAAATAAAAGCACAAACAGACTCGTCTAAACTAAGACAGTTTTTAAATAATATACAAGAGTAATCCAATTTACGTATTTTATAAAGTATGTATATTATAAATACAAAATAATAAGAAAGGGCACAATAATATATGCTACGAAAAATAACCGATAGTGAATCTATTCTAATTAAGGACGATCCTGTTCGTCCTCATTTTACCTACGAGTGGCGTACAGATTGCGAACGTGAAGTATGGGTATGGGATAGTGGTACTATTGACGCAGTTATTTGCGTAGCTTATACGAACGAAGTGCCTAGATCAGAAGAAGAACTAGAGTACCTAAGTCAAGCAGCATGTCAAGACGGCCAGCACGGATCTATAGCAGTGTTCTATACTGTATGGAGTTATGCACCTGGCGCCGGAAGAAAGATAGTAAACAACATTGCAGCTAAAATTGCTATATCAAAACCAAGTGTTAAAAAATGGGTTACACTAAGTCCATTGACAGCCATGGCC
>Ga0222714_10004529_pt1 | contig 13546 bp, 14 predicted proteins | sample C33_3DmetaG_FD_165048 | JGI IMG/M metagenome (GOLD analysis project Ga0222714, IMG submission 165048) | Estuarine water microbial communities from San Francisco Bay, California, United States - C33_3D | ecosystem: Environmental > Aquatic > Marine > Unclassified | place: USA: California... | reverse complement strand
CAGGCGTCACCTCAAACGCAGAGTAATACTTCAGACGCTGAATTGCGTCAAAAGTTAAACGCTGCAAAAACAACATTGGGAATTAAAGGTCTCAATGTGAGTGCTGCTGCATCGGGTCATGCAAAAGTAACAAAAGCAATTGCTGCAAATCCTAAAGCACAATTTAGTCAGGTGATTAATAAACTATCGCCAACTGAAAGAACAAATTATATTGCGGCAACATCACAAGTTCCATCAGATGCTCTCTCATCAGATGTTCCAATGAATCGTTTTCGTCGTCAGTTACAAGTTTTGAAACCAGCTGCAACGGCTAAAAAGTCATTAATGAATTCATACGAAATTATCGACAAAGAACAAATTTGTGAAGCAACATTGCGCGATGAAGTAAATCCACCACCAATGCTTGTATTAAAAAGAACAGGCATTCGTATTTTCCCAGATGGTCGTCGCGTTGCAATGTATGTTAATTCTAGAATGGGATTAACATTTACAATTCCATATCGTCCAACAGGCACAAAGACAGATGACGCAACTGTTCCTGGATCCGTATCAGAAGAGATCATGGAAAGTTTAGAGCAAGTTGCGAAATTTGCTCAACAAGATAACGTTACATCGAATTCTAGACACTTTAAATTTGCCGATGGTTCAAAGTTAAAAGTCAGTCACGGTGCAGCAAAAGCCATTCATATGGTTCACGGCGCATTGAACGATGAGAATAAAAAGAAATTTGCTGATATGCTTACAAGCCCAAAGGGGTTTGAGAAAGCAGCACATTTTGCATTAAGTAAAGTCCAATTTACAATTGGTGGAAAATGAGTTTAGTATCAGAAATTGTAAGAGAAATTATTGCTGAAGCCAATATTCAAAAAATTGGTCGCAAAAAACTAATTCGCGCTCGTGTTCGTGGTGGCAAGGTTCAGCGTCGCAAAGTCTTTTCTGCTGTAAAAGGTTTTACGATTCGTGGTGGTAAACTAGTTCGTATGAAGCCACAAGAGCGTTTACGCAGAAAGATGGCTGCGCGCAGAGCAAAAGTAAAGCGCAAAGCAAAGATGGCTCGAGCACTTATAAAAAGAAAAAGATCTCTCATGAAGAGAAAAGCATTGGGGATACGTTAATGAAATTAATTACCGAAAACATCAATGATGTTAGAGTTATCACCGAGGAACAAAACGGTGTTAAAACACTTTACATCACAGGACCATTTCTTGTAGCAGAAATGAAGAATCGTAATGGTCGTATGTATAAGACCGATACGCTTGCTAAAGAAGTTGGTCGTTATAACGAAGAGTACGTTACTAAGAATCGCGCATTTGGTGAATTGGGTCATCCAGATTCACCATCAATTAATCTAGACCGAGTCTCTCACTTGATCACCTCTTTAAAGCAGGAAGGTAATCAGTGGATCGGTAAGGCAAAAATTCTTGAAACACCAATGGGTAAGATCGCCAAGTCCCTTATGGAAGGCGGTGCAACTCTCGGTGTCTCGTCACGTGGCATGGGTTCACTCAAAGAAGTAAACGGTGTCAACGTGGTTCAAGATGACTATTATCTAGCCACAGCGGCTGATATTGTAGCGGATCCGTCCGCACCTGGTGCTTTTGTTCAAGGTATTATGGAAGGCAAAGAGTGGGTTTGGGATAATGGTAAAGTGAAGGAAATCGACGTCAATGCCTATTATGAGCAGATTAAAAGAGCAAAGCAAAAACAGATTGACGAAGTTTCATTGAAGATCTTTGAAAACTTCTTGTCAAAACTTTAAAATTTATAAATAATATTACTTCTTCAGGAGTTAAAACAAATGAGTAAGACATTATCAGAATCCGCTGCAGAAATTCTAAAAGCATCGATGAATGCTCATAAAGACGCAGCTGTAAAACTACCAGGCGAGATGGACGATCTCGGTGGTTCAACAAAAGAAAAGCCAGAAGGCGACGATGTTGGTAAGAAAACTGCAGCTGGTGTTGGTGAAGCACCAAACCCTGGCAAATCAACAGTTGCTGGCGATAAGAAAATGGGCTCAGTAAAATCAGCAAATATCGCAAAGCCAGTTGTTGGTAACATGAATCCAAGTTTGGGTGAAGAAACAGAAGAAACAGAGGAAGAAGAAACTATTCTCGAAGACTCTGAAGAAGAAGAGACTCTACCAGTCGTCGAAGCCAAGCATAAAGATGAAGATGAAAAAGAAATGGAAATGGCTGACGACGAAGATGATAAAGAAGAAGACGAAGAAGAAGCAAACGAAGCCTGGAAGAAGTCAATGCTTGCCAAGCATAAGGGCAGCATGAAGGAAGATGTCGATGCGCTATTCAATGGCGAATCACTCTCTGAAGAGTTCCGCACAAAAGCAACAACAATCTTCGAAGCTGCTGTTCAATCACGTGTTGATTCTATCCTTGAAGACGTAATGGCTGAGAACGATAAGGTTCTTACAGAAGCCGTTGATGCTCTTAAGGAAGAGATCGCTGGTCAAGTCGACGAATATCTAAACTATGTCGTTGAACAGTGGGTTGAAGACAATAAGGTTGCTGTAGAAACAGGTTTGCGCGCTGAACTCGTTGATGATTTCATCGGCGGTCTCAAGAATCTATTCGCAGAGCACTACATCGAAATTCCTGAAGAGAAGGTTGATGTAGCAGAAGAACTTGCTGCTCGCGTTGCTGAACTTGAAGAATCAGTTGCCAAGTCAACAGAAGAAACAAGCGCAACAATCGCTTCCCTAACAGAACAACTCGATGCTGCAAAAAAGAACGAAGCAATTCGTAAGATCTGCGAAGGTCTAACTGAAGTGCAGATTGAGAAAATGAAATCGCTCGCAGAGGGCGTGGAGTTCACCACAGAAGGTGAGTTTGATAATAAGCTCGCAACAATCCGCGAGAACTACTTCCCAAGTAAAACCAATGTGAAGAGTGAGGTAAAGGCACTTCAAGAAACAGCTGTTGAAGAGCCAGAAGTAGCTGAAGTTCATGGTATGATGGCACATTATGTTAAGGCAATTACAAAAACGGCTCCAAAAGCCTAATCAACTCATCTTTCTTAACGGAGAAATAAAAAATGTATCTTAATGAAACATATGCAAGAAAGTGGGCTCCAGTTCTAGATCACGGCGATCTACCAAAAATTACTGACCCATACAAGCGTGCAGTTACTGCACTCGTTCTAGAAAACCAAGAACGCGCCCTAATGGAAGAATCACGCTCAATGCAAAATCTTTGGGAAGCTGGTTCAGTCGCTGGTGGCGGTCTACCAAACAACATCGGTGGCGGTTCGTCACCAGTAGTTGGTGGTGAAGGCTCAATCAAGGGCTTCGACCCAATTCTAATCGGATTGGTCCGTCGCGCACTACCAAACCTAATGGCTTATGACATCTGCGGCGTTCAGCCAATGACTGGTCCAACAGGTTTGATCTTCGCAATGCGTTCAACATACGCATCTGCAACAGCTCGTGGTGGTGAAGCTCTTTATAACGAAGCAAACACAGGTCACTCAGGTAATGCTGCTACTGGCACACAGTCAACACTATCTGTCAATCCTGGTAATGCTAACTCATCAATCTTCGGTCTTGATAACACTGGTCCTGGCTTCTCAACAGCCTTCGGTGAATCAGCAAACCTAGCACAGATGGGCTTCCAAATCGATCGCGTTGCTGTTACAGCAAATACACGCGGTTTGCAAGCATCATACACGCTAGAACTTGCACAAGACCTCAAGGCAATTCACGGTCTAGATGCAGAAACAGAATTGACAAATATCTTGTCAACTGAAATTCTAGCAGAAATCAACCGCGAAGTTGTTCGTACTGTTTATGCAACTGCTAACGCAGGTATCACAAACAATGCAACAGGAAACGTCTTCAACCTATCTTCTTCAAGCGACACAAGCGGTCGTTGGCAAGTAGAAAAGTACAAGTCACTCTTGTTCGCAATCGAACGCGCTGCTAACAAGATTGCCAAGGACACACGTCGTGGCAAGGGTAACATGGTCATCGTCTCAACAGACGTTGCATCAGCCCTCGCAATGACTGGTCTTCTTGACTACAACTCAGCACTAACTGGTCAAACGAACCTAACAGTTGATGACACAGGCAACACATTCGCTGGTACGCTCTTCGGACGTATCAAGGTCTATGTTGACCCATACTCTGTTTCTGGTACAGACTACTGCGTAGTAGGTTACAAGGGCACCAACGCTTATGACGCTGGTCTCTTCTACTGCCCATACGTTCCACTCCAGATGGTACGTGCTATCGATCCACAAACCTACCAGCCAAAGGTTGGCTTCAAGACACGTTATGGTCTAGTAGCAAACCCATTCGCAACTGGTGCTGGTACTGGTGCTCTAGCAAACGACACGAACATGTACTACCGCAAGTTCGTCGTTCTAAACATCAACCAATAATTGATGTGCTAGTAAGTTATTGCCGACTTTATAAAAATAATAAGGCAAAGAACTGGGGGGGCTTGAAAAAGCCCCCCTTTTTTTACACCTAAATAGTTGTATCGTTTCTAGGAGTAGAAAGAATGACAGCACTTACGCGCACACCAACAAATACTGACTTACTACAAAGTACCAAATTTAGAGTGACGTTCGATCGTCTCCCTGGAGCAACATACTATTGTCAAGCAGCAAATTTGCCTGGAGTTTCTCTTACAGAAGTTGTTCGCGCAACACCGTTTATTGATTTGTTTGTTCCTGGCGAAAAAATGATTTATGATTCATTCAACATCACTTTTCTTGTTGATGAAGATTTGCGTTCATGGACAGAACTACATGACTGGATTCGCGGCATCACATTCCCAACTGATTTCAAAGAATATGTTGACCTCGCTCGCCAAGCAAAGGCACCATACATTCGTGGGCGCGAAAAGAACAAACCACAATATTCAAGCGCAATCATGACAATGTTTACGAACAAGAATAATCCAAACTTTCGCGTGAAGTTTGTTGACTTGTTTCCAACATCATTGTCAACAATTATGTTCAACTCTATGGACAGCGCAGAGAATATTGCTGTTGCTGATGCAACCTTTAGATTCGCATATTATGAATACGAAAGAATATAGAGTATAATTCTTGAAGCTCGGTTCAAAACCGACATACTCATTATAGTTGTATTATGGGCAAGAGTAAAATCTTGTAGGAGACTTTATGAAACAATTTCATATGATTGCTGGTCTGCCAAGATCAGGTTCGACTTTGTTGTCGTCCATTCTCTCTCAAAATCCACAATTTCATACTGGGATTTCTGATCCGTTAAACGGAGCAATCAGTAGAATTATACGAGAATTTTCAGTTGGCGGTGTATCCACTCAATGCACTGAAGAACAAAAGTTGTCTGCATTGAGTGGATTTATTGATGGATATTATAATCATATCGATAAACCTATAGTCTTCAATACATCAAGATATTGGACAGGAATGCTGCATGTTATGGATAAACTTAGATCTAATGCAAAAGTAATCTGCTGCGTTAGAGATATTCCTTGGATTATTAATTCATTTGAACTTTTGCATAAAAAAAGTCCAACTTTACTTCCGTCTGAATGCGCCGAGGATGATGTTTATAGAAGATCTGATTATTGGTTTAATAATTTAGTTGTAAAAAATTTAAATTCTTTGAAAGAAGGATTTTTTAGTCCATATAAAGAGAAGATGTTGTTTGTTGAGTATGAAAATCTTGCTCGTGAACCACAAAAAACAATGAAAACAATCTACAAGTTTATAGGTGAACCATACTTTAAACATGATTTCAATAATGTTGAATCTTCTCATGATGAATTTGATATTGCGAAGCAACATGTGGGTCTGCATAAAACTAGAAAAAAAGTAGAGTTTATTGAGCAAGCACCAGTTATTCCACCTGATCTTTGGCGAGCATTCTCTGGACAAGAGTTCTGGCGCGACTTTACTTCACAGTGAGAATGTTATACAATATAGTTCCGATTTTAACATGACATTGCTATGAAATTAGAGACATTGCCACTTGAAGAATTGATGATTCAGTGGGAGAAGGATTCTGAAATTGATACTACAGAACCTGGCAAAGAGATTTTGCGAATTCCATTGATTCACAACAAGTATAACAAATATCTTTCATTGCACAATCTTGCCGCAAAACGCTGCGCTCTTGAGTTTGATAAGTTAAAGAAACTCAAGTGGATGTACTACAATGGCAAACTTGATCAAGAAGAATTGGACAAACTTGGTTGGGAACCATTTCGTTTTACTCTCAAGTCAGATATCTCGGTATATCTTGACGGCGATGACGATCTAAACAAACTCAAACGCAAGAAAGCCTACCATGAAGAAGCAGCAAAGTTTTGCGAAAACGTGATGAAAGAACTCAATAATCGAACTTGGCAATTACGTGAGTATATGGGCTGGGAGAAGTTTATCCAGGGTGCTCGATGATAGAACACGTCGTTGTTGAAAAAGTAAATAACATTTACGTCCAAGTAACTGCTGAACCTGCCATCTTGCAAGAGATGGCAGAGTTCTTTACATTTTCAACTCCAGGCTATCAATTTTCTCCAGCCTTTCGAAATAAATATTGGGACGGAAAGATTCGACTTTTGAATCTAAACACACGACAAATCTATCTTGGTCTTGTTCCATATATCAAGAAGTTTTGCAAGGACAGCAACTATACCTGCGAGTATATCGATGAAGAGAAGGAAATCTATCCTGTTGACACCAAAAATTTGGCTTCGGCTCTTTCTTTGTCGATTGAGCCCAGAGATTATCAGTTACTTGCGTCTAGCGTCGGACTTACAAAAAAGAGAACTGTACTCATTTCACCAACCGCGTCAGGAAAATCGTTAATCATTTATATGATGATTCGTCACCTGCTGAACACAGGTAAGAAGCGCGGATTGTTGATTGTTCCTACGATTAATCTCGTCACTCAGATGCACAGTGACTTCAAAAACTATTCATCTGTCAATGGATGGGATGTAGAAAAATACTGCCAGAAGATTTATGGTGGCGAAAGTAAAATTCCTGATAGTGATTTGATTATCTCTACATGGCAGTCAATCTATGACATGCCAAAGAAATACTTTGCGCAGTTTGATTTCATCATCGGTGACGAAGCACATACGTTTAAAGCCAAGTCATTGACAAGCATCATGACCAAATTGATTAACTGTGATGTGCGTATTGGCACGACAGGCACACTTGATGATAGTAAGGTCAATAAACTAGTCCTTGAGGGATTGTTCGGTCCTACATTCAAAGTTATTTCCACAAAGGAACTGATTGAGCGTAAACAACTCGCCAACTTCAGCATTAAGTGCATTGTGTTAAAGTATCCAGAAATAGTTTGTAAGTCAATTAAAGGTTTCGCGTATCCAGAAGAAATGAACTTCTTAACCCAACACGAAGGGCGAAACAACTTTATAAGCGATCTTGCAGTCAATCTCAAAGGAAATAGTCTTGTTTTATTTACTTATGTTGAAAAACACGGTAAGATATTGTATGACTTGATAACGGAAAAGGTCAAGAATAGAAAAGTGTTTTTTATTCATGGTGGGGTTGAAGCAGAAGATCGCGAAGCAGTGAGGCATATCACTGAACAAGAAAACGATGCGATCATTGTAGCCAGTTATGGAACATTCTCGACAGGTGTGAATATCCGTAACCTACATAATATTGTATTCTCTTCTCCGACAAAGAGTAAGATTCGTGCTCTGCAGTCAATTGGTCGTGTGTTACGTTTAGGTGAAAATAAAGAAGCAGCCACGTTGTACGATATTGCTGATGATCTACGTTATGGTCCATATACTAATTTTACACTAAAACATTATGAGGAAAGAGTGAAGATCTATAGTGAAGAGAAATTCCCCTTCACAACCAATAATGTAAGGATAAACTAATGTCAGAATCAAAAGAATTAAAATTCGTTAGATTAAAAGATCAATGGCAAGATTTGGTTGGATATGTGACATATAAAGATGAATGTATCTTAATTGAAACACCACTTAGAATTGAAGTTGAGACTTTGTTTGATGAAGGTCGTCAAATCTTATCAATGCAAGAGTTTTTACCTCAATCGGTGATTGAAATTAGAGAGATTGAAATTCCTACTGATGCAGTTATGTTTGTGACTCCTGTTAAAGACGATTTCGTTGAGCAATATGAATATGTGAGCGACTTTTTCTATAACAATAAGCATACACCAGATACCTCTAAGAAGAAAAAGAAAAAAGCAGATTCAAAAAAACTTAAAGAAAACGTTGAGAATGTCGTATCAATTCTAGAAGCAATGGCAAAAAAAGATAAAGGACCAGTACACTAATTTATGGCAAAAAATCATTATATCAATAACAAAGATTTCCTCAAGGAAATGACTGCATACCGCACAGCAATTCGTAAAGCAAAGAGACTTGGGCAACCAAAGCCACAGATTCCGCGTTACGTTGCTGAATGCTTTATGAAGATTGCTGAGAATCTTTCACACAAACCTAATTTCTTGTCATATACTTTTAGAGACGAAATGGTTGCTGACGCGATTGAAAACTGCGTAATGTACGTTGACAATTTTGACCCTGCAAAATCAAGCAATCCATTTGCCTATTTCACTCAAATAACGTATTATGCATTCTTACGCCGCATTCAGAAAGAAAAGAAACAGTTGTATGTCAAATACAAGGCTACCGAAACTGCTGGTACTCTTGACGAGTTCGAGTTGAACGAAAACGAAGATGGGACTTTTAGGCAGTTCGAATTATATGAGAATATCTCAGAGTTCATCAGTAACTATGAGAACGCAAGAAAAGCAAAGAAAGCAAAAAGGGCTGGTTTGGAGAAGTTTGTAGATGAAGATGTGAAATGATATAAATAGAAGTGCCGATCGCGATCCTGGCAGATCCATCGGCTCTAGAAACTGTAAAGGAGTATTCCAGCATGTCTATTTATACCTATAAAACTCAGAAGGCTCTGTGCGAAATTCTCAACACAGAGTATTATGAAGATCCATGCCTCAGCGACCAAGAACTGTACGCTATTCCAGAAGATAGTATTCTTGGGGGAACAGATTATGTTTCTGGACTAGTTTGGATTACAAATGGAACAGAAAATAGTTATGTAGATCCAAAAGAACAAATTCCAGAAGGTTGGAGAAAGGGAAGAACGATAGAACATGGAGCCAAAAAAGACCCACAAAAGTGGGCTAATACTTCTAGAAGAACTACGATTGCTCAATGGAGTGATCCGATATTGAGACAAAAAACTATGTTGGCTATGAGGGGACCAAGAAAACAAAAAACTTGTCCGCATTGTGGATTAGTTGGTGCTGGAGGTAATATGAGTAGATATCATTTCGATAATTGTAAGGCTGCTGTATGAAAATTGCGATACTCGGAGATTGTCATTTCGGTATGAGAGGCGATAGTATTGCTTTTCATAACCACTATCGCGAGTTTTATTTAAATACGTTTTTCCCTTATTTGGTGCAAAATGGAATTACCACCGTCTTTCAGTTGGGTGACTTATTTGATCGTAGGAAGTATATTTCTTTTCAGTCTCTTGCTTTGTGCCGTCGTTATTTTTTTGATCAGTTTGTAAAGCATGGGATACATCTGCATACACTGATTGGCAATCACGACATCACATTCAAGAATACTTTAGAGATCAATTCACCTGATCTTCTTTTGCGCGAGTATGCGCAGAACGTAACCATTTACGAAGAACCAAGCACATGGAACAATATCGATATCATTCCATGGATTTGTAAAGACAATGAACAAGCCATAGGCGAGTTTATCAATGAAAGCACAAATCAAATGTGCTTTGGTCACTTTGAACTGCAAGGCTTCGAAATGGATCGTGGTAATATTTGCCATGAGGGTATGGACCCTGCAACGTTGCAAAAGTATGATCTAGTTCTTTCTGGACACTTTCATCACAAGAGCAACAGTGGTAGTATTGTATATGTTGGCACTCCTGGTGAGATGACTTGGAGCGACTATAACGATGAGCGTGGCTTTCATATTCTGGATACAGAAACTCGTAAACTTGAGTTTGTACCAAATCCAAACAAGATGTTCTATAAGATTCAGTATAACGATGACGATATGTTCTATAACGACATTGTCAATGCTGACTATTCTCATCTAAATGGAAAGTATTTAAAGATTGTCGTTGAGAAGCGAAATAATTCTTTCTTATTTGATGCTTTGCTTGATACAATCGCAAAAGCAGCACCACTAGAAGTTTCTGTTGTTGAAGATTTTTCTGAGATTACTGACAACGTTGAAGTTGATATTGACCAAGCCGAAGATACAATGACAATCTTAAATAAGTATGTCGATGGCTTGACATTGCCAGTAGAATCAGATAAAATAAAGACAGTTCTGCGCGATGTGTACAATGAAGCATTGTCTATGGAGACAGCGTGATTCTATTTAAAAAGGTTCGTTACAAGAATTTCCTTTCTACTGGAAATGTCTTTACTGAAATTCCTCTGAGCGAAAACGCAACAACGTTGATCGTGGGTGAAAATGGCGCAGGAAAGTCAACTTTCTTGGATGCTATCACATTCTCATTGTTTGGTAAGCCATTCCGCAATATCAATAAGCCACAACTTGTAAACTCTGTCAATGAGAAAGATTGTCTTGTTGAAGTTGAGTTTGATATTGGCAAGAAGTCATATAAAGTTATTCGTGGAATTCGTCCAAATGTATTTGAAATCTATTGCGATGGTGAACTTCTAAACCAAGACGCCAAAGCAAAAGACTATCAAGATCATCTAGAGAAACTTATTCTCAAGATGAACTATAAGTCATTCACGCAGATTGTTATTCTCGGATCGACCAACTTCACTCCATTCATGCAGTTGTCAGCAGCGGACCGTCGCACTGTCATCGAAGATTTGCTTGACATTCAGATCTTTTCTGCAATGAACGTAATTGTGAAGGGTAAGATTCATACTCTAAAGGACGAAGCAGCGCAACTCAAGATTCAAATTGACAATACACGCGATAAAATCGAACTACACAAGAAACATCTTGATGAACTCAAGAAGAATACAAAAGAAATCGTAGACGCAAAGAAACAAGAAGTGACTGAAAACACGGCATCACTCTCAGCACTTGAAGTCGAAGCGACTGACAAAGAAACGCAAATTGAAGGTTTATTAAACGAAGTATCAGATGACGATTCAACCAGTAAAAAATTCAACAAACTAAATCAACTTGAAGCCAAGATTGAAGGGAATATCCAGAAACTCGAGAAAGATATCGAGTTCTATTCTGTAAATTCGACTTGTCCAACCTGCGATCAGGCTATCAATAACAAAGACGAAAAAGTACACACTTGCAACAGTAAAATCACAGAACTAACCGAAGGTCTAAACAAACTAAAGGAAGAGAGTGATGCCGTTCTACGTCGAATCAATACAATTAAATCAACACAAAAAGAACTCAAGACTCTTGAACAAGATCTTGTGCGCATTAATACTTCTCGCAAGCAGGTTCGAAACTATATTGCGAAACTTGAAAAAGAAATCACTGAGATAGAAAGCAAGCCAGCCATGAGCGATGAGTTCAAGGCACAGTCTAAACAGTTACTCAACGCACTACAAGCATTTAACGAAAAAAGAAAAGAAGTATCTGAACAAACGCAAAATTATGATATTGTCGCGCAGTTGCTTAAAGATGGCGGGATTAAGTCGAAAATCATTAAGCAGTACGTTCCAGTTATAAACAAACTGGTAAATAAGTATTTGGCTGCGATGGACTTCTTTGTCAACTTCAACATTGACGAGGAGTTCAAGGAGACCATCAAGTCTCGTCACCGAGATGATTTCAGTTATGAAAACTTCTCAGAGGGTGAAAAGAAACGTATTGATCTAGCACTGTTGTTCACTTGGAGGTCGGTCGCCAAACTAAAGAACAGTGTCAATACCAATCTTCTTATCTTCGACGAGGTCTTTGATGGTTCTCTTGACATCAATGGTACTGAAGAATTTATGAAGTTGATAAATATGTTTGCAGAGAATACAAACATCTTTGTGATCACTCATAAAACTGATCAGATGGTTGATAAGTTCAAGCATACAATTCGTTTTGGTAAGGTTAAAAACTTTTCGCAAATGGTGAATTAATATGGCAAAAATGGTAAAGTATTACAAGGGCGACCTTGTTGAATTTGAAGTTTTCAAGTTAGTTGATTTCTACGATCCAGTTCTTCGTCAGCCAACAGTGCTTGTTAAGTTTGACACACTAGAAGAACAAAAGCGTGCATCATATCTTGCGTTCTCTTTGGCAGAAACATTAAACGCTATGCAAGGTCTTGGTCTTTCTGCCAATCAAGTTGGATTGCGTGACCGTGTTTGTGCTATTAATATGGGCGAGCAGATTTGGACAATGTTCAATCCCGAGATTATTGAGAAGTCTGAAACACTTGCTGATTATTCCGAGGGTTGCTTGAGTTATCCTGGCTTATATCTGAAATTAAATCGTCCAGATCATATCAAAGTTAGATTTCAAGCAATTGGTGGACAAATTGTTGAGCATGAGTTTGATGGACTGACCGCAGTTTGTATTCAACATGAGATTGATCATCTAGACGGAAAGGTCTTCACTGAAAAGGTCAGTTCAATTAAACTTGAACAAGCAAAGCGAAAGGTGAAGTCGAATCTTAAGAAACTTCGCAAGATGAGTGAAGAGTATGCAAGAGAGCAAGAAGAAGCAGAACTCAACCAACAACCGAAAGATGAAATTGCATACAATCAACCAAAGATTCAGATCATCAATGATGCAAAACCTGCCGAAAAACAGACTGAAAAATTTGTATACAAAGTAGGTTGATGTAAGTTATTGATTTTATTATAGTTTTTTCTGTTGCCTTTTTATGGGGTTTCAAGCAGAATTCCACTATGAAAACGAATTTACAGGCTTCCAAGTCTATCCTCGCCAAACTCTTGGCTTCTGAGAATATCACGGTCTCGCACCAAAATGTCAAGACCGCATACTTCGACCTCAAGAATCGTACGATGGTTCTTCCTGTCTGGAAGGACATGGACGGCGACTTGTATGACTTGCTAACTGGTCACGAAGTTGGTCATGCTCTGAATACACCTGAGCAGGGCTGGCATAATGAAGTCAAGAACAGCGAAGATAACAAAAAGTTCAAAGACTTCTTGAACGTCATCGAAGATGCACGTATTGAGAAACTGGTCAAGCGCAAGTTCCCTGGACTGTCAAAGTCTTTTGCGCGTGCATATGCGTCATTGTATGAGCGTGACTTTTTCGGCATCAAGAAACTCGAAGACCTCAGCAAACTCAATCTGATTGATCGCATCAACCTGCGATTCAAGATGGGTTCGCATGTCATTGTTGAATTCAATGACATTGAACGCGAGATTGTTCGTGAAGTTGAGGCTGCTGAAACGTGGGATCAAGTTGTTGATATTGCTCGACGTGTGTACGACTACACGAAGCAGAATGAACAAAACAAGGTTCAGAATCAGCAAGACCTTCAAGAGCAGATGCGCAATGAACGTCAAGAGAATCAAGAAGATTCTGGCGAGTATGACGATGCTGACGAT
>Ga0222714_10004526_pt1 | contig 13549 bp, 7 predicted proteins | sample C33_3DmetaG_FD_165048 | JGI IMG/M metagenome (GOLD analysis project Ga0222714, IMG submission 165048) | Estuarine water microbial communities from San Francisco Bay, California, United States - C33_3D | ecosystem: Environmental > Aquatic > Marine > Unclassified | place: USA: California... | reverse complement strand
TAAACTACGTGCTTCTTGGTCGGTTATCCTATGACTCTGTACAATTTCTGTTATCAACTCATCTAAATTTCCTGGTTCAGAATTCCAAAAACTATCATCAGGGTTGCCGTAAGGTACGCCTTCAGTTTCATTAGAACCACAGAGTATAGGAACCTCTTCAGCCATTGGTGACGCCACCGGAGAAAAGGGATGAACAGTCAAGACCCGATTATCAACCACAGGAACATAACGTAATCCCAGATCCCCATTTTCTGGAGTTGCAGGTCCAGGCTGCCTTCCCAAGGCACGAATAATGACTTCAAAAGGCAAAGCATGCAGAGCCCCCAGATTATTCATGCTCAATCCAAGACGAGAAAGCAATAGATCTCTGTTATGCACTGCTTCTTCTATTTCTAAAGCAGTTACTGCTGTTTCAATAATCGTGGCCATGATGATGGCCTTATGAAAAAGGCCCCGTGCTTCGGGCATGCCATGCAGAATACTGGTCTTGCCACCGCCACCGGATTGACCGCCAATAGTGACATTATCAGGGTTGCCCCCGAAGTTTTCGATATTCCTGTTTACCCATTGCAAGGCCAGAAGAATATCTTGCATACCCATATTGGATGAATTCACATATCGTTCATCCGGAGCATCAGCGAGATATAAAAAACCCAAAGCGTTCAAGCGGTGAGTAACCGTCACAACCACCATGTCGTGGTAACGCGCCAGTTGTTCACCATCAAAGAAAGGTGAATTACCGGAACCGGTTCTAAAACCTCCACCATGAAACCAGATTAGAACAGGTTTCTGTGCGTTAGGATTAGCATCTGAGGTCCATACATTCAATTTAAGATTGTCTTCTCCCATTGCTCCAGTGCCCGTTAAGGCGTCACCAATTTCAGGAATCATAGGTCGAAATGGCTGCGGTGACCTAGTACCGAAAACCGTCGTACTACGCACACCATTCCAGGGTCTGGGTTCCTGAGGTGGCATAAACCGGTTATCTCCACTGGTTGGTGCTCCATATGGAACTCCCCGAAACACTTCAACAGAGTTACTCAAATATCCTTGCACACGGCCTGAAGTTGTATTCACAATACTACTAGCTCCATTCCCTTGGGCAACTGCTTTGGTCCATAGCAAGGGCGCAACTAATCCAGTTGCTAATGAAATCTGACTACTTTTAAAAAATTTTCGGCGGTCCATAATAATCACTCTATTCTTTTAATTATCGTGCTCCAAGGGAAGAAAGAATAAACATGGAAGCACATATCGTCCAGCATATATTTTTTAAAATCCTAATTAATATGTTGGCGCAATAAAATTCTCTGTAAATAAGCCATTACTTATTAAACAATAAAAAAAAATTAAAAATTATTTTCAGAAAAAAACCTCCCTTTTTAAAAATTAAGGTAATATGTTTTTTTGTGCCCATAATCATTTACTGTCCCACTTGGAGGAGTTAGTGAGCCAACTAAAAGATAATTACAAAACACACATTAATCTGTCACAGAAACTACCCAAACAGAACGCTCGCATAAAAATTTATAATTACCTATATCCCAGATCCTTCTAAAATTTTTGGGAGTAATTTCTCTTTCACCATCACTATTTCAATTAAGTGAGACTATTGATGCAACAAGATCTAATAAATAACAAAAAATTGCTTACATTATCACTGATTACAGTCGTAACTTTAATGTTATCGGGCTGTGGTGCACAGACTGATTCTACACAAAGCTCTGAAGCTTCGGTTGTCATGGAGAATGCTTCACCATTGGCGCCAACAATTGCTGCTGCTGACAATAGACCCGGTGATTGGCTGGCTCATGGCAGAACCTGGTCTGAGCAACGTTTTAGCCCCCTGGAAGAAATCAACATGGATACCGTCGAGAATTTGTCGCTGGCCTGGTATGTCGACTTACCTGGAAGTCGTGGCCAGGAGGCGTCTCCAATCATTGTTGATGGCATCATGTATACCACGACTGCCTGGAGCATCGTCCATGCACTTGATGCTCGCACTGGGGAGACTCTTTGGAGCTACGATCCTGAGGTTGATCGCTCTCATGCCGTTCATGGATGCTGTGATGCAGTCAATCGTGGAGTTGCCTGGTGGGAAGATCGCGTTATTGTTGGAACGCTGGATGGCAGACTTATCGCACTTGATAGCCAGACAGGTGAAGAGCTTTGGTCAGTACTTACCGTCGATTTATCCCAGCCCTATACCATTACCGGAGCACCGCGTGTGGCTGAAGGACTGGTATTTATTGGTAATGGTGGTGCTGAGTTTGGTGTCAGAGGCTATGTCACCGCTTATGACATTGAAACCGGTGAACAACGCTGGCGTTTCTATACTGTTCCCGGCAACCCCGCTGATGGCTTCGAATCTGACACTATGGAGATGGCTGCAGAAACCTGGCAAGGCGAATGGTGGCTTTTAGGCGGTGGAGGAACTGCCTGGGATTCTATGGCCTATGATCCTGACTTAGGTCTTTTATATATAGGCACGGGAAATTCATCACCCTGGAATCCCTTAATTAGAAGCGAAGGCGTAGGTGATAATTTATTCGTCTCTTCTATTGTCGCTCTGGATGCTGATACTGGCGAATACGTTTGGCACTACCAAACCACTCCTGGGGATGCCTGGGACTATACTGCTACTCAACACATGATTCTTGCTGACCTGGAAATCGATGGCGAATTACGTCAAGTGGTTATGCAGGCGCCTAAAAATGGCTTCTTTTATGTCATCGACAGAATCACAGGTGAATTTATTTCTGGTGAGAATTTTGTACCAATCACATGGGCTGATGGCATTGACCCTGAGACAGGCCGACCCAATATACTTGATTCTGCAAAATATTGGGAAACCGGTGAAGTATCTTTACAGTCTCCAAGCTTTCTGGGGGGACACAACTGGCATCCGATGTCTTTCAATCCTGAAACCGGGCTGGTGTATCTACCGGCACAGGAAATCAGTTTCCCCTACATGGCCGACAATGATTTTGAACCGAAAACCCTGGCTGCAAATTTAGGCATTGATACCAAAGTCGCCAGACTTCCTGACGATCCTGAGGTTATTCTTGCCGTAAAAGGAGCCACTCTTGGTCATCTGGCTGCCTGGGATCCTGTGGCTCAGGAGGAACGCTGGAGAGTTCAGTATCCCGGACCCTGGAATGGGGGTGTACTGTCCACAGCAGGCGACCTGGTTTTTCAGGGGACTGCTGCCGGTTTCCTTAAGGCCTATGCCGCCAATGATGGTTCCTCCTTATGGGAATACCCAACCCAAACCGCGATTGTTGCTCCGCCGGTAAGCTATGAAGTTGATGGCGAACAATACATTACTGTGATGGCTGGCTGGGGAGGCATCCTGCCAATCATTTTAGGTCCTCTTGCAACGAACTCTGGCCCTACATTGGCAAACAGCAGAATACTGACTTTTAAATTGGGCGGCGAAGCAATGCTTCCCGCTTATGAATTGGCAACACCTGTTGTTCCCGATCTTTCAAATATCAGCGTCGATACAACATTAGCTGAACAGGGCTTTGCCGTTTATGACCGCTATTGTGGCGCCTGCCACGGTGCCGGCGCGGTGGGCAGCGGGGTCATTCAAGACTTACGTTATAGTGCCTTTCCTGCAAGTTCTGAAGCCTGGGCTTCTGTGGTTCTGGAAGGGGCTTTTGCGGAAATGGGCATGGTTGGCTTTGGGTCGGAACTGAGCACTGACGACGCTGAAGCAATAAGACATTACATCCTAACGCGACAGCAGTTTGCAGCTAGCCAGGAGTGATTGCTTAAGCACAGAAAACTATTCTTATAAATTTTTTTCTGGCAAAGCTAGGCAATCTTTTTGATATAAAAAGAACCCGGCTCATGGGCAGGCGTCAGGAAAGGAGTCACTCCCTTTAATTCATCAAAATGCTTGTGGCTCAGATAATTTAGTGCACCCATAATTTCCCAACTATCATTATGGCTAAGGAAGGCTTCCAGCAGATATTGCTCATTCCATAAAGTGACTTTTTCTTCCAGCCATGCTTTTGAATAATTTTTTGGGAGGAAAATATCATGCACGTGGACAATCACGCCTTTGTTTAGTGTTGGTAACAACTCCAGATACTCAAACAAAACATCTCCCTGCGGTCGAATCACATGAGATGAATCGATAAATAAAATATCGTTTTCTTCCAGTTGTGAAAAAAACCCAATATCCACTTCTTCAACTTTTTTTCTGAGAACAGAGACCTGCGTTTTTTCCAGCCAGGGCATTTCATATGGTTCTATGCAGGTATGTTCACAGCAATACCCGGTTATTTCAGCCTGGTTTTTTTCTATAGCCTTAATGGCCATCAAGGTTGAATTGCCGCTGCCGACTTCAATTATTCTTTTAGGTTTGATATCTCGAATTAGTTGGTACCAGTACTCTGCGTCACCGGGACCAAAAGAGCCATTGTTTAAGTAAAACTCAAGCTCACCTTTTTTTTCTAAAGCAATATGTTCCAACTCGCTGCTATAGGTATATTTTTTTAAACGAATAAGTTGAGCTTCAACATTGAGTTTAATACCAGGGAGATTTCTGTCTAAAAATAAATCTTTATGCGGCTCACGAAAATCAAATTGCGGCTCATAATAATGATTGCGTATAGGAAAAACGCCAACCTGGAAAAGAGCTCTCTTGATATTAGGTAATCGATGCACCCCTTTTTTTCGCACAACTTTTAACAGCCAGGCCGAAAAATAAACAAAGGGTAAAAGTACGATATCTAAGGTTTTATAGAGAGCCTTTTTCATATGAAATAAATAATCTTATTACGACAGGGATTAATTAATATTTCTTAAAACTTGGGGGTGTCATACATATTAATAAATTCCCACGCCGCTGCTTCAGAACCCGTTACAGTGCTTATTTCAATTAAGGCGGGTACATTATCATCTATGGCTTTTGCCAGCACAGGTTTAAGTTGCTCAGGGGTAGACACCCTGTATCCGGCAACGCCAAAACTTTCGGCCAGTCGCATGAAATCAGGATTTTTTAAGTCAGCGCCGATTAACCTGCCGCCAAAGCCCATTTGCTGATCACGGCGCACGTTACCAAAGGCATTGTTATTAAAAACCAGAGTTATCAGCCCAATATTGTATTGTGCAGCAGTGGCTAATTCCTGCATAGCAAACATAAATCCCCCATCGCCGTTCACTGACACCACAGCGCGCTCAGGATTAGCCGCTTTTACGCCTAATGCTGTAGGGAAACCAAAGCCTAAGGTGCCCTGGAAACCTTCAGAAATATAAGTTCTTGGTTCATAAATAGGCATGCCGCCTATCCAGGTAGCAAACCCCATCTGGGATAATTCTGGGACAAAGCAGCCATTACGCGGCAAAACTTCCCTGATCGTATTCAAATAGTCCATTTGAGGCTGTACTTTTTGTATAAGCTGCCAGGACTTCGCTTTAATCTCAGCAAGCTCATGGCTTCTGGAAAGGTTTGGTTTAAGCTGTGATTCCAGCTCAGAAATTAATGCACTACAGCCTTCAGCGGCATCAGCTAGCAAACCTATATCCGGCACAAAACGATCAAGTTCTGCCTGGTCAATTTCAATTCGAATCAGGGTACGGCCATCTTGTGGTTTCTGATGATAGTCAGAGCCGGGAACCCAGCGCATATAGGGCATTTCCAGCCTTGAACCAACCCCAATTAGTAAATCACAATCATCCCACAAGACTCGAGCCGCTACCGGAGGCGCATAAAGAGGATGATCTTCAGCGACAACGCCTCGACCACTTCTGAAAGCGGTCACTGGACAATTTAATAATTCTGCTAAAGCCAGCACTTCCTTACTGGCATCCTGAGCACCAGCGCCACACATTATCATGGGGTTTTTTGCACTACTGATAGCCTTCGCAGCTGCTTTAATCTTGTCCAGATCCAGCTCAGGCTTAATTCCTTGCTGTCCGCCAGGGCCAATTTCAACATCCCAGCTCTCAGCCATGGTATCCCAACACATCTCTACCGAAACCGGACCGGGTCGGCCACTGGTCATCGTCTCAAAAGCTGCATTCATAACAGCCGTTGAATCCTCTGCTTTATCTATGCGAACAGCATCTTTGATAAGACTCCTAAGGGTACCGGCCTGATCCGCTAATTCATGCAAATGCCCTCTGCCAACTCCTAGATAACTTGAAGGTACCTGACCAACCAGGCAAAGTACTTCAGAGCAATTGCCCATTGCTGTACAAAGTGCTGATGATGCATTTAGGACGCCCGGCCCCGGGACGACAGCCATTGCTGCTGGCCGCCCTGTTGATTTAGCCGCTCCCATGGCCATGTAGCCCGCTGTCTGTTCATGTCTGGGGACTATGACATCGAAATCCTCTCTTGCAAAAGCATCAAATAAGGGATAAATCTGGGCACCTGGAATACCAAAAATCTGCTTGATACCGTTGGCTTTTGCGGCCAGCGCCATGGCTTCGCCACCAGTCATATTCTTTTTCATTTAATAAAAACCTTAATCATTATTGAGTTACTTTTGTTCAAAAGTGATGATACCTGCAATTACATGGAAGTTAAGCTCAAAATCAAAATTAAATAATGAAATGGCTTGTAAATATGCTGATAAGTGATAAATTCAGGGCTACAAAACCAATTAGAAGTCATTAAAACCGTTAATTTATTTGAGGTGAGAAATGAACATGAAATTCAACTTAGTTAACTTATTCCGAAAGGCGCTCGTAATGTCTGCTTTGACCATACTTAGTCAATCATCCGTATTGGCTGAGCCGCTGCTCATTCCTGGCTTTTTAGGGGTAGAAAGCTCCCATATTGAAGCCCCAGCAGCAGGATCCGATTCAACAAGGGCTTATTTCACCATGACAAACTTCCACTATGAGCCTATTCTGCTATTGAATGTGACGAGTGATATTTTTGAAAACGCTACCATCTTAGGCAGCAATAATCAGGAGTTGGAATATATTGAATTACTTCCTGGTGAGCGCTTGGATATGCGGGCGCAGGGTATTCATATCCAGTTAAATGACATAGATGACTCTCTGGCTGCTGGCGACGTTCATGAAGTGAAACTACTGGTCCGTCGCGGTCTAGAACCCATGGAATTTGTAGAAGAGTTTTTTGATAATTCCATTCGCGAATTACGTGGCGGCGGCATTCCCAACGAAAAAGAATATGTAATGCACATTACTATCGGGAATTGATCGACTAGTACTAAAATAAGAGTAGCACTGGTATTAAAACTACTAGTGCTCGACCAGCATAAGTATATTAATCAGGGCATGGGCATGCTCAGCGGCCTCGATGCCCAGATTAGTTAAATAACCCCCGTCAATCTGGGTAATGATTCCCTTATCGAACAGGCGCTCAGCTGCTGCAATTTTATCAGCACCAGCTTCATGATGAATTTTTATGCCTTCCTGAATACTATCCAGGTTAAATAAACTTAGTAAATTTAACTCTTCAATAAACTCTGGTCTAATCGCCACAAGATACCCCTCAATTAAACAACTTTCATTATAGTAAGCAAACTTGTTACCCCAATACTAATCTGACAAAGGATCGGGTCTCATCTGAAAATGCACAACCAGTGGCTTACTGCCTACTCCATCTTCTTTTAACCAGGGAGTCCTATCCCCGCTGGTCGCCCAAATTCCCCGACCTTTCCAGCCGGCATCAATATCATCAATTCTGCCTTCCATACCCTTGGCATAAAAACCCAAGGGATAGGGTAAATTAAGCGTCACAAACTCACCATCAACAAGGGCATGTATTCCATCATAAAGATTCGCCGTGAGGATGGGAACATTGGCTCCCAAACCAAGCGTGTTATGCTGATCAACCCAAGTGTAGTAGCTGGACTCAATACTTTCTTCTGGTCGATCCTCAAAACCTGGCCCTGGTGCCCGATGGAAAGTCCAGCCTTCATCACAATGTCCGCCGGTTGCTTCTGGACCATTCAAAGCAGCAGAGCACTTACTACGATCAAATTCCCCTAAATGGCCGCTCGCCAAAGACACCCATACAACCCCATTTCTATCTATATCTGCGCCTCGAACACCATAACCCGGTAATGGCACTCTATAGACTTCGGTGAGTTGTGTTTCAGGATCAAAGCGGGAAATTGAACCTGGATAACTGAAGGCCTGAGAACCCCAGACAGACCCATCTACCGGATTCGGCATGACTGCATAAAAACCCTGTGGAAAACGCATGTCTTTTTCAGGATCAAGCGGCTGTCCAGGCTCTACCCATTCATCGCGTACACCGTTGCCATTGGTATCAACAATAAAAGGTGACCAGCCAATCGCCGCTTCAGCATCTCCGGTTTCGTCAAACAAATTGGTATTAAGCCACCCGACAACTGGGCCTCCCCCACTGGTCCATAAGGTATTATTCTGATCTTCCGCAAATTGCAAATGATGCGTACCAAAACAAGTATCTACAAAGGTGTATTCTTCAGTTTCTGGATCATAAACAGATAATTGCCTGGACGAATTATCATTGGGAAAAACTTGTGCTGAAGGATGATCTGAACCCTCCAGACACCAGTCAGGATTTTGATTATTCCTGATACGCGCTGTATACCAAACCCTGCCAGTGGCATCCAGCATTGGATTATGGGTATTGGCTTTACTATCCCAAATGCGTTCATCACCCCAATAGGCTGAAGGCATGACCACAGGATCTTCAAAAGTACTCGTAGTATCTGCATCTCTTACCGGTGCCGTGAAGCTGGTAGCGGTATTGGCAATTGGGTCAAGCATTGGAAATTCATCAGTACTCAATTCTGGAGAGCCATAGAGCAGGCCATAGCCGTTAACTGTGGGGTTACGTCTATCTGTCCCCGTTAAATCATGAAGATAAGCCTTCTCTGTTGCCCAATCACGAACTGTCATTACAACATTTCTTTCCAGTCCACTAGGACGCTCTGGTTGAGTCAACGGCAGCTCTCCTGCAGCAACGCGATCTGTCCAATCACTTAAATATTTATAGGGTAAGCCTAATAATTGTCCCGCCGCTATTCCTACCATTTGGCTGCCAGCCTGCCCAGATTGCATGCGTCTAATCCAGGCTTCATGCGAGGTACCCAAACTGCTGAATTCTTGAGGAATCGTTCTGGTGGCAAGCTGACCCAACTGGTGACAACCAATACAGCCCATGTTTTTTACCCAAGTCAGGTAAAAATTCATCCCACCATTTAAGTTGGACAGTTCTTCGTCTGTCGGCAAATCAACCATGGAATACCAGTATGCCGCCGGATATATTTCAGCGGCCGAAGCCGCATCAGGAGCAATAGTGGCTAACAGGTCTAGCTGATCGCCGGGCTTGGCGACTACTTTTGCAGAATCAGATAAACCGTACCCCCTTACCCAGACCTGATAGGAAGCTGGTGGCAAGTCGGGTATTAAGTAGCGACCATCATCATCAGTTACGACTATTTTGGAATAACGAGTTTCCAGTTCATCAGTCTCGGCTATTACCCAAACTCCAGCCTCGGGTCCTGCCGTACTGGTAACCATACCGCTTATATTATCGTTGTTTAACTGAGCCTCATTACTTTCCGGGCTTGACTGGATAATTGAATTGGCATTGCTCTCTTGCTCAGCACTGCAAGCGGCAAGAGAAATACAAAGGATAAAACTAAAGCATAAGGCTAAAGGTAATTTGTAATTTCGCATGGGCACACTCCCTGATATTCTTCTTATAATCTTGGAATTACTGATAGGACAGTTTACGTGGAGTATCATCAACTGACAATCTTGCTGAGCTTTATACCAAGGCCTTGGATATATGTTCATTGCTCTTATCTACTGTCCAAAATCAGACCGTTGTGCTAGTAGTGTTTAATTAGGTGTCTTTAATTAGGCGTGTCTAGTGAGTACTGTTAAAATACCATTTCTAAACTCGTATTGATTTCTTGACTGCCATAAGCATTATGAAACCGACGTCTGTATTGCAGAACATGATATAAATTCTTTATTAAATTGCGATTTAAACCTTATGCCAAAAACCAGTAACAGCTCTGTCCACAATCCTGTGTTTAGACGTTTAGAACGGGAAATCCAGGGCGATGTGCTTCACGATACCTTCTCCAGAGGACGTTACAGTACTGACGCTTCTATCTATCAATTGATGCCGATTGGGGTGGTCATTCCGGCATCTGAGCAAGATGTTGAAATCGCTGTGCAAATTGCGGCTGAAGAAGGGATACCCGTTTTACCCCGTGGTGGTGGAACTTCACAAAATGGTCAGGCGATTGGTGAAGCGCTGATGATCGACACGACCAGATCCTTGAATAGGTTAATTGATTTTAACAAGGAACAAGCGACAGTCTGTGTGCAGCCCGGCATGGTTCTGGATGAATTGAATAGGCAGCTAAAAGCAGAAGGACTTTGGTATCCCGTGGATGTATCAACAGCTAACCGCGCCACTATAGGCGGCATGACCGGCAACAATAGCTGTGGCGCGCGTTCAATTCGCTATGGCAATATGGTGCACAATGTTAGATCTATAGAAGCCTTGCTAGCAGATGGCAGCCGCGCTCATTTCAAAAAATTTAATGGCGAGACGCTTACCAATCCAAAGCATCAGGAATTAGTTAAGCAACTCATCAATCTGGGAAAAAGAGAAGCCAAAGAAATTGCAGAGCGTTTCCCCAATTTATTGAGACGCGTTGGCGGCTACAATATCGACGAATTGGTCAAAGCAGATCCCAATCTTGCACGTTTGCTGGTTGGTTCTGAAGGCACCTTGGGTTTCTTTCAGCGCATACATCTCAATTTACAGCCTATCCCAAAAAATAAAGTACTGGGAGTTTGCCATTTCCCCACTTTCTACGAGGCAATGGACAGCACACAACATATTGTCAAACTTAATCCCTCGGCAGTAGAGCTAGTTGATAGAACCATGATTGATCTGGCTCGGGATATACCAATATATGCACCCATAGTGAATCGTTTTGTGCAGGGCGAACCCCAAGCTTTATTGTTAGTAGAGTTCTCAGGTGAAAATCATGACGAACAACTCAAAGGCTTAAAGCAACTTGTAGAATTGATGGGGGATCTGGGCTTTCCAAACTCCGTTGTCGAAGCAACCGATGATTTTCAGAATGAAATCTGGGAGGTCCGCAAATCTGGTCTCAATATCATGATGTCAATGAAGGGTGACGGCAAACCAATTTCATTCATTGAAGACTGCGCTGTTCGTCTTGAAGATCTGGCGGAGTACACTCGGCGCCTAACTGATATTTTTCATAAGCACGGTACAACTGGCACCTTTTATGCACATGCATCAGTTGGCACTTTACATGTAAGGCCGGTTTTAAACATGAAAGATGCTAGTGGCGCTACCAAAATGCGCGACATTGTCGAAGAAACCATGGCTATGGTGCGTGAATATAAGGGTTCACATTCAGGTGAACATGGCGACGGCATTTCACGTTCAGAATTTCATGAGCCAATGTTCGGCCGTCGCATGGTTGATAATTTCGAAGAAGTTAAAAACTACTTTGATCCGACCGGCTTATTTAATCCAGGCAAAATTGTGCATCCTCATAAAATGGATGATCGCAACATTATGCGTTTTGCACCTGGCTATACCCCTATTGATATCAAACCCAGTCTCGACTGGTCTGAATGGGATGGCTTTGATCGTGCTATCGAGATGTGCAATAACAATGGAGCCTGCCGAAAAGCAAATGTTGGGGTCATGTGTCCCTCCTATCGGGTCAGCAAGAATGAACAACATTTAACCCGAGGCCGTGCTAATACTTTACGCCTGGCTATTACTGGACAACTGGGAGCCGATGCTTTCACTTCAGATGCAATGTACCAGACCATGGACCTTTGTGTCGGCTGTAAAGGCTGTAAACGTGAATGCCCCACCGGCATTGATATGGCGAAAATGAAAACTGAGTTTCTGCATCACTATCATCAGAAACATGGTTTAACTCTGAGAGATCGATTATTCGCCTACCTGCCACGCTATGCACCTAAGCTAAGGTATTTTAGTTTCCTGCTCAATCTGCGTGATCAAATTCCCGGCTTTGCAAAAATTTCAGAAAGTATATTGGGCATAAGCAGCAAACGTAAATTGCCTCTTTGGCGTACTGATCACTTTACACCAGACACACAGGAAACAGCGGATACTGCCAACAAGCCAGAAGTCATCTTGCTGGTTGATACCTTTAACAGCTGCTTTGAGGCAGAAAATGCTAATGCTGCATTGGAAGTTCTCAATGCTGCTGGTTATAAGGTCACTTGCCCAAGCCCCGCTGATAGAGGAAGACCTTTATGCTGTGGCAGAACCTTCTTTAGCAATGGTTTACTGGATGAAGCCCGTGTTGAGGCTAATCGAATGATTGAAGCATTGTTGCCTTATGTAAAGCGTGGCGTGCCTGTTGTCGGATTGGAGCCTTCCTGCCTGCTGACCCTAAGAGATGAATACCTTGCCCTTCTTCCTGGTGAAGATACTCGCTTACTGTCAGAGAATGCTTATCTGTTTGAAGAATTTCTGGCCAAGGAAAAGCTGGAGGGGAAGCTGAACCTGAAGTTAAACCCTATTACAAACAAGCAAGCTTTATTACATGGGCATTGCCACCAGAAAGCCTTTGCTGCAATGTCGCCTGTACAAGAAGTTTTGGGGTTAATTCCAGACCTTAAGGTTCAAACAATTGATAGTAGCTGTTGTGGAATGGCCGGATCCTTTGGCTATGAAAAAGAGCACTATGAGGTATCCATGCAAATGGCGGGACTTTCATTATTTCCGGCAATCAATAACGATTCAGGCGATAGTATTATTGTTGCTGACGGGACCAGTTGTCGCAGTCAGATTCAGCATGGCACAGGAAGAGAAGCTCTACATGTTGCCAGAGTCTTACAGATGGCGCTGACTTAATCTAAATTAAACCCAGCACCCACATGGCACAGACAGCCATAAATGAAACCAGCCCACCAACCAGAGTTGCACCACCATAACTGAACACCGCATCAGTCACGCTTAATCGTGACAGCGAAGTACAAACCCAGAAATAGCTGCTATTCACATACTTGATAATGACGGATCCGCTTGCTCCTGCCAACATGGCAGCTTCAGGCGACAAACCCAGTGTCCCAAGCATTGGCGCCACCAAAGAAGCCGCCGTAATCACCCCCACAGTGGTTGAACCGGTAATCATGTTGCCGATTATACCGATGACAAATGGCAGCATAATCGTTGGCAGGCCATAATCAGTAAAAATGGAGGCTATAAAATCCACAGCAGGCGTGCCTCTTAAAATAGCACTTAACGAACCACCAAGACCTGTCACCACTAATATCATCGCCGAGGTTTTTAATGCTGATTCTACCCAGGCATCTTTGGCTTTTTCCTTGTCGTCTTCACTCTTGATATTACGATATGCCAGCCACACACCCACGGACAGTGCGATCACTGGCCAGCCAAGATAGGCAAAAATGGTTCTAAGGATATGCCCTTCTGCAAAGACCAATGACACCACACTTTGAGTACCAATCAAGATAATGGGAATAATAATCGGCATATAGGAGCTGAGCGTATTGGGTAATT
>Ga0222714_10004525_pt1 | contig 13552 bp, 13 predicted proteins | sample C33_3DmetaG_FD_165048 | JGI IMG/M metagenome (GOLD analysis project Ga0222714, IMG submission 165048) | Estuarine water microbial communities from San Francisco Bay, California, United States - C33_3D | ecosystem: Environmental > Aquatic > Marine > Unclassified | place: USA: California... | reverse complement strand
GGCGGCTCGAGATCTTCACCGTGCTGATTCTCTTCCACCCGGACCTCTGGCGGTCCCGGCGCGCCTTCCACCGCTGACATTCCGCGGGTCGGACCGCCGCGGTTCCGAGACGGGCGCGGAAGCCGGCGAAGGCCGGGACGCTACCCGACCGCGCTGCGCAACTGACCGATTTCGGCGGCCGTCAGATCTCGCCACGCCGCTCGCTCGAGCCCTCCGAGCGTAATGGGCCCAAAGCGGATCCGGCGAAGCCGCAGGACCGGGTGTCCGACGGCCGAGAGCATGCGGCGAACCTCGCGCTTGCGCCCTTCGGCAAGCACGATCGCGAGCGTGGAGGTGACCGGTCCGACCTCGATCATTTCGACCTTCCGGGCCCGCGCGGGACCGTCGTCGAGCACCACGCCGAGCCGCAGCCGCGTCGCCGCCTCGGGCCCGAACGTACCCGCCACCTCGACCCGGTACTCCCGCTCCACTTCCCGGCTCGGATGCTGCAGTGCGTTCGCTACGTCGCCCTCGTTCGTGAGCAGGAGCAGACCCTCGGCGTCGCGGTCCAGGCGCCCGACGTAGCGCAGGGATGCGAGCTCTTCCGGCAGCACGTCGTAGATGGTCCGCCCCCCGTGCGGGTCGTCCCGCGTGGTCAGGACTCCCGGTGGCTTGTTGAGCAGGATCCACCGGGGGGTGGCCGCGCCGACCTCCTTTCCATCGACAACGACGCGGTGCCGGCCCGGTACCACCCGCACGCCCAGCTCCCGGACGATCTCTCCGTCCACCGTTACGCGTCCCTCGATCATGAGGCGTTCCGCCTCGCGCCGCGAAGCGATGCCGGCCTGCGAGAGGTACTTCTGGAGGCGTACGCCGTCGGACACGCGTTCCAACCTCAGCTCGCGTCCGAGCGCTCCGGCTCGCCGGGAAGGTCGCCGTCGGCTGCGTCGAAGCCGACGTCCCGGTCGTCCCGATCTTCGGATCCACCGTCGGCCTTCGCGTCATCGCCAACATCATCCCCGTGTTCGACGTCCGCCGGGGCGTCGTCCAACTCCGCACGGGACGCCCCCGCATCCGCGGCGACCTCCTCGTCCGACGCGGCGGCCGGCGTATCGCCCCCTTCCTCGCCTGCAGTGACCTCCGAAGCCGGCACGGCGTCGTCGGCACTCTCCTCGGCGCCTTCTACGACCGGCTCCTCGGGGCCGAGCGGAATGCGCTCGCGCAGCACGACCGGAAGCTCGTCCGGCCGCGGAAGGTCCTCGAGCGACTTGAAGCCGAAGTGCTCGAGGAAGAACTGGGTGGTGCCGTACAGGAGCGGACGGCCGAGCCCCTCGGCTCGACCCACCACGTCGATCAGCCGCCGGTCCTGCAGCGACTTGATGACACCGGACGCGCCGACCCCGCGGATGTACTCGACCTCGATGCGTCCGATCGGCTGGCGGTACGCGATGATGGCGAGGGTCTCGAGCGCCGGGCCCGAGAGCCGCGTCGGGCGCGGCACGTTGTCGAAACGCTCCAGATATGGGGCAAACTCGGCGCGCGTCAGGATCTGATACCCCTCCGCGACCTCCACCAGCTCGAATGACCGCGCCGCGTCGTCGTACTCCGCGCGGAGGAACTGCAGCGCCTCCTCGACCAGATCCTCGTCGAGCATCTCGTCCGCCCGCGCGATCTCGTCGGCGGTGAGGGGCGCGTCGGAGGCGAAGAGCACCGCCTCCACGATCTGGTGCGCGTTCAAGCGTCGACTCCTTCGTCGTTCACGTGCGTTTCGACTCCGTCGGTCGCGGTGGCCGCGACGTGTTCGTCCAGGGCTTCGTCTCCGTCGTCTACCGGCGCATCCTCTCGCCGGTAGATCCAGAGTTCCGAGAATGGCCGGGTCTGTCTGAGGAAGAGCAGCCGGCGCCGCGTGAGCTCGAGGCCGGCGAGGAAGGTCATCACCCCGTGCGACCGCTCCCGGAATCCGTCGAGGAGCCTGCTGAACTCGATGCGGGTGGAGCGCTTCAGCAGGTCGAGGATGAGGACGGACTTCTCCTCCATCGTCACCGTGCGGGTCGTGACCCTGTGCTGGCGCTCCTTCGGCACGGGCATCCTGACCTGGAGGGCGGCGGCGTATATCTCGTCCCACAGGGTCTCGAGCGGCAGTTCGGAGACGTGCTGTCTCGGCCGGGGCGGCACGTACCCCTTGCCACGACGACGCCCGCGCTCCGCTTCGGCTACGCGCAGGCGCTCCGACACGTCACGGATCTGCTCGTATTCGAGGAGCCGGCGCACGAGCTCGGCACGAGGGTCCTCGTCCTCGTCCTCACCCGGGCGTGGCAGGAGCATCTGCGCCTTGATGTGGATGAGCGTGGCGGCCATCTCGAGGAACTCGCCCGCGCCGTCCAGATCGGTGACTTCGAGCGCCCGGATGACCTGGAGGAACTGGTCGGTGATCCGGGCGATGGGAATGTCGAAGACGTCGATGTCCTGCGTGCGAATCAGGTGCAGCAGGAGGTCGAGGGGGCCCTGGAAGCGGTCGATCTCGACCAGGAAGGTGCTGTCGCGCCCCGGAGCGCGCTCGGCGAGCATCACGTCCACAGGCGCACGAACCGATCGGCGAGTCCCGCAAGGAAGTCCACGGGCCAGAGGAGGGTGTCCAACGCACCCGGCGCGAAGTACATGAGCGCCATGAGGAGCAGGATGCCATACTGCCCGACCAGGCGGTACGGCAGCTGCAGATCCGTGGGAAGCAGGTGGGCCAGCACGTGGGAACCGTCGAGCGGAGGGATCGGGATCAGGTTGAAGAAGGCGAGGATCAGGTTGATGTAAAGGCCGTACCACAGAGCCGAGTACATCCAGTCGACCAGCGGGGCTGGACCAAGGTTCAGGCTCCCGACCTTCCCGACCACGGCCATCAGAAGCGTCGCCAGGAGCGCCAGCCCCAGATTCGACACGATGCCGGCCAGCGACACCCGGATGTCACCCCCGACGTAGTCCCGATAGTTCGCCGGGTTCACGGGGACCGGCTTCGCCCAACCGAAGAGGAATCCGCTGCCACTGGCGTAGAGCAGAGCCGGGACGATGAACGAACCGAACACATCGAGGTGCGGAATCGGGTTCAGCGTGATCCGCCCCAGCCTCTCGGCCGTGTCGTCTCCCTCCCGCCGGGCCTGCCACGCATGCGCCACCTCGTGGACCACGATGGAAATCAGCAGGACGATGATCGCGACGAAGGCATTCATGGCCGATTAAGGTACCGGCGCGGCCCGCAGGCCCCTACCCGTTGATCCCATCGCCGGTCTCCTCTAGCTTTCCCTGCTTGAAAGTTGTCGAGAAACCGCTTCAGAGCGTCGCAATGCCGAACATCAAGAGTGCCAAAAAGCGGATGGAACTGAGCGCCGCGGCCCGGCTCAAGAACCGGTCCGAGCGTTCCCGTATCCGTTCCGCCATCAAGAACGTGCGCGCCGCGAGCAGCGCCGAGGAAGGAGCAGCCAAGCTCCGCGAGGCCGTGTCGATCCTCGACCGGGCCGCCACGCGCCGGCTCTACCATCCGAATCGCGTGGCCCGCATCAAGAGCAGCCTGACCCGTCACGTCGACGCGCTGGCCTGACCGCGGAGGCGCCGGCGCTCCGGCGGTTCCTTTCGAAGCACCGAGACCCGGGCGGCTCCGCCGAGCCCCCGGGTCTCTCGCTTGGCACCGGTCGCGGGCCGCGCCGACGATCACCCGGACCAGACGATCCGCCCGCCCACGATGGTCATCGTCGGGCGCCCGGTGAGCTCCCATCCTCCGAACGGCGTGTTCCGGCTCCTGGAGCGGAACTGCCCCGCGTCCACGACCCACCGCGCCCCGGGGTCGAACACCGTGACGTCGGCAGGGCCGCCGATCGCCAGCGTACCCCCCGGCAGGCCGAACGCCCGTGCGGGCTGACAGCTCATCCTCTCGATCATCGTCGGCAGGTCGATGACGCCTTCTCCCACCACGTGGGTGAGCACGATCCCCAGAGCCGTCTCGAGCCCGACGATCCCGTTGGGCGCGTCGGCGAAGGCGGCTTCCTTTTCGTCGTAGTGATGCGGCGCGTGGTCCGTGGCGATGGTATCCAGCGTGCCATCGGCGAGGCCGGCGCGCACCGCGTCCACGTCCTCCTGCGCCCGGAGCGGCGGGTTCATCTTCGCCTCCGTCCGGTACCCGTCGACGGCCTCGTGCGTCAGCACCAGGTGGTGCGGTGATGCCTCGGCCGTCACGTGCACGCCGCGGGCCTTGGCCTGCCGGATCGACTCGACACCGAAACGGGTCGACACGTGCTGAAGATGGATGTGCCCGCCGGTCAGCTCGGCGAGCAGGAGATCGCGCACGATGTGGATGTCCTCGCTCGCATTGGGCTTTCCGCCCAGACCCAGCCGCGACGAGACGATCCCCTCGTTCATGTGCCCACCGTCCGACAGCCCCAGGTCCTCGGGGTGGTCCGCGACCGGGATCCCGAAGGCCCGCGCATACTCCAGAGCCATGCGCATGAGCCCGGAATTCATGACCGGACTCCCGTCGTCGGTGATCGCCACCGCACCGGCGTCGACCATCTCGCCCACGAGCGCCAGGCGCTCGCCCGCCCGCCCGGAAGAGATGCACCCGACCGGGTACACGCGAGCGAGTCCCGCGGCCCGTCCCGCCGCCACCACGAAGCCGACGGCCGCCGGGTCGTCGATGGGCGGGTCGGTGTTGGGCATGGCGCACACGGCCGTGAACCCACCGGCGACCGCCGATGCAGCCCCGGTCGCGATGGTCTCCTTGTGCTCGCCGCCGGGCTCGCGCAGGTGCACGTGCACGTCGATGAGCCCGGGGCATACGACCTTGCCCGCGCAATCGACCGTCCGGGCGTCCTCGGGCGCCTCGATCCCGTCGGCGAGTCGGGCCACGCTGCCGTCGACGATCAGGACGTCGTGGACGCGGTCGAGTGACTGGCTCGGGTCCACCACCCGGCCACCCCTAAGAAGGATCTTCTCGCTCACGCCTCGCCTCCCTCCTTGGCGGCCTCGGCCCGTTCCGGCTGCCCGCCCGCGAGCAGGTAGAGGACGGCCATTCGAACGGCGACCCCGTTCGTCACCTGGTTCAGGATCACGGAGTGCGGCCCGTCGGCCACATCCGAGTCGATTTCGACGCCTCGGTTCATCGGGCCCGGGTGCAGCACCAGGATGTCTCTCGGTGCCGCCTCGAGCCGCGCGGTCGACACGCCCCAGATCCGGTTGTATTCGCGGAGGCTGGGCACGTAGCCGGCCTGCATCCGCTCGAGCTGGAGCCGGAGGACGTTGAGCACGTCCGCCCACTCGATGGCTTCTTCGACGCGGGAGAACACGCGGCAGCCGAGTTCTTCGGGTGCCGGCGGCAGGAGCGTGCGCGGTCCGCACACCGCCACCTCGGCGCCCAGGGCCCGGAGGCCGTAAATGTTGGACCGGGCTACCCGCGAGTGCTTGATGTCACCGACGATGCAGACCCTGAGCCCCTCGATCCTGCCCATCCGGTCGCGGATCGTGAGGAGGTCGAGCAGCCCCTGCGTCGGGTGCTCATGCCAGCCGTCACCGGCGTTGATGACGTTCGACGGGATCCGCTCGGCCAGGAAGCGCGCGGCACCCGAAGCGCCGTGCCGGATCACGACCATGTCGATCCGCATGGCCTCGAGGTTCCGCGCGGTGTCGACGAGCGTCTCACCCTTCGCCACGGACGAACCCGTCGACGAGATGTTGACGGTATCGGCGCTGAGCCGTTTCTCCGCGAACTCGAAGGAGATGCGCGTCCGGGTCGATGCTTCGAAGAAGAGGTTGACGATCGTCTTGCCGCGCAGCACCGGCACCTTCTTGATGCGCCGCTCCGAGATCTCCTTGAAGGGCTCGGCGGTGTCCAGGATCATGCGAAGCTGGTCGGCACTGAGCCCCTCGAGGCCCACCAGGTCCTTGCCCAGAGGCTTGCCGACCTCGCTCACGAGCTCTCCGCCCCCTTCTCCACCAGATCGACTCCGAGGCGGCCGTCGTGCTCCGGAACGAGCACCTCCACGTGCTGGCCCTCAGGCACCTGAACCTCGCGTCCCGTGATGTCCGGCTGAATGGGAAGCTCCCTGCCACCGCGGTCGATGAGGACGCAGAGCACGATCCTGCGCGGCCTGCCCCAGTCGCCGACCTCGTTGAGGGCGGCCTTCGTGGTCCGCCCGGTGTAGGCGACGTCGTCAACGAGCACGACCACCTTGCCGTCGATGCCTGCAGCCGGGAGGTTCGAACCCCCGACGATGGGCCGCGGGCCGATGACCTCGAGGTCGTCCCGGTACAGGGTGATGTCGATGGAGCCGGTCGGGACCTCGACCCCCTCCGCCTCGCGGATCTCCCGCCGGACCATGTCGGCGATCTGGACACCCCTGCGATGGATGCCCATGAGAACCAGGCCGTCGGTACCCCCGTTCCGCTCCACGATCTCTCGCGCCATGCGGGCGACGGCTCGACGCACGTCGGACTCGCTCATCACGTGGTGGCGGGCTCGAGCGGTCATGGCGGCGGGTTCGAGGGGCGCCAGCCGGGCGTCATGTGCTCCGGCTGTTCGGGGCGGCGGTAAGTTCGGCTCTCGCCCCTCCGCGGTCAACGACCGCTCCCGGGTCTGTCACGAATGGCACAAAACACCCATTGTAGCCGCGTCGCTTACCCTTCCCCGCACCTGCACGGGTGCCTGCCCGCGCCGGCCACAGCGCTCCTGCCCGCCCATGCGCCTTCGTCCACTCGCCGCTGCGATCGCTTCCCTCGCCCTAGCCGCTGCTTCCCCGGCGCCGGCGATGGCCCAGGAGCTTCTTCCGCCCGCCGTGATCCTGAAGGGCGTCCCGTTCGAGGTGACCGTCGTCGGCCCGGCGGGCGACGCCGCGCCCTGGAGCGTCACCACGGCCGACGGAACGGAGCTCGCGTCGGGCGTGGTGCCCCCGCGCGAACGTGCGACGGCTCATGATCTCGTCGTCGATTCGCCGGATCAGCTTCCGCTGCAGGTGGCCGTGGGAGGGTCGTCGTTCGAAGTCGACGCGACGCTCACGAACGGCTGGATCTCGATCCTGCCCCCGCTCCTCGCCATCGCGCTGGCGCTGCTGTTCCGCGAGGTGGTGACGGCCCTCTTCGCCGGCGTCTGGCTCGGTGCATTCGTGGTCGCCGGCTGGAACCCCCTGGCGGCATTCGGGCGCCTCATGGACACCTTCGTCACGCCCGCAGTGGCCGATTCGGACCACGCGAGCATCATGGTGTTCTCGCTCCTGCTCGGCGGCATGGTGGGCCTCATTTCACGCAACGGTGGAACGCTGGGCATCGTGGAGGCCGTGGCCCCTTTCGCGAGCACGCAGCGCCGCGGCAAGCTCGCCACCTGGATCGCCGGCATGGCGATTTTCTTCGACGACTACGCCAACACGCTGATCGTCGGAAACACGATGCGACCGATCACCGACCGTCTGAAGATCTCGCGCGAGAAGCTGGCGTATATCGTCGACTCCACCGCAGCCCCCGTGGCGGCCCTCGTGCCCATCTCGACCTGGGTGGGCTACGAGATCAGCCTCATCGGCGACGGCGTCGCCATCGCCGCCGAGCAGAATCCGGCGGTCGCCGCCGAACTCCTCGCGCTGAACCCCTTCACCGTGTTCATCGCGACGATCCCGCACCTCTTCTACCCGATCTTCGCACTCGTCCTCGTATTCCTGACCTCCGTGATGGACAGGGACTTCGGGCCCATGGCCGCGGCCGAGCGGCGCGCCTCGGGCGGACGGGGCCTCTATCGCCAGGGCGCGATGCTGGCCGCGGAGACCTCAGCCGACACGATGTCGCCCAAGGAGGGCGTGCCACGCCGCTGGTGGAACGCGGGCATCCCGGTCTTCACGGTGGTCGGCGTCGTCCTCGTCGGTCTCTACACGTCCGGGGTCGCCCAGGTGGGAGCCGACGCCCCGCTGCGCGACATCTTCGGCGAGGCTGACCCCTTCGCGACCCTGCTCTGGGGCTCGCTCGCCGGCGTGCTGGTGGCGATGGCCATCTCCATCGGTCAGGGCTTCCTGAGTCTGGGCGAATGCATCGATTCCGTCGCTGGCGGGATGCGAGCGATGATGCTCGCGATGATCATCCTGGTGCTGGCGTGGTCGCTCGGCGCGGTGACGGAGGCCATCGGCACGTCGAACTTCCTGGCACTCATGCTTTCCGACCGGGTCGCTGTCGAGCTCCTCCCGGCGATCGTTTTCGTGACCTCCGCGGCCATGGCGTTCGCGACCGGAACCTCGTGGGGCACGATGGCGATCATGCTGCCCGTGGTGATTCCGCTCACCGTGGCGCTCGGGGGACCGGACGTGCATCCGGGTGCCGACAACGGCGCCGTCCTTCTGGGCGGCATCGCCTCGGTCCTGGCCGGGGCCATCTTCGGCGACCACTGCTCGCCGATCTCCGACACGACGGTCCTCTCGTCCACGGCCTCGGCATGCGACCACGTCGACCACGTCCGTACGCAGTTGCCGTACGCGCTCTTCGTCGCCGGGCTCGGCCTCGTGCTCGGGAACCTCGGCACGGCCTACGGACTGCCCACGTGGCTCGCGTTGGCGATTGGAATCGCCGTTCTGTGGGGTGCGGTGCGCTTCTTCGGCACCGCGACCGAAGACCCCGTCGTCCCGCAGGAGCCAGCGCACGCGTCGGAGTAGGCGGCCTCGATCGAGTCCGCGCGGCCGGGCTCGTGGCCCCGCCGGCTCAGCGTCCGAAACGGGCCCGGCCGATCCGCCTGAGAAGCGGGTCTGTCGGGTCGCCCTGTCCTTCTCCCGCAGCCCAGTCGTAGGAGAAGAGGACGACGCCCCCCGCACCCTCCGCGCGCGCAATGTCGATCATGCCGAGCGTGCCTTCCGCGGGATTCATGTACGCTCCGATGCCGGCCCAAATCCGCTCCGGGGTCCCCGCGGCCTCGCGCGCGGCTCGTACCAGGGCCTCGAAGCGGGTCGCGTCCGAGGTGTAGGCCATCGGCACGGCGATGTCGATGAGCCCGTCGCGCAGCCAGGCGCGCCAGTCCTGGAAGCGATCGCTCCAGGCCACATCGGGGTCCGCGATCACCGCGGCCGACACCACGAGTCGCGGCCGCAAAAGCTTTACGTCGGTCCGGATGCGTGACACCAGCCGGGTGACCTGCTCGCGACGGAACTCCGCCCAGAGGGCGGATTCGCCGTCCACGAACCCGAAAAGATCGTCCTCGTAGGCGGCGTCCAGCTCGACCCACCGTGCCTCGGGCAATTTCTCTCGCGACCAGAGACGGAAGCGCTCGAGCGCACCGACGGAGTAGTCGTACTGAGCCGAGGGGAACCGGATGTAGTCGAAGTGGATCCCGTCGAGGTCGTAGCGGGTCGCCAGATCGAGCCACACGGCGTGGACGCGGTCCTGCACCTCCGGGTGCGAGGGGCTCGAGTACAGCCCCTCGACCGTAGCGGGATTCTCCTCCGCCCACCGGACGAGTCGTTCCACGAAACGCCGGTCGAACGGATCGACGCCCGCCAGATCGACACCCAGCGCGCGTGGCACGGCGAGCCAGTCCGGGTGGGCGTTGACGAGGTGCTCGCGGCTCAGCGGCAGTGCGGCCGGACCCCACACGAGGTGCGTGTTGACCCACGCGTGGACCGCCATGCCACGGGCGTGGGCTTCGGCGATGGTGAGCGCGAGCGGGTCGAAATCGGGGCCCTCGACGATCGATTCGCCCCGGGGCTCGATGTTGGACCGGTAGAATGCGTCCGCCCGACCGCGGACCTGGACGATCAGCGTGTTGATCCCAGCGGTCTCGGCATCGCGGATCATGGCCCGGATCGCCTCGGCGCTGGTCATGGTGTACCGCACGACCCACAGCGCCCTTACCTCGTCGAACCGGCGGACCGGGTCGAATCCCTCCTGGGGCGGCTCGACCGGCAGGGGCGCGCTCGTCTCGGCCCTCGGCTCGACCGGCGGCTGCGGGCTCGGAGGCGGGCCCGTCGTGACCCGCGGCTGCAGAGGCTCAGGCGCGGTGCGAACGACCGTGCAGCCCGCCGCCACGAGAAGGAGGACCACCGCGGTCGCGGCGCGGGACCACCACGCAGCCCGGACGGGAGCGAGCGTCATTTCAGCGCCTGCGCATGCGGAAGAAGGCGCGCAGCATCTCCGACGACTCCTCGGCACGCACACCGCGGTGCACCTCGCATCGATGGTTCAGGCGCTCGTCGCGAAGCAGGTCTCCCAGAGACCCGCCCATGCCGGCTTTCGGATCGTCGGCTCCGAAGACTACGCGCGGAATTCTCGCGAGCACGATGGCGCCGGCACACATCGCACACGGCTCGAGTGTGACGTAGAGCGTCGTGTCGGTCAGGCGCCAGTCACCGCGTCGAAGGGCAGCGGCGCGGATGGCGACCACTTCCGCGTGCGCAGTCGGGTCGGAGTCGATGACGGTGCGGTTCATGCCCTCAGCGAGGATCTCGTTTCGTTCCACGACGACGGCCCCGACGGGCACCTCGCCCATCTCCTCGGCCTGGCGAGCGAGATCGAGCGCGTAGCCCATCCATTCATCGTCCCGGAACACGTCTCGTACCGTCGTTGCGGACATGGAGGTCCGCGCCACGCTCAATGCTGCGTGAGCGCGATCGCAGGAATCTCGTCGACGCGCCGATAGAAGCCGGCGACACGGCCCAAGATCTGGAGGGTGTTCGCATCGTCGACGTGCACCGAACCGCCGCCCGGGCGGAGCGCGTCCAGACGCGCACCGCGTCCCTTCCGCGAAAAACGATGGAAGGAGGCAGCGCCGCCGACCTCGGCGACGATCACGGAGCCGTCATCCACGTCATCGACCGAAGCCGGGGAGACCAGCAGAAGGTCACCCTCTCCGATACCCAGGACGGCCAGGTCCCCGGCGCTCGCGCGCAGCATGAACGATCCGTTCTCGCCACCCATCTGGCGATCCACGGAGAAGTACGTCTCAGCGTCCCGGCTTCGACCGTTCGACGGCACTTCGGAGAAGCACGGAACCGCGACCGTGTCGGCGCTGAGGTCGACGCCGAGGATCTTCACCCCTCGCGAGCGGGACGCATCGCGCTCGAGGAAGCCCTTCTCCGCCAGCGCCTGCAGATGCTCGGAAACCGTCTTCGTGCTCTTGATGCCAAAGCGTTCCCCGATCTCCCGGATCGACGGCTGATACGTGTTGGCGCGCAGGTACCGCACCATGAAATCGAGGATCTTGCGCTCGACCTCTGTGAGCGGCTCGACCTGACGACTCGAGGTGGGAACCTCGCGCGGGGCTGACGCTTCCGATCTGGCCAACGAATCACACCTGCAGGGGGGCGCCGAACGCACCCGACTCTGGAATGGGGGCTATCCTAATGTGCGCTTCGGAAAGGTGTCAAGAAATGTTTTCGTCGCGGTCCTCCTCGCGCCGATCCCCGAAAGCTCACGAGGCGCGAATACGCTTCACTGCGCGACCCATCCTGTCCTCCGAGCGCTCGCGCCCCAGAAGGACGAGAACGTCGAAGATCCCGGGACTGGCCATGTTGCCGGTCAACGCCACGCGGAGGGGATGGATGAGCTTGCCGGCCCCCGTGCCCATTTCCTCGGCGAGCGAACGCAGCCGGTCTTCGAGTGCGTCCTGCGTCCACGCAGCGCCGGCGAACGCGTGCCGCGTACGCTCGAGCCTTTCGATGGCCTCGGCCGGATCCTTCAGCCAGTGTTTCTCGACGGCGTGCGGGTCGTAGTGCAGCTCGTCGCACGCGAAGGGGCGGGCCTGGTCACCGAGCTCGTCGAGCGTCCGTGCCCGCACCTTGATGACCGGCAGCAGGGCCGCCATCCAGGCCGGGTCGTCCAGCAGGTCGGCACGCAGGGTCGCCTCGTCCGCCAGGTGCCTCCTGATGTGGCCGGCGAGTTCCGCATCGGGACGAACGGAGAGGTGCCGCCCGTTGAGCCACGACAGCTTTTCCGTGTCGAAGACGGAACTCTTCCTCAGTATCCGTTCCGGTGTGAAAGCCGCGATGAGCTCCTCGACGGTCATGAACTCGCGGTCGTCCCCGGGGCTCCATCCGAGAAGCGCGAGAAAGTTGACCATCGCCTCGGGCAGGATCCCCTCCGCGGCGTAGTCGCCGATGGCCGTGGCGCCGTGCCGCTTCGAGAGTCGCTTCCCGTCCGCGCCCAGGATGAGCGGGACGTGCGCGAAGATCGGCTCCGGGAGGCCAAGCGCGCGGTAGAGGAGCACCTGCTTGGGCGTGTTGGAAAGGTGATCGTCCCCCCGGATCACGTGCGTTATGCGCATGTCCGCGTCGTCGGAGACCACGGCGAGATTGTAGACCGGCGTGCCGTCCGACCGGAGAATGACGAGGTCGTCGATGTCGGAGTTGCCGAAGCGCATGTCGCCGTGCACGAGGTCCTGGAAGCGCGTCTCTCCGTCGGGCACCCGGAAACGGATCGCGAAAGGCTCACCCGCGGCGGCCCGTCGGTCGGACTCTCCCGGCGCGAGCGCGTCGGCCTTCTCGCGCGCCACCCGGCTCGGATGCATGTCTCTCTCCTGGGCCTCGGCACGCACCTCGTCCGGATCCGAGAAGTCGCGGTAAGCCTTACCTTCCCCCAGTAGACGCAGCGCGTCGCGCCGGTGCCGCTCGACGCCCTCGTTCTGAAAGAAGGGACCCTCGTCCCAGTCCAGCCCGAGCCACGTCATGCCGTCGAGTATGGCGCGCGTGTGTTCGTCACTCGAGCGCTCGCGGTCCGTATCCTCGATGCGGAGGACGAAGACCCCACCCTCCTTGCGGGCCAGGAGCCAGTTGAAGATCGCCGTGCGCGCCCCGCCGACGTGGAGATACCCGGTCGGAGAAGGGGCGAAGCGGAGACGCATGGTCACGAGTCGAGCCTTTGACTGAGCAGGGTTCGGACTACTTGTGGTTCGGCGGCCCCATGGGTCGCCTTCATGACTTCGCCGACGAAGAGGCCCACGAGCTGGGGTCTCCCCTCGCGGTACTCCCGCACCTTGTCGGGCCAGCGCGCCAGCACGCCGTCGACGATAGCGGCGAGCTCGTCCGCGTCGGACACCGAGGCGAGTCCCATGGCCTCCACGAGCTCGGCGGGATCACCACCCTCGGCCGCCATGCGGGCCAGCACGTCCTTGCCCGCCCTGCGGGATACGGAACCGGCGGCGACGAGCGCCACGAGCCGGCCGAGAGCCGCGCCGTCGAACGGCAGCTCCGAGATCCCTCGTCCGTCGAGCACGCCGCGAACGTCGCTGACGACCCAGCCGGCGACCGTAGCGGCGTCGTCGTGGACCGCGAGCGCGGCCTCGAAGAAGTCCCCGGCCGCGGGCGTGCCCGTCAGCAGGTCCGCTTGCTCCTCCGGGAGTCCGAGCTCGCCCGTGTAGAGCTCGAAGCGGCGGGCCAGAGCGGGATCCTCTGCCCGAGCGCGGATGCGGGCGTCGCCGAGCTGCGGCCTCGCACCCGGCCCGGACCCGGATGACGGCTGGCTGTCGCGCGGCGCCTTTCGATGACGGTCGGCCGCGGGTCGGTCAGCCCCGGCGGGCTCCGCCGCCCGGGCCCCGTCGTAGCCGCTCTTGAGTCCCACGATCCGGTTGAACACGAGCGCT
>Ga0222714_10004522_pt1 | contig 13559 bp, 15 predicted proteins | sample C33_3DmetaG_FD_165048 | JGI IMG/M metagenome (GOLD analysis project Ga0222714, IMG submission 165048) | Estuarine water microbial communities from San Francisco Bay, California, United States - C33_3D | ecosystem: Environmental > Aquatic > Marine > Unclassified | place: USA: California... | reverse complement strand
GGCCTCGAGGTGCTGCAGGGCGAGGTCTTCGGTCCGGTCCTGCACGTGATCCGCTTCGAGGCCAGGGCGCTCGATGCGGTGATCGAGTCGATCAATGGAACCGGCTACGGACTGACTCTCGGCGTACATTCGCGGGTCGACGGTTTCGCCCGCAGGATTGCGGGCGCAGTCAGGGCTGGCAACGTATACGTCAACCGGAACATGATTGGCGCGGTGGTCGGCGTGCAGCCCTTCGGCGGCTGCGGGCTGTCGGGAACCGGGCCCAAGGCCGGCGGGCCCCATTATCTCCATCGTTTCGCCAACGAGCGCACGGTCACCATTAACACCACGGCCGCGGGTGGCAACGCCTCGCTGCTCTCGCTGGGCGACTGATCCGTGGACTCTGCCTGGTCGTCACGCGCCGTGTTCATCCTCGCCTCCATCGGAGCCGCGGTGGGACTCGGCAATATCTGGAAGTTTCCTTACCTGGCCGGCTCGAGTGGCGGGTCGGCTTTCGTGCTGGTCTATCTGGCGGCAGTGGCGCTGGTGGCGGTGCCGATCCTGATCGCCGAGATGCTGCTCGGTCGGCGTGGCCGCAGTCATCCTGCGGGTGCGATCGCGAGGCTGGCGGTGGAGTCGGGTTGTCGATCGGCCTGGGGATGGGTCGGCGGTCTCGGGGTGACCGTCGCCTGGATAATCATGACCTATTACAGCGTGATCGCCGGCTGGGCCATGGCGCACGTTTGGCCGACCCTGTCGGGTGGCTTCGCAGGGGCCGACGCCGGGGTCACGGCGGCCCATTTTGATGCCTTGCTGTCGAGTCCCGTGAAGCTGATGGCGTGGGCTGGTGTCTATACGGCTGCGGCCGTGGCGATCGTGGCGCGCGGACTGCACTCGGGCATCGAGCGCTCGATCAGCCTGCTGATGCCGGCGCTGTTCCTGGCCCTGTTGCTGTTGGTGGCCTATGGTCTTGTCGAGGGCGAGGTTGCGCCTGCCCTGCAGTTCCTGTTCGCCCCCGATTTTTCCCGGATCGACGGGTCCGTCGTGCTCGCTGCGGTAGGGCAGGCGTTCTTTTCCATCGGTGTAGGGATGGGAATCATGATCACCTACGGCTCCTACCTGCCCAAGGATGTTTCCCTGGTCCGCTCCGCCTTCCTGATTGCCGGGGCCGATACCCTGGTGGCCCTGCTGGCTGGTATCGCGCTGTTTCCCCTGGTGTTCGCCAACGGACTCGATCCCGCAGCCGGACCCGGCCTGGTGTTTGTGACCTTGCCCATCGCCTTTGGCAACATGCCGGGCGGGCAGTTTTTCGGGGGTGTGTTCTTCTGCCTGCTGGTGGTTGCCGCCCTGACCTCCTCGATCGCGGTGATCGAGCCCATGGTGCGATGGCTGATCGACCAACGTCGCTGGTCGAGGCCCAAGGCTGCGTGGATCGCTGGAGGCCTGGCCTGGGTGGCCGGGCTCGCCACGGTATTGTCGTTCAACCTGTGGAAGAACTGGCACCCGCTGGGTGCATTTGCCCGCTTCCAGGACCAGACCTTCTTCGACCTCCTGGATTACGCGACCTCGAACCTGCTGATGCCCCTGTGCGCCCTGCTGCTGGCGCTATTCGTCGGCTGGCGCATGAGTCCGACACTGGCTGCCGATGAACTTGGCCTCGGTAACGGCCTTCGCTTCACGGTCTGGCGCAGTGTCCTCCTGAAGTGGCTGGTGCCGGCAGCAATCGCGGCCATCCTGTTGGCCGGCCTCTAGTCAGTCTGCTGACTGGGGCGTCTCCAGAAAGTCGAGTCTGGCGGATTCAGGATTCATTTCTGACCAGCGTTCACCATCGACCAGCAGGCTGGCGGCTCCCGCTGTGGGCAGTTCCCGACGATGCGGTGTTGCAGCCATCAAGGCCACCAACTGGCTGAGGCCCGGATTGTGTCCGCACAGCAGGAGATGCGGGCAGTCGTCGGGTGTGCAGCGCAGGAGTTCCAGTAAGGTGCCCGGGCTGGCCAGGTAGGCCTCGGTAGCGCCAACCACGGCAGAGTGCGGCAGCGACAGTCCCTCGGCCAGGATACGGGCGGTGCCCAGGCAGCGCGCGGCCTTGCTCGCGACGATCATTGGTTCGGGCAACTGCCGGCGCGCAAGGCGGCTGGCCAGCACTGAGGCCTCGTCCAGGCCGACCTCGTCGAGAGGACGGTCGAAATCATTGAGTCCCGGCCTCGCCGGATGGGCACGCGCGTGACGGACGAGGGTCAGTCGCAGCATGCCGCTCAGAGCATGCCGGTCTGCAGTCGGGCGGCCTCCGACATCATTGAAGCTTCCCACGGAGGCTCAAAGACCAACTCGACCCGGGCCTCCCGCACGGTAGGGATGGCCTCGATTTTTTCCCGCACGTCCTGGGCCAGGAAGTCGCCCATGCCGCAGCCAGGCGCGGTGAGTGTCATCTTGATGTCGACGCTCCGCTCACCATCCTGTTCCGGGGTAACCGCGCATTCGTAGATAAGGCCAAGGTCGACGATGTTGACCGGGATCTCAGGGTCGTAGCAGGTGCGCATCTGCTGCCAGGCCAGTTCCCTGACGTCCTCGTCGCTCGCTCCCGGTGGTAACTCCGGCCGCACTGGGGGTTCCTTGCCGATGGCGTCGGCATCCGAACCGGCAATCCGGAACAGGTTACCCTCCACGTAGACCGTGAAGCTGCCGCCCAGGGCCTGCGTGATGTAACCCACGCTGCCGGTGCGGAGCTTGACCTCGATGCCGGCCGGGATGATCACGGCCTGGACGTCGCGTTGCACTACGATTGGTTCGTTCTCGTGACGCCTCATGACCTACTCCGTACTGATCGTCCGGCCCTGACCGGCCAGGGCCGCATTGAGGGTGTGCCAGCATAGACTCGCGCACTTGACCCGTGCCGGGAATTCCCGCACTCCCGCCAGGGCAGCCAGCTTGCCGAGTTCGGTAGGTACCGGTCCGTTCGCTTGCGTCAGCATGGCATGCACCTGCTCGAACAGGTTCTCCACTTCCTGACGGGACTTACCCTTCACCGCCTCGCTCATCAAGGAGGCGGAGGCGGTGGAAATTGCACAACCCCGGCCCTGGTGGCGAATGTCGTGAATGACGTCGCCTTCCATCTGCAGGGTGATGTCCAGCTGATCGCCACACAGCGGGTTGTCGCCGTGAGCCTCGTGGTCGGCCTGTTCCAGCCGACCCGCATTGCGTGGATTGCGGTTGTGGTCGACGATGACGTCACGGTAAAGGTCCCTGAGTTCCATCATCCCAGCATCTCCCTGGCCACACCGAGGGCGTCAATCAACGCGTCCACCTCGGCCGTGGTGTTGTAGACGGCGAATGAGGCACGAGCCGTCGCCGGCAAATCGAAGAACTTCATCACCGGCATCGCACAATGGTGTCCGGTGCGGATGGCCACCCCTTCGCCGTCGAGGATGGTGCCCAGGTCATGAGGATGGATGCCATCGATCGTGAACGACACCACGCTGGCCTTGCCCGGCGCTGTACCGACCAGGGTGAGGCCGGGGACCTGCTGCAGCCGCTCGGTCGCGTGGGCCAGCAGCATGGCCTCGTGGGCGGCTACGGCGTGGTGATCGAGGGCGCAGAACCAGTCGATTGCCGCACCGAGCCCGACGGCGCCGGCGATGTTTGGGGTGCCCGCCTCGAAGCGGTAGGGCAGTTCGTTGTAGGTAGTGCCCTCGAACGAGACATTGAGGATCATGTCGCCACCACCCTGCCACGGCGGCATGTGCTCGAGCACCGCCTCGCGTGCATACAGCACGCCGATGCCGGTGGGTCCATACAGTTTGTGGCCGGAAAAGCAGTAGAAATCACAACCGAGGTCCTGCACGTCGACAGGGCCATGCGGGACGCCCTGCGCGCCGTCAACCAGCGTCGTGACGCCCAGCTCGCGGGCCGCCGCCACCATCTCGCGCACCGGCAGCACCGTACCCAGCGCATTGGAGACGTGCGAGATCGCCAGCATCCGGGTCCGGGGCCCGAGCATCTCGCGGAAGGCCTGCTGGTCGACGACGCCCCGACGATCAATGGGTATGACGCGCAGGGTGGCGCCGGTCCGGGCACAGGCCTGCTGCCAGGGCACGATGTTGGCGTGATGCTCCAGCCAGGTGATCAATACCTCGTCGCCAGGTCCGAGCTGGCTGCTGCCCCAGGACTGCGCCACCAGATTGATGGCTTCCGTGGTTCCGCGCACAAAGACGATTTCGCGGTGAGTGGCCGCGTTCAAGAAGCGGCGCACCTTTTCCCGGGCGCCTTCGAATAGTTCGGTGGCCTCCTGCGACAGGGTGTGCACCCCGCGGTGGACGTTCGAGTGATGCTGCTCGTAGTAGCCTGAGATGGCCTCGATCACGGCGCGCGGCCGCTGGGCCGACGCGGCGCTGTCCAGGTAGACCAGCGGCCTGTTGCGGATTTTCCGGGCGAGGATGGGGAATTCCGCACGGATCTTTGCCACGTCCAGCATCACAGCAGCTCCTGGATCAGATCGCGATCCGGCAACTGCCCGGCCACCACTTCCTCGATGCGGCGCCGCACGGCAGGATCGGCGACCACCCCGACCACGTCCTCGCAGAACGCGTAGGTCAGGATCCCCCGGGCGGTCTCCTGGTCGATGCCGCGGGACAGCAGGTAGAACAACTGGTCTGGATCGAGCGAACCGGTGGTGGCCCCGTGGCTGCACTTGACCTCGTCAGTGAGGATTTCGAGTTGCGGCCTGGCGTTGATTTCCGCCGTTGGCGACAGCAGCAGGTTGCGGCTGGTCTGGCTGGAATCAGTGCCCGCGGCGGCGGGACCGACCAGAATGCGCCCGTTGAAGGCGCCTCGCCCTCGCCCGGAGGCGACCCCATGCACCCGCTCCCTGGAGCGGGTCCGGGGCCCCTGATGGTCGATGACGGTGTACAGGTCTGCCTGCCGGCTGCCGTCCACGACGAACAGCCCGTCGAGCTCCGCCTCCGCTCCGCTGCCGAGCAGTCGCAGTCGCTGGCTGCTGCGCAGCACTCGGCCTCCCAGCATGAAAAGTGCCTGCCGATAACTGGCGTCGCGGCCGAGCCTTGCCTCCAGCTGGTCGACGAGCGCCGCGGCTGCAGCGCACTCGAACAGGCGGGTGTGTTGCAGTTGACCACCGTCGGCGATAAGGAGCTGGGTAGCCTGTACCGACAGGGCCTGACCCTCACCACCCGTGAAGGTTTCGATCAACGGCAGGCTCGCGCCGGCGCACAGCTCGACGATGACCCGCAAATGGGTTGCAGTATCCGGAGTTCGATCATGGTGTAGCTGTAGTGGCTCGGTTACCGTGACGCCCTCGGCCACACGCACCCACCAGCCGGCGCCCGTGCTTGCCTCTGCCAGCAGCTCGAACCCCGCATCCGATTCCGGACCCGGCAGGGGCAGGAGCGCTGCAAGCCGCTCGCCCTCACGCGCCAGCGCTTGGTCCAGGGGCAGGATTTCGAGCCCGGGTGTGGCTGGTGGGGTGACGAGTCCGCCGGCGCTCCCGGCAGGCATGGCCAGCTCGCGCCGGTCCAGTTCCGCCCAGTCGACATAACGCCAGTGCTCGTCGCGCTTGTCGGGCAGTCCGTCGGCCAGCAGGCGCTCGAGCGCCTGCTCACGGCGTGCCGACCACGCGCTGCCGCCCGGCAAGCTCGGGGACAGTCGTTCGAGTTGTTCGGCCAAGGTGCTCAGCGCGAGCTGCCGTGGATCCGGGTTCACGCTGCCCCCGTTGCCGCCTGCACCCAGTCGTAGCCCCGCCGCTCAAGTTCAAGCGCCAGGGTCCTGTCACCGGAGCGCTGGATCCTGCCATCCGCCAGCACGTGCACTTGGTCGGGCTGTACATGATCCAGAAGGCGCTGGTAGTGGGTAACGAGGACGATGGCTCGCGACGGGTCACGCAATGAGTTGACGCCCTGGGAAACCACCTTCAGGGCATCGATGTCGAGCCCCGAGTCCGTCTCGTCCAGCAGCGCCAGCGTGGGCTCGAGGACTGTCATCTGCAGGACCTCATTACGCTTCTTTTCGCCGCCGGAAAAGCCCTCGTTGACACCTCGGGACAGGAAGCTTTCGCCCATGCCCATCAGCTTCATCTTGCCGCGCACCAGTTCCAGGAACTCGAAGGCGTCGACCTCCGGTTCGCCGCGGTGCTTGCGGCGCGCGTTGTAGGCCGCCTTGAGCAGGTAGACGTTGTTCACGCCGGGGATCTCAACCGGATACTGGAAGGCCAGGAACACGCCCTCGCGTGCCCGTTCTTCCGGCGCCATGGCCAGCAAGTCGCGCCCGAGGTAAGTGACGCTGCCTCCGGTGACCTCGTAGCCGGGGCGCCCGGCGAGCACGCTCGCCAGCGTGCTCTTGCCCGAGCCGTTGGGGCCCATGATGGCATGCACCTCGCCCGCCCGGACTTCCAGGTTCAAGCCCTTGAGGATTTCGCGCCCCGGGATCCTGGCGCGCAGGTTTTCGATCCGGAGGATCGTTGTTCCATGATTGGACATCTGTCTCTTACCTTTTGGGATCAGCCGACCGAGCCTTCGAGGCTCACAGCCAGCAGGTTCTGCGCCTCTACGGCGAACTCCATGGGCAGTTCACGAAAGACGCTTTTGCAGAAGCCGTTCACGATCATGTTTACGGCATCCTCCTGGGAGATGCCGCGCTGCAGGCAGTAAAACAGCTGGTCTTCCGAGATCTTGGAGGTCGTCGCTTCATGTTCTACCACCGCAGTGGGATTCGCTACTTCCACGTAGGGAAAGGTGTGCGCGCCGCAATCGCCGCCCATTAACAGGGAATCGCACTGGGTGTGGTTGCGTGCCCCGTCCGCGCCGGGCAGCACCTTGACCAGCCCGCGATAGGTGTTCTGTCCGTGTCCGGCCGAGATGCCCTTGGACACGATGGTGCTGCGGGTGTTGCGCCCCATGTGGATCATCTTGGTGCCGGTGTCCGCCTGCTGGCGGTGGTTGGCCAGGGCCACTGAGTAGAACTCGCCCACCGAGTTGTCGCCGCGCAGCACGCAGCTTGGGTATTTCCAGGTGATGGCCGAGCCCGTCTCGACCTGGGTCCAGGAGATCTTCGAGTTGCGGCCACGGCACTCACCGCGCTTGGTGACGAAGTTGTAGATGCCTCCGACGCCGTTCTCGTCGCCGGGGTACCAGTTCTGCACGGTGGAATACTTGATCTCGGCATCGGCCAGGGCGACCAGCTCGACCACCGCGGCGTGCAGCTGGTTCTCGTCGCGCATGGGCGCGGTGCACCCCTCCAGGTAGCTGACGTGCGCGCCCTCGTCGGCAACGATGAGGGTGCGCTCGAACTGTCCGGTGTTGAGGGCGTTGATCCTGAAGTAGGTGGACAGCTCCATCGGACAGCGCACCCCCGGCGGTACGTAGACGAAGGAGCCGTCCGAGAAGACCGCCGAGTTCAGCGCCGCGTAGAAATTGTCGCGGACGGGCACCACGCTGCCGAGGTACTTTTCGATCAGTTCCGGATGATTCTGCACGGCCTCCGAGAACGGGCAGAAGATCACCCCGGCCTCGGCCAGGCGGCCCTTGAAGGTGGTGGCCACCGAGACGCTGTCGAACACGGCATCGACGGCCACGCCGGCCAGCCTGGCGCGTTCGTGCAGCGGGATCCCCAGCTTGTCGTAGGTCTCGAGGAGCTTCGGATCGACCTCCTCGAGGCTCTTGGGACCGTCCTTGTTGCTGCGCGGCGCCGAGTAGTACGAGATGGATTGGAAATCGACGGGCGTATAGTTGACCCGGGACCACCTGGGCTCGCGCATCCTGCTCCAGGTCCGGAGCGCCTTCAGGCGCCATTCGAGCATGAAGGCGGGTTCGCCCTTGATCGCCGAGATGCGCCTCACCACGTCTTCGTCGAGCCCCGGCGGCAGGGTTTCGCTTTCGATGTCGGTAACGAAACCGTGCTGGTACTTGCGGCCGACGATGGCGTCGAGGTCCTGGTTCTCGCTGGCCATGGGATTCCTCCGGAAAGATCTAGGCTCGTATCAGTGGCTGCCAGCCCGCATCCAGCGCGGCTCGCAGGTTAGGGGCCCGCACCCGGGCGTCATGGTCCATGAGGTCTGCGAGGGTCAGGCCCTCGAGCGAGCTGCGCAGGGCGTGGCTGATCCGTTGCCAGCTCAGGCCGACGCCGCAGGTGGGCTCGAGGTCGCAATGTCCGCCGTGGACGGCGCACTCGGTCAGCGCAACCGGCCCCTCGACCGCATCGATGATCTCCGCCGCGCTGATGAGTGCAGGCGGGCGTGACAGCTGGTAGCCTCCGCGCGCACCCCGGGTCGAGCTGACCAGCCCCGCTCGGTGCAGCTCCTTCAGCAGTTTGCTGACCGTCGCGGCCCCGATGCCGGTCCGGTCGGCGAGCCCCGACGCGCTGTGCAGGGCCTGTGGCTGGGCCGACAGGGCCGCCAGCAGGACCGTCGCGTAATCCGTCAGTTTGCTGATGCGCAACATACCGTACCATTTTAGTCCTATTAACGGATAATGGGTAGCGTGATGGACTCCCCGGCAGGCCCAAGGGCCTTTGGTAGAATCGCCGCCCCCTGGAGGTAGCCCGACCGTGGACAGTACGGCACGCGATGAACGGATCGTCGAGGTCACCGGCGTGCGCTACGCCGCCGGCGAGCGGGTCATTTTCGACGGACTCGACCTGAACGTCCGGCGCGGCAGCGTCACGGCGGTCATGGGCCCCAGTGGCACCGGCAAGACCACCCTGCTGCGGCTAATTTCTGGCCAGGCCAGCCCCGCCGCAGGCTCGGTGCGCGTTTTCGGGCGCGAACTGGCCGGGCAGTCGCGGGCCGAGGTCTATGCGATGCGTCGCCGGATGGGAATGCTGTTTCAGCAGGGCGCCCTGCTCACTGACCTGGACGTGTACGAGAACGTGGCCTTTCCCCTCCGGGAGCATGCCCGCCTTCCGGAAGCCCTGGTGCGGATGATGGTGCTGACCCGATTGGAGGCGGTCGGGTTGCGCGGGGCAGCCCGCCTGATGCCCTGGGAATTGTCCGGCGGGATGGCTCGCCGGGTGGCGCTCGCCCGGGCCATCGTGATGGATCCGGAACTGTTGATCTATGACGAACCCTTTGTGGGGCTGGATCCGATCTCCATGGGCGTCGTGCTGCGACTGATCCGGGAACTCAACGACACGCTGGGGATCACCAGTATCGTGGTGTCGCACGATGTCGAGGAAATCGCCAAGGTGGCCGATCAGGCCTGGTTGCTGTCTGGGGGACGAGTAGTCGCCTCCGGCGCACCGCGCGAGCTGCTGGCCAGCGAGGACCCCCCGGTCAGGCAGTTCATGCGGGGCCTAGCCGACGGGCCCGTACCCTTCCACTATCCTGCCGCCTCCCTGCGCGATGAGCTGTTCGGGGAGGGTCCGTGAGCGCCCATCCACTGGCCTCCATACGGGAGGTGGGCCGCTACGCCCTGTTCGTGGGCAGGCTGCTCGCCGAGACCCCTCGCGCGCTGCTGCGCCCCGGGCTGGTCGTCCAGCAGGTCTACAACGCCGGCGCCCTGTCGCTGGTCATCGTGATGTTGAGCGGGCTATTCGTCGGCATGGTCCTGGGGCTGCAGGGCTTCGACCTGCTGGAGCGCTTCGGTTCCGAGGAGTCGCTGGGCACGGCTGCAGCGCTGGGCCTGGTCAAGGAGCTCGGCCCCGTGGTCACTGCCCTGCTGTTCGCCGGGCGAGCCGGCACGGCACTGGCTTCCGAGATCGGGCTGATGCGCGCGACTGACCAGCTCGCTGCCATGGAGATGATGGCGGTCGACCCGGTGCGCCGGGTGGTGGTGCCCCGCTTCCTCGGCGGGGTGATTTCCATGCCGCTGCTGGCGGCCATTTTCAGCCTGATCGGCATCTTCGGGGCGCAACTGGTGGGCGTGCAGATGATGGGCGTCGATCCCGGGCAGTTCTGGTCGCAGATGCGCGGCGCCGTCGAGCAGGCGGATGTGATGGAGGGCGTGATCAAGAGCATGGTGTTCGGCTTGTCATGCAGCGCGATTGCGGTCTACGAGGGCTTTCACGCCGCACCGACCGCTGAAGGCGTGGGCAGGGCGACTACCCGCACCGTGGTCCTGTCCTCGGTGATGGTGCTGCTGCTCGATTACATGTTGACCGCGGTCCTGCTATAGGCGGGCCGCACAGGAGATGAGCATGCGTTCAAACAAGGCGATGGAGATCGGTACCGGGCTGTTCGTGCTGCTCGGTTTTGCGGCGCTGTTCTTCCTGGTGACCCAGATCACCAGTCGGGAAGTAGGCTTCGGCGAGCGCAGCTACCGCATCGGCGCTGCCTTTGAGCAGGTGGGAGGGCTCAAGCCCGGTGCGCCGGTCTCGATGTCAGGAGTAACCGTGGGTCGGGTGGAGAGCATCGGCTACGACTTCGATACCTACCAGGCCGAAGTGGTGCTCCGGATCGAGGCACGGTATGACCGGATACCCGACGACAGCGACGCGGCCATTTATACGGCCGGGCTGCTCGGCGGGCAGTACGTGGGCATAGGCCCGGGTGGGTCGGAAACCTTTTTGCAGGACGGTGATCGAATCGAGTTCACCCAGTCCGCGATCGTGCTGGAGAACCTGATCAGCAAGTTCCTGTTTTCGAGGGCCGAAGAGGCGGGCGCAGAGGAGATGGAGTAAACAGCATGAAAGTGACGCTACCGATCATTGCCGCCCTGGCCCTGATCACCGGCATGGCCGGAGCCGAGACGCCTGCGCAGGTGCCGGGCCCGGCGCCTCAGCAACTCATGGAAACGGCTTCGGCGCGCGTGCTGTCCGCCCTGGAGGCCGACCGCGAGAGCTATCGCAAGGACGTCAGGAAGCTCACCGACCTGGTCGAGACCGAGTTGCTGCCCCATTTTGATACCGAGTACACCGCCCGCCTGGTGCTCGGCAAGTACTGGCGGGACGCCTCGCCGTCGCAGCGTAACCGTTTCATCAAGGCCTTCTATCACTCGCTGCTGGGCAAGTACGGGACGGCGGTCGCCGGGTTCACTTCGGATCGCATGAAGATGCTGCCCTTCCAGGGCGACCTGGCCAGCGGTCGGGCTACGGTGCGCACCGAGATCCAACTCAAGGACGGCACCATGGTGCCGGTGAACTACTCGCTGCGCGCCACGGCCACTGGGTGGAAGGCCTGGGACGTCACCATCGAGGGCATTTCCTACGTCAAGAACTTCCGCAACGACATCGGCGCTGAGGTCGGGCAGCGCGGGCTCGATGCCGTCATCGCCCGCCTCGAGGCCGAGGCGAAGGCCGGCGGTCTCGGTGGCTGAACGTGGCCACTAGCTTGAGGGCCGCCGGCGAGGGCAGGTTCGAGGTCGCAGGGCCCATGGACCTCCACACCGTGGGTGCGCTGCACGCAGAGGGAGAGCAATCCTTTCCCGCATCCGGAGCGGTGACAGTGGACCTGTCCGGAGTGGAGCGGGTAGACAGCGCGGGGGTTGCCCTGTTGCTGGAGTGGGTCCGGTTGGCCAGCCACCGCGGCTTGCGTTTTAGCTATTCCCGCATGCCGCCCCGGGCACTTGCCCTGGCCAGGATTGGCAACGCCGAGGCGCTGCTTCCCATCAGCGACAGCTGAAGCCGTCTACTGCGGGTCTTGCTCCGGCTCCATGCCGGCCTCGCGTTCGAGCTCCAGGATCCACTCATCGTCTTCCTCGATGGCGCCATCGGCCACCTGGAAGCGGCGTCGGTCGAGGTAGGCGTCGCGCAGGAAGGCGTAGGGGTCGAAGGTACCCTCCAGCGTCGGCTCAAGGTCCAGCAGCCGCTCCCGCTGGTGTAGCAGGGTGAGGCCACCGACCACCAGCAGGAAAGTATCGCGGTCCTCGTCTCCTTTTTCGAAGGCATGCCGGGCGGCGAGCCTTCGGCCGTCAGTCAGGACATCCGGGTACAGGCCGATGGCGTCCCTGAGCGTCGAGGGCCCCAGCAGTGGCAGCACCAGGTAGGGACCGCTCGGCACGCCCCAGTGACCTAGCGTCTGGCCGAAGTCCTCGTCGTTGCGCGGGATGCCAGCCGCCGAGGCAGGATCCAGTAGTCCCCCCAGGCCGAAGGTGGTGTTCAGTACCAGCCGGGTGGCATCGTCGAGCGCGTTTTGCCATTTGCCTTGCAGCAGGCTGTTGGCCAGCGTGGTGGTCGAACCCAGGTTCCCGACGAAATTGCCGACACCGCGGCGGACAAACGAGGGCAGCACCGCCCGGTAGGCACGGGCTGCGGGCTTGACCAGAGCCCGGTCCGCGGTGTCGTTGAACCGGTACATGCCGCGATTGAACCCCTCCAGCGGATCGCTGGAGCTGGGCTCGGTAGCCGACTTTTCCGCCTGAACAACAGGGGGGAGGGGCAGCAGCAGGGCTGCCAGAAGTCCGCTGGCGATGAGTTGGCTGAAGCGCATGGGCCGCAATTCTAACCTCGGGACGCGCCAGGTTCAGCCACCTCCCTGGCTCGGCGGCCCTTGGGCAGGTACTCGCTCAGTTCTTCGATCCGGGCGGTGAAGCGCTGGGTCTGGACGTCGTTGAGTCCGGGCTGGGCCAGGGCAAGCTTCAACTGGTCGATGGCCATCTGCAGGTCGCCACCCATCACGTGGAATTCGGACATGTAATAGTGCGCATCGCCCGTATCCCCCGCGGCGCTCGCCACCAGGGCGATATAGCGAGCCTGCTCCGGGGTCGGGGCCACGTTGTTGAACAGGTCAAGCAGCATGGTGTGGGCCAGCTTCGGCTCACCCGACTGCATCAGGGTTTCAGCGAAGCGCATCGAGACCGGCACGTTGCGCGGAAACAGTGCCTGGGCGCGCGCCAGCGTCTGGCGGGAGGCTGCGACGTCGCCCTGGACCAGTTGGGCGGAGCCCAGTCCCGCCTGATAGACGGACACGTCGGGCCGGCGGGTGGCCAGGTCTGCCAGCAGTCCCAATGCCTCCCTGACGGAGGAATCGTCGCCCGCCCGCAGCAGGGCCAGCGCGCGGCCATAGCGCCGGGCATCGCTGACCGGCAGGTCCGCCGACGCCGCATCCCGATACAGCTCGCGCCAGGCGGTGTCGGCTGGCAACGAGCGAACCCTCAGGCGCTCGCGAATGAGCTCGTAGCTCAGGCTGTCTTCGACCACCGGCCGCGGCAGGCGCGCTGCGCGGTCCCGGGTGTCGGCGACTCGCTCGCTGGTCACCGGATGGGTCCGGAGCAGGGGCGGGATGCGAGCGTCCGAGCCGCCGTAGCGCTGCTGCAGGGTCCAGAAAAAGGTCGGCATGCCGAACGGGTCGAAACCGGCGTCGGCCAGAAAGCCCATCCCCACCCGGTCGGCCTCGGACTCGTTGGTCCGGGTAAAGCCGATCTGCTGCTGCACCGCGAGGCTCTGGGCGGCGGTCATGGTGCCCATCAGCGCATCGGCTGGCATCCCGGTAGTGGCGCCTATCAGCACCGCCGCCAGGACCGCCGCCGCCGAGGCCATGTTGGTCCGGCTGGAGTTCTGCAGCGAGCGGGCGATGTGCCGCTGGGTCACATGGGCGATCTCGTGGGCGAGCACGCCGGCCAGTTCGCTCTCGTTGACGGTGGCGGTCAACAGGCCTGCATTGACCCCGATGTAGCCGCCGGGGAGCGCGGAGGCGTTGATGC
>Ga0222714_10004521_pt1 | contig 13562 bp, 12 predicted proteins | sample C33_3DmetaG_FD_165048 | JGI IMG/M metagenome (GOLD analysis project Ga0222714, IMG submission 165048) | Estuarine water microbial communities from San Francisco Bay, California, United States - C33_3D | ecosystem: Environmental > Aquatic > Marine > Unclassified | place: USA: California... | reverse complement strand
TCCTGCGTCAGCGGCACCGGCTGCAGGCAGGACAGGATGATGATTTTACGCTGCGCAATCTGTCGGAAATCCTGGCGACGCGGGAAGAGTCGAGCAGGATCATGGGTTTGCTGCTTGCCGCGGTCGCGTCGGTGTCTCTGCTGGTGGGGGGCATCGGCATCATGAACATCATGCTGGTATCCGTGACCGAGCGTACCCGCGAGATCGGACTGCGCATGGCTGTTGGCGCACGGGGAAGAGATATCCTGACCCAGTTTCTCGTGGAGGCGATAACCCTGGCATTAATCGGGGGCTTTCTCGGTATCGTGCTGGGATTCGCCGCGTCAATTGCCGTGGCCCGGTTTGCCGGCTGGCCGGTAGAACTGGGCGCTGAGCCGGTGGTGCTGGCAGTCGGTTTCGCGGCAGGTATCGGCGTGTTTTTCGGTTTTTACCCTGCGCGAAAAGCGTCGCAATTGTTGCCTATCGAGGCGCTCCGGTATGAGTAGTTTCAGCCTACAGCCTCGGTTCGCGTAGAATGCGGGCCGCATGGATGCCGCACTTGCACTGAAAGCGCTGATACTGGGAATCGTTGAGGGACTCACCGAATTCCTGCCGGTCTCGAGCACGGGTCATCTCATCATCGCCGGCAGTCTGCTCGACTTTCACGATGAAAAGGGCAAGGTCTTCGAACTCGTCATACAGACGGGCGCAATGCTTGCCGTCTGCTGGGAGTACCGGAAACGCTTCCTCGGTGTGGCGCGCGGCATCACCCATGATCCGCAGGCGCAACGTTTTATTGCGCATCTCTTCGTCGCCTTTCTTCCGGCAGCCTGTATCGGACTGGCGCTGGGCAGCATCATCAAGGCGCATTTATTCAACCCTGTTGCCGTAGCGGCGGCGCTGGTTTTAGGCGGCGTGGTAATCCTCTGGGTCGAGCGGCGCCCGGCGGTCACCGTCAGACTTGACGATGTTGACCGTATGACTTGGCGGGATGCGCTTCGCGTCGGTTTCGCACAGGCCTGCGCCCTGATTCCCGGCGTTTCCCGTTCCGGGGCGACGATCATTGGCGGCATGCTGTTCGGCATGTCGCGCCGCGCGGCGACGGAATTCTCGTTCTTTCTCGCGGTGCCGACGCTGGTCGCAGCAGGCGGCTACGATCTGATCAAGAACCGCGCATTGCTGTCTGCAGAGGATATCGGTTTGTTCTTGCTGGGGACCGTGACGGCTTTCGCTTCCGCCCTGGTTTGCATACGCTGGCTGATCCGCTTCGTGTCGACGCACGACTTCCGGCCTTTCGCGTGGTATCGCATCGCCTTCGGTCTGGTGATACTGATTACCAGCCAGACCGGATGGGTTGACTGGTAATCGAATATCCGGCGGCTACGTCAGCCCTGTGTCCAGGGAAGCTGTGCGGCACGCCAGCCGCCGACTGTATTGCGGTGTCCTTCGCCATCGCGGTCGCCTTCAAACCCTTCAAGCACGTTGTAGCACTCACCGAAACCTGCCTGCTTTGCAAGCAGCGCTGCCGTATGCGAGCGCCCTCCGCTACGGCAAATAAACAGCACCGGCGCGTCGGGTCGCACCTTGGCCTGAAGTTCGGAGAGAAATGCAGGGTTTGGCCGGTTGCCGGGGTAGCTGAGCATTTCGATTTCGATGGCCCCGGGAATCCGGCCGACCCAATCCCATTCGGCACGCGTACGAACATCGACGAGTTGGGCGCCCGGCGTCGCTTTCCAGAATTCGTAGGCTTCCAGGGGTAGCAGGGCGCCGGCGTAGTCGATGCCCATTTCCCTGGCCCGATCGCCGCCGATTTGGCGGATTGCATCCGATGACATTGTGTGTTTCTCCTGAAGAGGGATGGGCGATTCTAGCGGAGTCCGCAGCCTCTTGAGTGTTGCACCAAATTAGAGCAATATGCGCGGCTACGCACATTTTCGGTGCGTACCAAAACGGGGCTTTGCAATAAAGTCTTTATATATCAGGTAGTTACCTATGCACCGTGGTGGTACACATCATGCTCTAGCCTAAATACACGTTTCAGGTCTGCTTTTTTGTCATTCACTTATCAGTCAGGAGATTGTTGCGATGGGAAGCCCAGCCGATGTCATGAAAATGCTGAAAGACAACGAAGTCAAATTCGTTGATTTTCGGTTTACCGATACCCGCGGCAAGGAACAGCATGTGTCCGTGCCGGCCAAAGCCTTTGAGCTGGACAAGTTCACCGAAGGTCATGCTTTTGACGGGTCATCGATCGCCGGCTGGAAGGGTATCCAGGCCTCCGACATGTTGCTGATGCCGGATGCTGATTCCGCGCGCATGGATCCGTTCACCGATGAGCCGACGCTCATTCTGACCTGTGATGTGATCGAGCCTTCCGACGGCAAGGGGTATGACCGCGACCCGCGCTCGCTGGCCAAGCGTGCCGAGGCCTACCTGAAATCGACCGGCATCGGTGACGTGGCTTACTTTGGCCCCGAGCCGGAGTTTTTTGTGTTCGATTCGGCGCGCTGGAACGTCGATATGTCAGGCTCATTCTGCAAGGTCGGCACCACGGAAGCACCCTGGTCGTCAGGCGACGAGATGGATGGCGGCAACATGGGGCACCGTCCCGCCGTCAAAGGCGGGTATTTCCCCGTGCCGCCGGTCGATTCACTGCAGGATATCCGTTCGGCCATGTGCCTGGCGCTCGAAGAGCAGGGCGTTGAGGTCGAGGTGCATCACCACGAAGTGGCCGCCCCCGGCCAATGTGAAATCGGCACCAAGTTCAGCAGCCTGGTCAAGCGTGCTGACTGGAACCAGATCCTGAAATACACCGTGCTCAATGTCGCGCACGCCTATGGCAAGACCGCGACCTTCATGCCCAAGCCGATCGTCGGTGATAACGGATCGGGCATGCATTGTCATCAGTCTGTCTGGAAAGGTGGCCAGAATCTGTTCAGTGGCAACGGCTACGCCGGCCTGTCCGAGACAGCGCTGTATTACATCGGCGGCATCATCAAGCATGCCCGTGCGCTGAATGCCATCACCAATCCCGGCACCAACTCCTACAAGCGTCTGGTACCGGGCTTCGAGGCGCCGATCAATCTGGCCTATTCGTCGCGCAACCGTTCTGCGTCGATTCGTATCCCGCATGTGGCCAATCCGAAGGCCCGTCGCATCGAGGTGCGCTTCCCCGATCCCACGGCAAACCCCTACCTGGCCTTTGCTGCCATGCTGATGGCGGGACTGGACGGTATCCAGAACAAGATTCACCCCGGCGATCCGGTCGACAAGAACCTCTATGATCTGCCGCCGGAAGAAGCAAAGCTGGTGCCGAGCGTCTGCTCGTCGCTGGAAATGGCACTGGAATACCTCGACAAGGATCGCGAGTTCCTGACCCGTGGCGGCGTGTTCTCCAATGACATGATCGATGCCTACATCGCGCTGAAGATGGAAGAAGTGACCGCCTTCCGCATGACGACGCATCCGATCGAGTACCAGATGTATTACAGCCTCTGATCGTTGCTCCGGTTTACAAAAAGGGCGGGCAGATGCCCGCCCTTTTTGCTTGCGGAGAAATTGCAGAATTCTCTTTGTTGACATAGACTTACCGCCGATACGCTCAATGAACGCCGTGAACCGCTGCTCCGCGTTGTCCAACGGTTTGTCGGGCCGTTCGCCTTTTTCCGTTTCCGGGGCAATCCATGCGTGCAGCATGTGTCATCGCGGTCCTGCTGTTGAGTCTGCCGGTATCCGCCGAGATCTTCGAGTGCGTGGATGCCAGCGGCAACAAGCGCTTTACCAATGTCAAAGCCGACGCGCAGGGTTGTCGGGCGATGAACCTGCCGCCGATCTCGAGTGTTCCAGGGGGGAAGCCGGCCAGCGCCGCCAAGCCGTCAGCGTCGTCCTCTCCTTCACCGGCGAACTTTCCCAAAGTCGATCCCAAATCGCAAAAGCAGCGCGATCTCGACCGGCGGAAAATCCTCGAAGCCGAACTGGCCAGCGAGGAGAAGCTGCTGGCGTCGGCCCGCAAGGAGTTGACCGAGCAGGAAGGTATCCGTCTCGGCAGCGAACGCAACTACCAGCGTGTGCTCGACCGTCTCGAGCCGTACAAGAAGAAAGTGTCTCTTCACGAGAACAACGTGGCCAACCTGCGCAAGGAATTGTCCGCGCTGCGATAACTCGCGAAAAAGACGCGGGGTGTAAAACGACCGCTTCACGCCGGCGCGCCGCTGGCTTGGTTCTTGCTCATCTGATGTCAGTGTCCGGAGCAGCCGGATGACAGAGGTGCGGCCATTTGCCGGGCTTGATCTGTTGTCGACGGCGGTTCTGGTCGTTGATGACAGGCGATCCGTTCTCTACATGAACCCTGCGGCAGAAAATCTTTTCGAGGCGTCCAGCACAAGCCGTACCGGCATCATGCTGGACAGCCTGTTCGGGGAGAACGCGATCCTCGCCTCCGCCATGGACTATGCCCATGCGCACAACTGCAGTTACACGGAGCATGCCATTGAGGCCATGATGGCGGTGCCGGCGCGGTCCCCCTTGCACCTGACCTGTACGGTAACGCCCATCGATCCGGACGGTGAAGGCCTGCGCGGGACATTGCTGGAGTTTCGCCAGATTGATCAGCAATTGCGATTCGACCGTGAAGCCCGTCTGCTTGAACAGAGTCAGGCGCACCGCGATCTCATCCGCAACCTTGCGCACGAAATCAAGAATCCCCTCGGCGGGATACGGGGAGCGGCGCAGTTGCTGGATCGCGAACTGGAACGCCCCGCGCTGCATGAATACACGCAGGTCATCATCAAGGAAAGCGATCGACTGCAGTCGCTGATGGATCGATTGCTGGCGCCGCATCGCCTGCCGCTTCCGGGCCCGGTCAATATCCATGAGGTCCTTGAACGCGTACGCAGCGTGCTGCTGGCCGAATTTCCCGGTATCCGGATGGTGCGTGATTACGATACCAGCATGCCCCTGCTGACCGGTGATCGTGAGCAGCTGATCCAGGCTACCTTGAATGTGGCACGTAACGCCGCCCAGGCGATCGGTGCGGCCGGCATCGCAGGAGAAATCCGCCTGCGGACCCGCATCGCGCGGCAGGTCACGCTGGCCCGCCGGCGCTATCGTCATGTGGTGGAGGTCACCATTCAGGACAACGGCCCCGGCATCCCGGAGTCTTTGCGCGAGCGCGTGTTCCAGCCGCTGGTATCGGGGCGTGACGGCGGCAGCGGACTCGGACTGACCATTGCGCACAACTTTGTTACCCAGCATCAGGGCACGATCACTTGCGAGAGCGTGCCCGGCAGGACAACTTTCACGCTGCTATTGCCGGTCAAGGACGAGTCCGAGTCCCGGCGTCCTCAAGAGTGAGCTCAAGATGAATGCCATCATGCACGGTGTCGACTCCGCAATGAAGCCGGTCTGGATCATTGATGACGACCGGTCGATACGTTGGGTTTTTGAAAAGGCGCTGACGCGGGAGAACATCGCCTTCAAGGCTTTCTCTTCCGCTCAGGAAGCCCTGGCTGCACTGGAAACCGAAGTGCCCCAAGTGGTTGTCAGTGATATCCGCATGCCCGGCGAGTCGGGGCTCGATCTTCTGCAACAGGCGAAGGAGCGTCATCCGGCGCTTCCTGTCATCATCATGACCGCCTATTCGGATCTTGAAAGTGCCGTCACCGCCTTCCAGGGCGGCGCTTATGAATACCTGCCGAAGCCTTTTGATGTGGATCATGCTGTGGAGCTGATCCGGCGCGCCATGGATGAAAGCGCGCGTCAGGATAGCCATGGCGAGGCGGCGGAGACAGCACCGGAAATCCTCGGGCAGGCTGCTTCGATGCAGGAAGTGTTCCGCGCCATCGGGCGCCTTTCGCAATCCCATGCGACGGTGTTGATCACCGGCGAGTCAGGCACCGGCAAGGAATTGGTGGCGAGTGCCCTGCATCGTCATAGCCAGCGCAGCGCGAAGCCGTTTATCGCCATTAACACGGCGGCCATTCCGAAAGAGCTGCTCGAGTCGGAACTGTTTGGTCATGAGCGCGGTGCCTTCACCGGCGCGCAGACGATGCGGCGCGGTCGTTTCGAGCAGGCCGAGGGCGGCACGCTCTTTCTGGACGAAATCGGGGACATGCCGCAGGAACTGCAGACGCGTCTGCTGCGCGTATTGTCAGACGGCAATTTTTACCGAGTGGGCGGACATCAGCCCATTCGCGCCAACGTGCGCGTGATTGCCGCCACGCATCAGGATCTTGAGGCGCGCGTGAAGCAGGGGCTGTTTCGTGAAGACCTGTTCCACCGGCTGAATGTGATTCGCCTGCGACTGCCCTCCCTGCGCGAGCGTCGTGATGACATTCCGTTACTGGCCCGTTATTTCCTGCAGAAAAGTGCGCGGGACCTCGGCGTTGAATCCAAGCGGCTGTCGGATGTGGCTTTGAAATACCTTTGCACCCAGGACTTTCCCGGTAATGTCCGGCAGCTGGAAAACCTGTGTCATTGGCTGACGGTGATGGCGCCTGCTGCGACGGTCGAGATCAGCGATCTGCCGCCGGAGATGCGTGAGGCCTCAGCGCCGCCGTCGTCATCGGATTGGGCCGATGCGCTCGGGCGCGAGGCGGAGACCCGTCTGCATCGCGGGGAGACCGGCATCATGGATGAACTGACGAAACAGTTCGAGAAAACCCTGATTCTTCGTGCGCTTGCACAAACCGGCGGCCGGCGAATTGAAGCGGCGCATCTGCTCGGTTTGGGCCGGAACACACTGACCCGAAAGATCCAGGAACTCAAGATCGATGCCGGCAAAGGCGACGAATCCTGAACGACAGTTGATTTAGATTCCGAAGCGGGCGATTACAGGGGCGTGATCCGACGGCCGCTCGTTGCCCCGCGGTGCGGTATCGATCTCACAGGCAGCGCACTGCGCTGCCAGCGGCGCCGAGGCCAGAATATGATCGATGCGCAGACCCATTTTCCGGCGAAAGGCATTCATCCGGTAATCCCACCAAGAGTAGCTCCGATCAGGCTGTTCGAAAAGCCTGAAGGTGTCCTTCAGGCCCAGCGCCGCTAGTTTCTGAAACGCCGCCCGTTCACGGTCACTGCATAGCACCTTGCCGGCCCAGTTCGCCGGGTCGTGCACGTCACGGTCTTCCGGCGCGATGTTGTAGTCGCCGAGCAGCGCCAGTGAGGGGTGCGCCGGCAGTTCGCTAGCCAGCCACTGCAGCAGAGCCTCCAGCCATGCCATCTTGTACTGGTATTTGTCAGACTCCACGGATTCGCCATTGGGAATGTAGACGCAGACAAGTCGCACGCCGGCGAGCGTGCCGGCAATGACTCGCTTCTGCGGATCATCGAATCCCGGGATGCCAGCGGTGACGTTGTCCAGCGGCTCTCGCGACAGAATCGCTACGCCGTTGTAGGTTTTCTGCCCGCTGAAATACGCACGATAACCGCAGCCTTCAATATCAGCCAGCGGGAAACGGTCGTCTTCCGTTTTGGTTTCCTGCAGGCATAACGCGTCGGGCTTGTGGTTATCCAGCCACTGGACCACTTGCGGCAGGCGGACTTTCAGTGAGTTGACGTTCCAAGTCGCAAGCTTCATTTCAGTTTCATTTGCCCGCGGCTGTCGCTGGTCGTGCCGCTGCTTCCGGTTGCGCGACGGCTGCAGCGGCGCCTGCGGGTTTGACTGCCGGCTTGGGCGGCGGCGGTGTGGTCACTTTTGCCGGAATCGCGGCACTGCGCGGATAACCGGCGGTGTCAAGCGCGCTGTCCCAGGCACCCGGTTCATAGCCCTTGAGCTGCTGGCTGCCGATCAGGAGGAACGGGATTTCCAGACCACCGCCTGTCAGCTTCTTGAACGAATCCATGTCGTCCTGCGGATTGCGCAGCGTGTAGGGGATGCCCCGCTTCTGGAGATGTGCTTTTGCCTTGTCGCAACCTTCGCCGCAGGCGGTGACGTACAGCGTGACCGGAAAATTCCGGATCGCCAGTTGAGTGCCGTAGGGCAGCGTGGAAGTTTCGATGACGCTGCCGCTGATTTCGCGTTTCTCCACCTTCTTGGCTGATGTCGGCGGCGGCGTATCACGCCACTCGACGCGCCCGTTGTCGTCGACCCAGCGATAGAGTTGGGCCGCTGTGGCGGGCAGCGCCCACAGCAAACCCAGTAGAGGCAGGACAATGGCGGGTGCCAGACGGATCATGAGGACCTCCTGAAGGCGACGACGGGCAATCACGGCATCATAACGTCTCAGGCCGCTGCTGCAACCATGCCGTTATGACGTAGCAGTGCGGCCATGTCGGGATCACGTCCACGGAAGGCGCGGAATGAATCGATCGCCGGGCGGCTGCCGCCGACAGCGAGAATTTCGCGCCAGAACCGCGAACCGGTTTCCGGATTGAGTACGCCGGTTTCCTCGAACAGGGCGTAGGCGTCCGACGAGAGTACTTCCGCCCATTTGTAGCTGTAGTAGCCCGCCGCATAGCCACCGGCGAAAATATGCGAGAAGTTGTTCTGGAAGCGGTTGAACGCAGGCGGGATGATTACCGCGACCTCCCGGCGTACCTCGTCAAGGAGCTGCTGGACCGTTGCTCCGCCATCGGGATCAAATCCGGCATGCAGTTGCAGATCGAACAGCGCAAATTCAATCTGGCGCACGGTCTGCATGCCGCTCTGGAAGTTTTTGGCGGCGAGCATTTTGTCGAAGAGTTCCCTTGGCAAAGGCTTGCCGCCGTCGACATGCCGGCTCATGGGCCGTACTACGTCCCACTCCCAGCAGAAATTCTCCATGAACTGACTGGGGAGCTCGACGGCGTCCCACTCCACCCCGTTGATGCCGGAAACGCCGAGGTAATCCACCCGCGTCAGCAGATGGTGCAGGCCGTGGCCGAACTCGTGAAACAGCGTGATGACTTCATCATGCGTCAGCAGCGCGGGCTTCCCGCCCACCGGGGGCGAAAAATTGCAGGTGAGGTAGGCGACAGGCGCCTGCGTGCCGGATGCTGTCATCCGCCGTGTGATGGCATCATCCATCCAGGCGCCGCCGCGTTTGCTGCTGCGGGCGTAAAGATCGAGATAAAACTGGCCGATCAACTGTCCCTTGCCATCGCGGATCGTGAAGAAGCGAACATCCTCGTGCCAGCGCGGTGCCTCGGTCGTGCTGATTTGCAGTCCGTACAGCGTTTCCACCAGCTTGAACATGCCCGGTAATACCGTGGTTTCCGGAAAGTACTGCTTGACCTCGTTCTCCGAGAAAGCGTAACGCGCCTGACGGAGTTTCTCTGAGGCGTAGGCGACGTCCCAGGCCTCCAATTCCTGCAGATTGAGTTGCGTACGCGCGAATTCTCGGACTTCTTCCAGGTCTCGTTTGGCATACGGCGCGGCCCGCTTCGCCAGGTCGCGGAGGAACTGCATCACCTGTGCCGGCGTTTCCGCCATTTTGGCTTCCAGCGAATACTCTGCGTAATTGTTGAACCCGAGGAGTCGGGCGAGCTCGCGTCTAAGGGTCACGATTTCGCGTATCAGCGGCGTGTTGTCGAGCTCGGCCGGGCCGAACTCGGAGGCGCGTGTCACGTACGCGCGATAGATCTTTTCGCGCAGGACGCGGTTATCGGCGTACTGCATCACCGGCATGTATGAGGGTGCGTGCAATGTGAACTTCCAGCCTTCCTGCTCCGCTTTTTCTGCCTCGGCCCGTGCCGCGGCAAGCGCATCGTCCGGCAGACCCGCCAGTTCGGCACGGTCTGTGACCAGGAGCGTCCAGGCATTGGTGGCGTCAAGCAGGTTGTCACTGAATCGCGCGCCCAAGGCCGACAGCCGGTCACAGATTTCCGTGTAGCGCTTTTTCTTGTCGGCCGGCAGTTCGGCACCGCCGAGACGGAAATCACGCAGTTCGTTATCGATGATTTTCTGCTGCGCTGTTGAAAGTGCTGTAAAGGACGTACCGGCGCGCAGCGCCTTGAAGCGGCGGTAGAGTCCTTCATGCTGACCAAGTTCCGTGTGGTACTGGGTGATGCGGGGCAGCACACTGTTGTAGGCATCACGCAAGGCAGGGCTGTTCATCACCGCGTTGAGGTGACTGACTTGGCCCCAGGCGCGGTGCAACTGCTCATTGGCGTCTTCCAGCGGACCGGCAAAACTTTCCCAGGTCGGTTCGCTGGTATCGCCGGCCAGATCGTCGATGCACCGGCGGTTGCGGGCGAGCAGTTCGTCGATCGCCGGCGCAACCAGCGCCGGATCAAAGTCGCTGAATCGGGGCAAACCCGAAAAGTCGAGTAAAGGGTTCATGGTTTCGTTATCAGAATGAGGGACTTGCCATACAGACCGGGCGGGAGCGAAAAAGTTTACCAGAGGCGGCCGTGGCTCCCCGCCAGGAAAACAATTAAGTATTTGATTTTATTGACTATTTTTGCTCAAACACGACCGCTCCGTCGACGATCGTGTGTGTCACCCTGCCAATCAGTTCCATTCCGGCGTAAGGCGTGTTTTTCCCCTGGCTGCGCAATGCTGCCGCATCCGCCCGCCAAGGCCGTTCGGGATCGAAGACGCAGACATCCGCAGATGCGCCGATCGACAGATGTCCTGCGTCGATGCCGAGTATTGAAGCCGCGCGGTGCGTGATCAGCGACAGCGCAGCAGGCGTATCTGCACCGGTTTCGTTCGCCCATTTCAGCGTCAAGGGCAGCAGCAGTTCGACCCCCGTTGCCCCGGCTTCGGCCTCGGAGAAGGGCACTTGCTTCTGGTCCTCGTCTATCGGCGTGTGGTCTGAGCAGATGGCGTCGACAGTACCGTCTGCCAATCCGGCCCTCAATGCGTCGCGGTCGCGCTGGCTGCGCAGGGGCGGCATCAAATGGCAGTTCGGGTCGAAGTAGCCAATGTCATTTTCGCAGAGATGGACGTGGTGTATGCCGACGTCACAGCTGACGGGCAGATTCTCGGCTTTTGCGGCACGTATCAGGGCTACGCCTTCCGCCGATGAAAGCCTGGCAATGTGTATACGTGCGCCGGTCTCGCGGGCGAGGATCAGGATGGTTGAGAGCGCCACGGATTCCGCGGTTGAAGGAATACCGGGCAGGCCGAGTCGCGTAGCCACTTCCCCGTCGTGGGCGACACCGTGACGGGCCAGTGCCGCATCCTGCGCGCGGAGCCACACCGGGAAACCGTAGGTCGCTGCGTACTCGAGCGCATTCAGCAGGACCAGGGTGTCTGCGCAGGGCGCTTCCGCCTGGGAGAAGGCAACGCAACCGGCGTCACGCAGTTCGGCCATCTCGGTGAGCCGGGCCCCTTTCAGTCCTGCAGTCAGCGCGCCGACCGGATAGACGTGCGCCTGATGCAGATTTTTTGCGCGAAACTTCAGCATTTCCACCAGCCCCGGTTCGTCGAGCGGGGGATCGGTATCCGGCGGACAGGCAAGGCTGGTGACACCGCCGGCGATGGCGGCCTCCATTTCCGATTCCAGTGTCGCGATGTATTCGTAGCCCGGTTCGCGCAGACGTACCGCGAGATCAATCAGCCCGGGGCAGACGATCCGTCCTGTGGCGTCAATGCTGCGATTGGCATGGAAACCGGCGGGCGCGTGACCGACCGCGACAACTTTTCCGGCGGCGATGTAGAGGTCGGCAATGGTGTCCAGTCCGTTCTTCGGATCGATCAGGCGGCCGTTCTTGATTTGGATTTTCATGCGCTCAATTGCCTGCCAGTATGCTCATGACGGCCATGCGGATGGCGATGCCGAAGGTGACCTGCGGCAGGATGACCGACTGCTTGCCGTCTGCGACGCTGGAATCGATTTCGACGCCGCGGTTCATCGGACCCGGATGGAGCACGATGGCGTCCGGCCGTGCCAGCGCCAGTTTGTCTTCGGTCAAGCCGTAGTATTTGTAGAATTCCTGTGCCGAGGGCAGCAAGGCACCGTTCATGCGTTCATTCTGCAGGCGCAGCATCATTACCACATCCACATCCTTCAGCCCTTCGCGCATGTCATGGTAGACGTGGACGCCGAGGCTGTTGACACGGGAAGGCAGCAGGGTTTTCGGCCCGATGACGCGGATTTCCGGGCAGCCGAGTGTTGTCAGCGCGTGGATCTGCGAACGAGCCACCCGCGAGTGCAGGATATCGCCGACGATCGCCACACGGAGCCGGTTGAACTGCCCCTTGTAATGACGGATCGTGAACATGTCGAGCAAGCCTTGGGTCGGGTGCGCATGCCGGCCGTCACCGGCGTTGACCACATGAATATCCTGGGCCACGTGTTTTGCGATCATGTAAGGGGCGCCGCTGGCGGCGTGGCGGACGATGAACATGTCGGCGTGCATGGCCGAGAGATTGGCGACCGTGTCGAGTACTGACTCACCCTTCGTTTGCGAGGAGACATTGATCGCGAGATTCACCACATCGGCGGAGAGCCGCTTGGCAGCGATTTCGAAGGTGGTGCGGGTACGCGTGGAAGGCTCGAAGAACAGGTTGAAAACGGATTTTCCCCGTAGCAGGGGGACTTTCTTCACATCACGCTGAGTCACGTCCGCGAAAGAGACGGCCGTATCCAGTATCTGATGCAGGACATCAGCCGGCAGACCTTCCAGCGAAAGCAGGTGATGGAGTTCACCGTTGCGGTTCAGTTGCGGATTCGCGGGATCAAGCCACATGGTGTCAGGCGTCGGTTATCTGAAGGGTCAGCCGGTTGTCCCGGCGGATGAGTTCGATCTGCCGGCCGGCCGGCACCTGCATCTCGGCCCCGATGAAATCGGCGGCAATCGGCAATTCGCGTCCGCCACGGTCCACCAGTGCGGCGAGACGGATGCTCGCCGGGCGGCCGTAGTCGAACAGTTCGTTCATGGCTGCGCGGATGGTGCGTCCCGTGAACAGCACATCATCCACAATCACGACGTGACAGGCATCGACATCAAACGGGATGTCGGAGCTCTTGACGTTGCGCCGCAGCCCTTTACGGCTGAAGTCGTCGCGGTAGAACGATACATCAAGGGTGCCCAGCGGATGGCGCAAGCCGAGACTGCTGTGCAGGCGCTCGGCGATCCATACGCCGCCGGTATGAATACCGACCAGCCCGGTGTCGGGCCCGATCAGGGGCCGCATCCGTTCGGTCAGCGACGCAAGCAGTGTTTCGGCGTCAGGGAGCGGGGTAGCCGGCATGGCGGGCGATACCCTACCATAAATGCCGCGCAGCCGGCAGCCTAATTCGCCGCTTCCGGCCGCGGCTGAACGGAGAACCACGTGCGGAGGATTTCCTCGGCAGCGACTGCGTCCAGCAAATCCGCCTGACGGCGGCCCGTGACGCCGGCGGCACGGAGCTTTGTGGCAGCTTCAGCCGAGGTCAGCCGCTCATCCACATAATCCACCGGCAGAGCGAAGCGACCGAGGAGCCGGTTGCCGAAGCGCTGTGCCTTCAGCCCGGTCTCGTGGGGCGTGCCGTCTTCATGCACACAGCGTCCGACCACGAGCAGCACCGGCCGCCATTCCTCGATCAGCGCCTGGATCGCCGCAAAACGGTTGCGATTGTCCTCGGCGGTGATGACACTGACCGGGTGTGGGATGCGGAGCGTGAGTTCTCCGACCGCCACGCCGACGCGTTTTTCGCCGAAATCGAAGGCGAGTA
>Ga0222714_10004520_pt1 | contig 13568 bp, 11 predicted proteins | sample C33_3DmetaG_FD_165048 | JGI IMG/M metagenome (GOLD analysis project Ga0222714, IMG submission 165048) | Estuarine water microbial communities from San Francisco Bay, California, United States - C33_3D | ecosystem: Environmental > Aquatic > Marine > Unclassified | place: USA: California... | reverse complement strand
GTGTAACTACTAAGCACGCAGGGGTAGTGCGCTTTATCAGTGAGGCGAAGGCGTCCGGCATGCCAAGCCGGAAGTGTGACATTGGCCGAAAATTCAACCCGGCCTTGCCAATTGCGGTGCTTGGTTACTGTTTTTCCCATCCATGGCCACAATTTCAACCGAGACTCTGCTCACGGCGCTCAATTGGCGCTATGCCGTAAAACATTTCGATCCCACCCGCAAGATTCCGGATGAAACGTGGACGGCACTGGAAGATGCCTTGGTGCTGACGCCTTCCTCAACCGGGCTGCAGCCATGGCGATTCATCGTGGTGACCGATCCAGCCATGAAAGCGAAGTTGCAACCGGCGGCTTGGAATCAACCGCAGGTAACGAACTGTTCCCATTTTCTGATCATGGCAGTGCGCCGCGATCTGGGAGAGGATCACGTGGACCAGCACATCGCCCGGATTAGTGAAGTGCGCGGCATTCCGGTCGAGTCCTTGGCCAAATTTCGCGCGATGATCACCGGAAACTTGGACCGGGCACGTGCGGAACAACGTCTCGATACTTGGCAAACGCATCAAATTTACATCGCTCTGGGCAACTTCATGACTGCCGCTGCGTTGCTCGGGGTGGACACGTGCCCGATGGAAGGATTTCAACCAACCAAGTTTGATGAGATTCTTGAACTGACCGGCACTTCTTATGGCGCGGTGGTCTGTTGTGCCGCCGGTTACCGCGCGGTTGATGACAAGTATGCCACCACGCCCAAAGTGCGCTTTCCCAAGGCTGCGCTTGTCACACATATTTAAGCTGCGTGACTATTCGGTTACGGTGTGGTGTGGTTTTGACAGTAAGGGATAATTGACCGTGATAGCAGCATGCTCACAAGGCGCACCTTTATCCGTAATGCCGGCCTGACGGCGTTTGGCTTTGCCGGCTTACGGACGCTCGTAAACCAACCCGTCTTTGCAAATTCGGTTTCAAACAAGGCGGGTTACGGTCCCTTGATCGACGATGCCCAAGGGCTGCTCAAGTTGCCGCAAGGGTTTAGCTACACCGTATTTTCCCGGACCGGCGAAGAGATGCCCGATGGATTCAAGGTGCCAGCGATGCATGATGGCATGGGCGCATTTGCCGGACCCGATGGCCTGACTCTATTGGTGCGTAATCACGAAAATGAAAGCCACCTCACCGCGCGAGGACCCTTTGGCGCAATGAACGAACGGCTTGATTTGATGCCCCGCGAAAAAATCTACGATCGTGGCCATGGCATCCTGCCGAACATTGGCGGGACCACGACTTTGGTTTTCGATACCCGCACCCAACAACTCCAAACGCATTATCTCAGTCTGGCCGGCACGGTGCGTAATTGCGCAGGTGGTCCTACGCCTTGGGGCACATGGGTGACCTGTGAGGAAGTAAATGCGGTGCCTGAACCTAACGCCGAGCAACCGCATGGCTACAATTTTGAGGTCAGACCTGCGGTGGAGCCTGGGCTGGTAGACCCCGTGCCTTTGAAGGCAATGGGCCGCTTCCGACATGAGGCGATCGCGGTCGACCCCGTTTCGGGTGCGGTTTATGAAACCGAGGATCTCGCCGACGGACTGCTCTATCGTTTTCTGCCGACAGTAAAGGGCGATCTGGCCGCGGGAGGAAAACTGCAGGCCTTGGGTTTGGTCGATGCAGTAATCACCGACACGCGAAACTTGACGGGAGCCCAATTCCCGGTGGGGCGTCCGCTCGCGGTGCGTTGGATTGATCTCGATGAGCCGGAAAGCCCGAACGACGATCTCCGTCTCCGAGGTGCGGCCGCCGGGGCGGTGCCGTTTGCCCGGGGCGAAGGCGCTTGGACGGCGGAAGATGGCATTTATTTCGCGATGACGATCGGTGGACCCAAGGCTTTGGGGCAGATATTCCGTTATGTGCCCAGCCCTTACGAAGGCACGCCACGCGAGCTGGAGCAGCCGGGGAAACTGGAGTTGTTTGCCGAACCGAACGATTCCGCGTTGCTGCGCAACTGCGACAATCTCGCGATGACGCCTTGGGGCGATCTGCTCATTTGCGAGGACAGTGCGGAAAATTGCCGCCTGGTCGGTGTGACGCCGCAGGGCGAGTTTTATCACATCGCGGAAAATCCGATCCCCAAGCGCGAACTGGCTGGCGTTTGTTTTTCGCCCGATGCTTCGACCCTGTTTTTCAATGTGCAGAACCCGGGCTACACGGTGGCGATGACCGGACCTTGGGAGCGTCGCCTCCACGCGTGAATAGTTAACGCGTGGTTTGCCAACAGAGCGGCCGCTGATACGTTGCCGGCATAATGCGTGCTTTACAATTGACCGGAATCAACGAACTCGGCGTCGCCGAGGTATCCAACCCCGCGCCTTCACCGGGCGAGCTGTTGATTGAAATCAAAACCTCGGCGCTCAATCACCGGGATGTCTGGATCAAGCTCGGGCAATACGCCGGTCTCAAGTGGCCCTGTATTCCTGGTTCCGATGGGGCTGGAATCGTGACCGTTGTCGGCGAAGGCGTCTCGGCTGAGTGGGTCGGGCGTGAGGTGATCATCAATCCGAGTTTCCATTGGGGCGACCATGAGCACTCGCAGGGGCGTGACTTCTCAATTCTGGGGCTGCCACGCGAGGGCACGTTGGCGGAACAGATTGCCGTGCCGGTCACGCAGGTGTCCGCCAAACCGTCACACCTGAGCTGGGAGGAAGCAGCTGCACTGCCGTTGGCCGGCCTGACCGCCTACCGCGCGTTGTTTGCGCGGGCCGGGCTGCAATCGGGGGAGCGAGTGCTGGTCAATGGCATCGGCGGGGGCGTGGCGTTGTTTGCGCTGCAATACGCCGTGGCCGCCGGCGCCGAAGTCTGGGTGACGTCGAGTTCGGCCGAAAAGATTGCCCGGTCCGGGCAGCTCGGGGCCAAGGGGGGCTTTGATTATACGAGTGGCGATTGGACGAAATCCGCCGGCCTGTTCGATGTAATTGTCGACAGCGCCGGTGGCGATGGATTCGACCATCTCCTCAACGTCGCCGCGCCGGGTGGACGAATTGTGTTTTATGGTGCAACCCGGGGGAATCCCAGTGGATTGGCCATGAGGAAAGTGTTTTGGCGGCAGCTCAGTTTATTGGGCACGACCATGGGCAGTCCACAAGACTGGTCCGCCATGATCACCTTTGTAGCCGAGCACAAAATCAAGCCGGTGGTGAGTGATGTTTTCCCACTGGTAGAGGCTGGGGCCGCATTTGATCTGATGGAACGTGGCGGCCAGTTCGGAAAGATCGTGCTGCGAATCTCCGACTAGTTTCGACAGTTAAGCACTTTCCCGGGTTTCACGGGTTGACCGGAATCGGCGCTGGCGAGGGCGGCATAACAGAGTTCGAGACTGCGCAGGTTGTTGGTCGCATTGATGCTCGCTTCGCGGCCTGCTTCAATGGCCCGCAGGAATTCGCCGAGCGTGCCGTAAAAACCGTCGGGAAACCAATTGCCCTGCAAATCGTATTTGGCGGTGCCTTTCCGAGTGCTCAGTTCCACTGCCGTGATCTTATTTACATTACCCGTCCCGCGGAAGGTGCCTTTCGAACCGACGCAACAAATGTATTCGCGCGGCTCGATCGATTCATAGGCGCTGAAACCCAGCGTGGCGAGGCCGTCACCATAATTGACGATGGTATTGGCCAGCATGGGAATTTTCATGTCCTGCTTGGGTGCCTTTACTGCGTTGGCGAATACACTGCTTGCCCGGCGTTCGCCAAATACGGTTGCGGCAATATCAAACCAATGAATCGCGAAGTCGAAGAGGATAAGATGGCGTTGCTCTGCGTAGGGCATGCCACGGCACCACGTATGATCCCACGCCATCACCATATCGAGCGAGTGGATATCGCCGAGGAAGCCTTGGCGTTGGGCCGCGAGTAAACTGGCAAACTGGGGTGCCCAACGGCCGTTCTGGTTGACGGCAAGCACGAGTTTTTTGCGCTTCGCCAAGGCGATGAGTTTGCGACCTTCGCGAATATCGGCGACGAATGGCTTTTGACTGAGCACGTGTTTGCCGGCGAGGAGAGCATCGCGAATCTGAGCCGGGCGGATAGCAGTATGGGTGGCGATCTCTACCGCGGTAATGTCGGAGCGAGCCAGTAGCTCTCGATGGTCGGCATAGACCTCGGCCTGAGGATAAAATTCATCGCGCCGACTCTGGGCTGCCTTGAGATTGATGTCCGCGAGAGCGACAACCTCCACATTCCAATGCTTGGCTGCCTGCAGATGATATTGCGAGATACCGCCGCAACCGATCAGCGCGAGCTTGTGGGCTTTGGGGCGGCGGGGACCACGCGGCTGATAATCTAGTTTTGGGGGACGCATGCTGCTAGGTTTTGCAATTATTTCAGGAGCTTTTGCGGGCGCTTGGTTTTGGCGCTGAGGGCGGCGGTATCGACGATCTGCTGGCCGATGCGTCCGGTTTTGACGGAGATGGGACCTTCGATGGGTGCACCGGTTTCCAAGCAATGCAGGAAATACTGCACGGGGTTGCAGAGGGGTTTCTTCAGTTTGTCCACCGGAATGATTTTACCTTCGGGATGGTTACGGGTCTGTAGCCGGATGGTGGTTTCGTAATCGTAATTGGCTATCGTTCCGTCAGTGCCCTTGAGTATGAAACCACATTTCGGTTGCGGTTGATTGAGCCACGGACTGGTGAAGGTGCTCCAGCGAGTATGGAAAGTGGACAACCATTCGCCGTAGCGCGCGATGGTGACACTTTGTTCATCGACCGGGACACCCTTGGCCCCGCCCGTTACCGCTGTGATCTCGGTTGGTTTGCGACCATCAAAAAACCACGTGGCGAGGGTGACACCGTAACCCAGATAATCGATCAGAGAGCCGCCACCATTGGCCTCGTAGAACCAACTGGCCTTTTTCGTGACGAGGGAAGGTTCAGGGGCGGCGAGATTGCCGTGGTCCTGGATGGGGCCGCGGTTGCCATCGTAAAAGTGCACTTCCTGCAGGTCACCGATCTTGCCTTCGTGCAGGAGGCGGTAGGCGGTGAGGTGCGGCGGATACCACGCGAGCGGCCAATTGATGGCGAGGCGCCGACGGGATTTTTTCATCGCCGCGATCATGCGGTCGGCCTGGGCGAGATTGGCCGCAAAGGGCTTTTCGATCAGCACATGCACACCATAAGGGGCCACCCGTTCAACCCAATCGGCATGGGCGCCGCTGGCGGGGCAGAGAATCACCAGGTCGGGTTTGGTTTGCTCAATACAAGCCTGCCAATCCGTAAAGACTTTTTCCGGGGGCAGCTTGTATTCCCGAATCGAGGTCTGCATCTCGACCAAATCGGTGTGGCTGATGCCAACAATCTCGGCTCCGGGGTGACCGTGCACATAACTGAGCAGATGATCCATGTGGCGGAAATCAAAGTTGATTCCGGCCACGCGCCATTTTTTGCGAACAGGCATAATTTATTTGGTCCAGCTGGCGCTGAATTTGTAGCGACCGGCGGCGAGGGTGTAGCGGGGGGCAGTCCCCGACGATTTGGTCTTGGTGACACCGGAGGTTTTGGCGAGTGATTTGCCGCCTTCGGAGATTTTGGCGGATGACGGCACCGGAAAGGATGCGGTCGCGGTGGTGTTCGGCGGCACGACCACTTCCCAATCGAAGCGATTGGTCCCGAGTTTCCATGAACTGAGGATTTCGCCGTGAATGGATTGCAGGCTGCCTTTGGCGGAAGTGAGTTCGCCGCCGGGTTGGGGTGACAGCAGGATGTGCTTGTAGGCCGGTTGTTCCGGATCGATTTCGATGCCCGCCACAACTTGGTAGAGCCAGCAACCGATCGCCCCATAGGCATAATGGTTGAACGAGTTCATGCCTTTGTCCTGAAAACCGTTTTCCTTGGTCCAGCCATCCCAGCGTTCCCAGATGGTGGTGGCGCCTTGGGTCACGGCGTAGAGCCATGAAGGCCAAGCCTTTTGGTGGAGCAATTTGTAGGCGACATCCATGCGACCAAAACGGGTTAGCACATGCGGGAGGTAAGAGGCCCCAACAAAACCTGTGGTCAGTTTGTTGCCGCGGGCCTCGATATCGCGCACAAGCTCATTCAGCAATTTCGGCCGCAATGCTTCCGGCGCGAGATCGAATTGCAATGTCAGCACGTAGCTGGTCTGCGTGAGTCCGCTGACGACCCCATCGGCCGTGACGTAGCGTTTCTGATAAGCGCGCCGGATTCGGGTGGCTAATTTTTCATAGCGAACAGCCGCCGGATCACGTCCGAGCGCACGGGCCATCTTGGCCACCAGATCTGTGCTATAGCAGAACAACGCCGTGCCGATAAGATCCTTGGGCGTGTTGCCGAAGACATTACCGCTGCCATCCAAGGCCAGCCAATCACCGAAGCCGTGCCAGACCTTGGTGTCGGGATGGGCGCGAATCAGTTCCTTGGCGTGCGTTTCCATGTAGCCGATGAACTTTTCCAACGAAGCGAAATGTTGAGCGAGCAGGGCCTTGTCGCCATAGCATTGATAAATTGTCCATGGACAGATCACCGCGGCATCCGCCCAAGCTGGTCCACCGTCGGGGGGGACGCCCTCAACGTGTGGCACCACGGCGGGCATGGCCCCATCGGGTTGCTGGGCATCACTGATGTCGCGTTGCCATTTGTTGAAAAAGCCCTGCACGTCGCGATTCCACGCCGCGGTGCGCGCGAACACTTGCGCGTCGCCCATCCAACCCAGTCGTTCGTTGCGTTGCGGGCAATCGGTCGGCACTTCGAGGAAGTTGCCGCGTTGACCCCAATCGATGTTGCGTTGCAGTTGATTGATGAGGGGGTCGCTGCAGGTGAAATCACCCGTGCGCGGGGTATCATTGTGCAAGACGATCCCGGTAACGGCATCCGCCGTCAGATCGCCAAGATATCCGCCGATTTCGACGTAACGAAAACCATGGAAGGTGAACTTGGGCTCCCAGACTTCGCCCCCGGAGTCACCGCGCAGGATATAGAAGTCGGTGACGCGGGCGGCGCGCAGATTGTCAGTGTAAATGGACCCATCGGTATTCAATACCTCGGCATAGCGCAGCTTGATGGTCTGGCCGGCTTTACCGGTAATCTTGAGGCGAATCCGCCCGGCGATGTTCTGGCCCAAATCGAAAATCCAGGTTGGCTCGGGCCAGCCGTCTTTTTTGACCGGTGCCGCGATGGGTTTGATTTCCTGGGTGGCCTGAACCATCGGCCCAATGGTCGGTGAGATTTCGATCGCGGGGGCGGTGAAAGTCGTGACGGGCGGCCAGGTGCGATCGTCGTATTTGGGTTCGCTCCAACCGATCAGCTCGCGCCGGGCATCATACGCTTCGCCATGCATGATATCGTTTTCGAGGATGGCGCCGTGCTCGGTCTTCCACGAACCGTCGGTGGCGATGATCTCCTCGGTGCCATCCCGATAGGTAACCACGATCTGGGCGAGCAGTTTTGGACGTTCGCCATAATAACCCCGGGAACGCCAGCCGATCCGGCCGCAATACCAACCATCCCCGAGAATGGCCCCGGCCGCATTGGCTCCAGCGGCGAGTAGGGTGGTGACATCATGGGCCTGATATTGCACGCGCTTGGCGTAGTCGGTCCAACCGGGAGCGAACTGATCCGTGCTGACACGTTGGCCGTTGATCTGGAATTCGTAGAGACCCAAGGCGGTCACAAACAAGCGGGCCTGCGCGATGGGTTTACCCACATTGAATATGGTGCGCAGATACGGGCTCGGGACGGTCGATTCGGGTCCCCCAACCAAATCAGAACCAATCCACGATCCGGTCCATTCCGCGGTCTGCAATAAGCCCATTTCCCAAAACGACGGGGCACTGGTCGCTGATTGTTTGCGCTCGTCCCAAATCTCGACGCGCCACCAGGCGCGTTGGCGTGAAACGAGCGGCTTGCCGCCGTAAATGATTTCCGTGGTCGCGTCGGAATTGACCCGCCCCGAATCCCAAAGATCGGCCGATCCATTGCGCTTGGTCGACACGAGGATGCGATAGGCGATCTGACGCGCGCCACGCCGGCCATCACTGGCGAGTCGCCAACTGAGACGCGGGGCGGAATCGTGCTGACCCAAGGGGTTGGTCAGGTGGTTGCAACGCAACTGGACGGGGCGGCTAGAGGAGGCCATGAAAGGAAGAGGGAGCCAAATGGAGGCAGGGTCGTGAAGGCAAGGTTTCGCTGAGCGAACATTCATGCGCGCGCTTGTCATCGGTTCGAGTGACCCTAACTTGCCGGCATGGCGAAGATTATCGTAACAGGCGCGGCGGGCTTTATCGGCAGTCATACGACCGACCGGTTGCTGGCGGAAGGACACACAGTCCTCGGCGTGGATAATTTTCGCACCGGGCACCGCCATAATTTGACCACGGCCTTGGAAAATGACCGTTTTCGTTTGGTGGAGGCGGATGTGTCAGATCACGGCGTTATGGAACGACTCGCAGCAGAGTTTTCTCCCGATGGGATCATCCACTTGGCCGCCCTCGTCAGTGTGCAGGAAAGTATTCAAGATCCGGCGTTGAATTATCGGCTTAACGTAACTGCCACGGAGCAAGTGGCCGCGGCGGCTAAGACCCATGGGGTCAAACGACTGGTGTTTGCCTCCTCGGCGGCCATTTACGGCGACACGACGGACCTGCCGATCAAAGAGGAGACTGCTAAGCAGCCAATCAGTCCCTATGGTGAGGCGAAATTGGCCTCGGAAGGGATCTTGTTGGCCTGCGCCGGACCGGAAACGTCGGTTCGTTGCCACCGTTATTTCAATGTCTTCGGTCCCCGCCAAGATCCGGCGTCACCTTATTCCGGTGTGATTTCTATTTTCGACCGACGTTACCGGGAGGGGAAATCGGTTACGATCTACGGCGACGGTTCACAGACGCGCGATTTCATTTCGGTGCATGATGTGGCCCGAGCGAACCTGATCGCCGCAACCGTCTCGGGTTTGCCATCTGGGGCCGCAAACATCTGCACGGGCCGGGCAACCTCGTTGTTGGATGTGGTTGGAATCTTTGCTCAACATTATCCCGCCGTAGCCGCACCCACCATGGGCGAAGCGCGCAAAGGTGATATTGTGCATTCACTCGGTCGGCCAGAACGCGCCCGAAAGGAATTGGGCTTTGAGGCAAAGGTCTCAGTGGTGGACGCTTTGGGCGAGTTGATCCGGTTGGGTTGAGTTTCCTCTTGGCCTGACTCCACTCAAATGGGAAGGTAAGGCATGGCAGAAAACAGCAAAGCATACGTGTGCATTATGGCGGGTGGCAGCGGTGAACGTTTTTGGCCCATGAGCCGTCAGGCGACACCCAAGCACCTTTTGAAATTATTTTCCGACCGCACCTTGGTTGAGGAAACGGTGCGTCGTTTGGATGGGGTGGTGCCCTTGGGGAATATTTATGTTCTGACCAATGAAGCCCAGTTGGCCGGCACCCGGGCCGCCCTCTCGTTTCTACCCGCGGAGCAAATCATTGCTGAACCGGCCAAACGGGACACGGCACCGGCGGCGGCTTTGGCCACGGGCTTGGCGCGCGCGCGCGACCCCGATGGGGTGCTGGCGCTTTTACCGGCCGATGCCTTGATCAAGGATACGGCCAGTTTTGCGCGGCAGTTGGCGGCGGGCCTGACCCGCGCCTCCGGTGATGATACTCTGCTGACCTTTGCGATCAAACCGACCTATCCGTCCATTGGGTTTGGTTATTTAGAGATGGCTGAGGAATTGACCGGTGGCTATCGCCGCGTGGCCCAATTCGTGGAAAAGCCGGATCTGCCGACAGCGGAATCCTATCTGGCGGGTGGCAACCATGCCTGGAATGCGGGGATGTTCATCTGGCGGGCCTCAGCATTTCTGGCAGAAGCGGAAAAGAGTGCGCCAGAACTGGCCAAATTTGTGCGTGAATTTCCGACGGGTGATCCCACGAACTATCTCGCTGAGAACTTCGCAACTCTGCCCAAAATCTCGGTGGACTATGCCATCATGGAGAAGGCATCCGCCGTCGCGACTCAACTGGCTGAATTTGACTGGGACGATGTCGGCACTTGGACGGCCCTGCCAGCGCATTTGCCGAATGATACGGCGGGCAACACGATCAAGGGATCAGTCGTGTCCCTCGATTCAAAAAACAACATCGCGTTTGGAAGTGGGCGGCCGATTGCCTTGTGCGGGGTGCAGGACTTGGTGGTAGTGGAAACTCCTGATGCCGTGTTGGTTTGCCATCGCGATGCGGTGCAGAACATTAAGAAACTGATGCCACAATTGCCGCCGGAAGTGCTGTGAGCGGTGTTTTGGCGAAAATCCCGTTGACGCCACCGTAATCGCTCCCTTTATCTCCGCCACCTTAGGCACGGCGAGTTAGCTCAGTTGGTAGAGCAGAAGACTGAAAATCTTTGTGTCCCCGGTTCGATTCCGGGACTCGCCACCACCTTCACAACCGGCAGGGCAGAGGCAACATACGGGTAAAAACCCATCAGCGGAATGAGCACTCCAGCGGGCAGCGAGCTTACTTATACGGACACGAAACCTCAGGGGTCGCCGGATTTCTACTATGCGGTCAATGCCACCTTTCGTTTCATGCTCAACCGGTTGGGTCGGGCGGCATGGATCAGCTATCTGGGGGAGCTTGGGCGGGGTTATTTTGCGCCGGTGAATGAGCGATGGCGCACCGGTGGCATGCCCGCGGTGGCCGGGTATTGGCGGGCCTTTTTTGCGGCTGAACCGGGTGCCCGGGTGAAGATTGAGGAAGCCCCTGATCAGATTGTGCTCAACGTGCAGGAATGCCCGGCCATCAAACATTTGCGGGCAGGTGGGCGGGAATTGGTAAAGGAGTATTGTCAGCATTGCTATTTCCTCGGATCAGCTCGGGCGGAAGCAGCCGGGATGACCATGCGATTGGAGGGGGGCAACGGGTGCTGCCGACACATCTACCGCAGCGCGGAGGTGAAACTGCCCGCCCAGGACTTGGGCCAGATCAAGGAGGCGCGGTCATGATTGGTTGTTACGATTTTTGCGGGCACTACGAGTGGACCTTCGGTTGGCTGGAGCGGGCCGGGGGCCATGACCTGGTGCGTGAATACTGGAACGAGGCGATCAACCACGACAGCCAGCGCCACGCGCGGGACCTGATCCGCAACGAGGGAATTCCCGGCATGTTGAAATATTGGGGGCACACGTTGCTGGAGGAATCGCCGGATCTGGGTTTCAACATCACGCATCGCGCGGAGGTGTTTCGCATCGATTTCCATGCCTGTCCGTCCCGCGGTTTTTTACTGCGCAACGGTCTAAACAACTACCGCGACTATTGCGATCACTGCATGGGATGGACCGGACCCATGCTGCAGGAAGCGGGGTATGTGATCGACCATGAGCACAATCACCAGGGCCAGTGCTGGTGGGAGATGCGCCCTGCGACTGCCCAAGGCGGTCATGCGGCACCCGGTTCGGTTGCGGGCGACAAGGATGTGCGCTTGCGGCCCGACTGGCCTGACGATTTTTCCAAATTGGACCGTTACGAGAAAGCCAACGATCCCGACGATAAAACAACAATTTCCCCGACATGAGCACTATTCATCAGACCAAACTCAGAGGTCCATTATTTAACCAAGATAGCACGGATTTTTTCTATGCCCGCACCCCCGCGGACATGACGGTGCAATCGATTCACGACTACATCGACCGGCTGGCCGGGGCGGGAGTGGGCACATTTATTTCCTGTGGCAATGCAATGAAGGCAAATGTTGCCACCGAGGTCTGGGAGCCCGAATGGTCCGGCTATGATCCGGCCGGTCCGGATGATCAACCGGCGTTGCGTCATCTCCCTTCGTCTTCGATTCCGGGCACGCGCAACCGGTTGGACGCAGCGAAACGATTGGCTGACCAAGGCATAAATTTTCATGCCGAAGCGTTGGCCCGGTGTCGTCATCACGGCATGGGAGCGTGGATGACGATTCGCATGAATGACGTGCATGGGTGCATGGATCCCGACAGTCCCTTGCTGAGTGCGTTCTTCAAGGAGCAACGCGCAGCCAGAAAGCTGCGGGCGATGCATCGCGACCGTTTTTGGATGGACCGGGCACTGGATTGGGAACTGCCCGAAGTGCAGGAGCACTATTTAAAATACATCTGCGAAGTGCTGTCTCGATATGATCTGGATGGCATCGAGCTGGATTGGATGCGGTTTGTGGTGCATTTCCGACCGGGGCGCGAACTTGTGGGCGGGAAAGTCATTACCGCCTGGATGCATCGGGTGCGTGCCGAGTGTGATCGGGCCGCGAAGAGATTGGGGCATCCCGTATTGCTTGGCGCCCGGGTGCCGACCCGTCCGGAATCTGCGCGGCGGATCGGGTTGGATGGCGTGGCGTGGGCCCGCTCCGGATTGATTGATCTGTTGGTCGCCACGCCATTCTGGGCGACGGCGGATTTCGACGTTCCGGTTGATGAATGGATGCGGCTGCTGGCAGGCACGAAGGTGCACTTTTCCGTCAGTGTGGAAGTGCGCTATCAACCGGCGCCGGAAGGTCCGGCTCAAATGCTATCGACGGCGCTTCTGTCAGGATTGGGTGCGACGATTCTGCATGGCGGAGCCGATTCGGTTTATCTGTTTAACATTTTTCCCACCGGACATGGTTTGGATAAACTTTGGGGGGCCGAGAATTTCAATGCAGTGCTGCGCTCATTGAGTGCCCTGCCGGATGTCGCCGCCCGGGAACGCGTGCATGCGATCACCTATCATGATGTCCGGGCGCCCGGTGAACCGATGGGCAATGCGTTGCCAGCCACTGATGACAAATGGGATCAGCCTTCACCAGGTGGATTTGCCTTTCGCATCCAGACCGGGCCAAAACCGGAGACTAACCGGGCGGTGCAACTGATCGTCGAATGGGGCAAGTCAGAGCCGTCTGCTGATACGGTTCGCGCCTATCTCAATGGCCATGCTCTTAGCCGGTTTTCTGCTGCTGAGGCGGTCTGGACTTACACGGTCCCGGCGAAACTGTTGGAAGATGAGGCGCAGGTGATTGAATTCGAGTGTAGCGGTAAACCCACCGTCGTCCGGCTGGAACTCAAGATCGCCGCCAAATAAAGCATCCGGTCAGGGATTGAAAGCGGCACCCGCTGAGGCGTCGGTCGGTTTGTTTTCCATGGCTGCGGCCAAGGTTTTACCGGCATTCGCCAATCCCACCATTACCGCGCCAAAGTCACTGCCGTGCGCGATCAGTCGGGCGCCTTTGGCCATCATGGATTGCATTTGCTCAACGGTCCCGGCGGGGTGGCCCCATGCCAGCTTGTTTTTGGCGGCAGCCGCGGCCACCGCATCCTGAGCCGCGGCCATCTTGGGATGACTCCAATCGAGGGGACAACCCAGACGGAGTGAGAGATCACCAGGTCCGATAAAGAGACCGTCGACGCCGGGAGTCGCGGCAATGGCCTCGACATTGGACAAGGCTTCGGGGGTTTCGATCTGCAAGATGAGAAAGGTTTCCCGGTTGGCGTCCGCTGTGTAGGTCGTTGTGCCTTGCAGATAATAATTGTTGTCGAGACTGGCGCCATCGAGACCGCGTTCGCCGAGGGGGAAGAATTT
>Ga0222714_10004518_pt1 | contig 13572 bp, 6 predicted proteins | sample C33_3DmetaG_FD_165048 | JGI IMG/M metagenome (GOLD analysis project Ga0222714, IMG submission 165048) | Estuarine water microbial communities from San Francisco Bay, California, United States - C33_3D | ecosystem: Environmental > Aquatic > Marine > Unclassified | place: USA: California... | reverse complement strand
CAAATTATTTCTTTCTAGATTTTGAAGACGATACGTCCATAGAGGGTTGGTACGATGATGCCGCCACCCTTTCAATAAAAATGGATTTGGCTTTAATAAATAAATTCAAAGGTGTCGGTTTATATGCGCTTGGATATGATTTAGGAAGACCTGAAGTTTGGGACGTAGTCGCACAAAAGTTCACTGGTGATGTGATTTATATTAAAGATCCAATTAAAGAAATTGATGGCTATCCCATCCGTATAGCAGCATTTTTTCAAACCTATAAAAAACTTTTTGTAGTCACCTTTTCACTTGCTTCGTTAGCTATCTTGATTTCATTGATTATTGCCTTTTCAGATTGGAGGTTTAGGGAAACAATCCTTGCTCGTCAACTTTATCGAATAATTGTATTAACAGTTTTCTGCCTATTGTTTTTAGCTATTTTCTCGTTCTTTGGTTTGTTAGCTTATCCGAACTTAAGTTTCTTTCTGCTCTTTATTTTAGGTGCGGTCACTAGTTACTTAGTGGAGCGTTACGGCGGAATGATAAAAATCAATAAACCATAGACAAATGAATAAAATTGTAAAAGAAGTGATTTTCTTTCTTCTATTCTCCTATTTTGCTATTTGGGCTACTTTTCCAGTTTTAGAATATTTAGAATTAAAAATCAATTCTTCGTTGATTTCAACTATTGATGAGATATTTTTATTTCAACTTGGAGGGGTTATTTGGTTTTTGATCCTTCTTACTTTTTATATTATTCGTCTGTTGGCTTATTTTGTCGTTTCTAAATTTATGTAGGTAGATTCATTTTTAAATTTCCCCACTAGTTTATTTTTACCTTGAGGTTACTTAATCCCATTTGGTATTGGATTTTTTTGGAATTGAAAAAAGTACTTACTACATTCATAATAATTCCGAATTCATCTATTTTTGAGCAAATAGAAGAGGTTTCATCGCTATTTTGTTTTTAACACTAAGAAATTGAATAGAAGAATTATTGTATAATTCACCTATTTGGTTGGCTTATTGGATTACCTTTCCCAATAAATTAATTTTAATCAAGAACGCTAGGTATGGATAGTCTAAATACCCAAAATGAACCTTTTGTAAGTTTGATGGGATCTGTTGCGGGAAGAAAAAGACAAGTTTTTGATCTATTGAGTTTGTTTCAAAACTCTCAAATAATTGGGTTATTCGGAGAGAATGGGGTTGGTAAATCTACATTAATTCGTCATGGCTTAATTCCAGAATTAAAAAAAGGATTTTTAGGAAAAGCCGGAAGAGAATGGAGGACGATTACTATTCGACCGGGGATTTCTCCATTGGAGAATTTAGCGGCTGGAATTGTTCAATTAGGATTAGATAAGGGAAAGCAAAAACTTGAAGAGGAAGTTGCATTAAGTACTTCTATGCGTCGCACCAACGAGGGATTAAAAAACGCGTGCATAGAAAAATTTTCGCAAAAAAGTAATTGCAACTCACTTTTGGTGATTGATAATTTTGAAGACCTTTTTCAATTTAGGGAAGTTGCTCCAGAGGTTACAGAATGGGATGAACAGGTAAAGAGTTTCATTTTCAACATTAACAAATGTGCTGGCAATTCTTCCATTCCCGTTTATTTTTTAATTGTTCTCCGTGCGGACTACATGGGGCGATTATTTGAATTTAGGCACTTTTATGAAACTTTGTCCTCGTCCCAATACAATCTTCCACAATTTAGAAAAACAGAATTTTCGGAAGTGGTTCAGGTACTTTTAAAGTCAACTAACAAGACAATAAGTAAGGATGCCAATGATCGAATTTATAATCAGTTTGGTAAAGATTTAAAAAATCTAACTTCACTTAAATTCTACTTAGAAGAATTGGTGGATCGATCGAATGAAGTGGCTTTGACGGAGATTAATTTAGATCTTCTTGAACAAGTTGCAGTTGATACTTTGTATGCAAATAAAATTGAATCTTTTTATTTGGCATGCGGTGATATTGAAAAGAAATTGATTGAAAGGTTATTTAAACAAATAACTGTTGTCCAAGAAGGTTCAAAGTTTAGAAAGCCTATTCGAATCGGTCATTTTCTAAAAGTAACTGGTTCTCATTTGAATGAACTTGTACCGATTTTAAAACAAATTCAAACTCATTATGATTTTTTACTGGAAGTCATTTTGCCATACCAAGAGCGTCTAGAAGTAAAGGAGCAAACCCTAATTTCCGAATCGGCTGTTATTGATATCAAGAATGAGGGATTTATTCCTCATTGGCCTCGATTATTAGATTGGATTAAGGAGGAAAAAGAATCTCAGGACTTGTACAAAAGATTAAGTGAGAAGGCAGGTCTATTTGATAAAGGGTTAACGGATTTTTTAAAGCCACCAGACCTTGATTTAGCACTTAGTTGGTACGAGTATCAAAAACCTGACGAGTTATGGTCAAATCAATTTGACTCCAATCACCATAAGACTATTGCCTATTTACTCGCTAGCAAGGATAAATTTCAAGATGAGATTTTAAAAAAAGAATTAGAACAGAAGGAGAAAATAAAAAGACTGAGAAGGGTAGGGATTTATGTGATTTTAGGGGCATTCTTTATTTTAGTTGTCATTGGAATTTTCGCATACGATGCGAAGAAACAAGAAGTATTGGCTCAAGATGCCCGAGAAAAAGCAATCAAGGAAACTGAAAAAGCCAAAATAGAAAAGGAACGTGCTGATCTCCTGTATACCGAATCGAAATTGGCTGAGGAAGAGGCTAAGGAAAATGAGCGATTGGCACGATTTGAAAAAATGCGTGCCGATGAAGAAAAAATAAGGGCCAATAATTTAATGGAAGAGGCAGTTCTTCAGAAAAAAACAATTGAGGAAACATTAAATGAACTTGAAAAGAAAAGAATTGAACTTGGTTCAAAAGCTCAAAAACTACAAGTTTCAGATTCCCTTAAAAGTATAGCGACCAAAGAAGCTGAAAATGCGCGGGCCTACCAAGAAGCGCTAAATGCGATTTTGTCTTTACGAAATCAGGTTCAAAACAAGGATTTGCAAGGAGACGAACTACAAAAAATCCTTTCAGAATTAAAATCAACCTATGCTAATTATCGAAAAACAACTTTTGAGTTTAAGGCAGCTAACTTACCAAACAATGATTTGTACCAAGTACTGTTGGAAATCCGGAAGAAAATGGTTGAACAAGGAATTATTGAAGGGGTTCCTGAAGAAATAGCTACTCTTCCAAGCGGCATCAGAAAAATAGCAGTTTCTCCTACTGGTACAATCGCAGCTGGTGGGGATGATGGAATTTTACTTTATTCAAAATTGCCAAACGATTTAGGAAAAGTTCCCTTAAATAAATTTCCTATTGGGAAGGATAGGATTCGTAGCCTTGATTTTTTGAATGCAAAAGAGTTGATTTTTGGGACAGTAAATGGGAAAGTAGGCCTATTGAATACGAGTAATGGAATAAATAAATATTTAGACCTGGGTATTCTTCCTAATCAAATCGTAGAAAGTTTGATTGTAGGATCAAAAGGTGTTTTTGCTTTGGTTTCCGGCCAAGTCTTGAAAATTGATGTGGTTAACCCAGCTAAAACTATCCGAGTCACCACTATCTCAGCAAAAAATATTTTTAAATTAAATCAAGATAAGTTACTAGTTGTAAGTAAGGACAATTCGCTCATCCTTTTAGATATGGGTACCTTATCATGGCAACCTGTAAATTCAGATCTAAAAAATGCAGCAATTACTGCGGCAAATAGTTCTGGAGAAAGTCTGTTTCTTGGAATGGAAAATGGAGACATTTCAATTTGTCGGACTATCAGATTAGGCAATGTTGTAAGTATTAAAACCGAGTTAGTAATTACATCACATCGAACTCGAATTACTAGTTTGGCATACGACGTGAGTACGGAAAAGTTATTTTCTGCAAGTTTAGACCAAACTGCAAATATTTTTGACCTAAAACTCAAAAAATTAAGCAATGACTACATTGAAAACTATTTGTATAAGGTCGAGGGTTTTGATAAGTGGATTTGGGATTTTGCATTGGTTCAAACAGGGAAGACAAAAACGCTACTAACAGTGGATGAAAGTGGAGATTTAAAATCTTGGCAAACTGGATCAGAGATGCTTTACGACGAACTTTTTTCGCTTTCTAAAAAATAAATAAATAATTATTACGTAACGTATCTATCTGAGATTAATAGCATCGAATTGTTAGATTGATGGTTTTAAATTAAAAAAAATGAACGCGGAGTTTTCAATAGAAGTTGGCCAATTAAAAATTCAAATTGCTCAAAAACTTCGTCAACGAGGAATCCTTTACTTAATTAAGACTGGAGATCAAATTTTCGATAATTTTTTCACTAGTGAGTTAATCACTTCTGGATTAACTAGTTCATTATCAATTGGAAATACCCTAGAAGAAATTCAATCTACTTTAAGTCAACTTAACGGATTAAATGAGGGTGTTTTAATTGAAATTCCAAAAATCACCAACCAGATTTTTAATTTCTTGGTTGAAAGCTTGAGTAATGAATCAATTAAATTAGGGAAAGTGATTTTTTTAGTACCCAAACAGGTTATCCCGCGGTTTCTTGATTTAAATGAAAAAAATTCATTTTATTCCTGCTGTGAATTTCTCTCTGAACTTCACCCAATTTGGACCAAGACTGCATTGTTCAATGGATTAAGTCCATTTCTGGGTGATGTTTTAGCAACAAAACTTGCCATTTATTTTGTGGATTTAGAAGGTGTAAAAAATGAGGAAATTGGAAAAGCCTTATTTTTTGCAGAAAATAATAAAAGTAAACTTGAAGAGTTTATAACTAAAAACCAATTGAAAGAGGAATCAGCCTCTACTTGGCATAATTTTTTAGACACGAAAGGAATTGAATTTATTTCTAAAACAACTTCAAAGGTTTCATTAGAAGAGGTACAGGTTTTTTTTAGGTCGTTTATCTATGAAGAAGGGAAACAATCCTTTTCTATTCAATTGACTGTCAATGAATTGTATGCGTCAATTCCGTTGCCAAAAGAGGATCTAGATTTATTGATTGAGATGGCAACTTCTCCAGAGTTTAGAATTTTAAATGAACATGGAGCTACTTTGGGATTTTCAATTCCTCAATATTTGACGGATTGGGTAGATTTAAAACGATGGGTTTTAAATGAGGAAAAATCCTACCAACAGTTCAAACTATTTGAAGAAATAGCAGAGGAATATTTTAAGGGGACAGGACTTCTTTTAGGAAAGGAAAGATTAGCTCAAGCACTTATTTTGAAAGAAGAAATTTTCACTACGTATGCTTGGGATGAAAAATACAATCTCAACGAGGAACTATTTTCTAGTTTTTTGCTTCTTTCTCAAAATTACCAAGAGGAGCTACTTAAAACTCAGCTTAAAAAGAGAGCTAGTTTACTTAAAAACTCTATTCGAATTAGCATTGCCGTAAGTATAGCCTTTTTACTTTCTTCTTTTACTGCGCTATTGGCCTATCTAGAACGAAATTCCGCCATCATTCAACAAGAACTAGCTATCCAATCCAAGGAAGAGGCAGAGCAGGCTAGAGCTGTTGCAGAGAAAGAACGTTTGGAAGCTATTCAAGCACGTGAAAATGAACAATCGGCATTAAGAGTAGCCGAAGAAGAACGATTAGCAGCTTTAAATGCAAAAGGTCAGGCTGAGATTCAACGGGTTATGGCTGTTGATGCATTGATTCTTGCCAAAAAATCCGAACAGGAAGCCTCGGCAGCCAAAGAAGTAGCACAAAAGAATGAAAAATTGGCAAATGAGGCTACTATAACTGCTCAAGTCAATTTTGAAACAAGTGAGCGGTTGAGGAATCAACAAGAGGCTCGAGCTGCTGCCTTGGAAGCCTTGGGTTATTTTGCCAACAAGAATTATTCAGAGGGCATAGAACTTGTAAAAACAGCTTATCAAAAAAACCTATCAAATGGAGGATTTCCTCTTCAATCAGACATTTTTAATGCCTTATTGAATGGGATGAATACAATAAATGCTAAAGAAACTGAACTTAATTTGGATTTTCCTGCAAAGTTAATAGCCTTATCTCCGAATAAGGAAATTTTGGCAGTTTATACGATAAATGGAGAACTTCAAATTTTCTCTACCCAACCAACTATTTCTTTTGAATCGTCAATTAAAACAGGTTATATAAAATCCTTTGAGTTTTTAAGTACAAACCTACTCTTGGGAACCGACCTTTTAGGTAAATTATTTTTCATTGATTTGTCATCCAATATGTTGACAAGTTTGGACCCTTTACTTCCATTAGCAACGAGTAAAGGATTTTTTAAAGTCGTCGGCACAGATGACTTATGGATTGCACATTTAGCAAACGGGGATCGATTGGTCTATCAATTTAGTGTTCAAGAAGGATTTATAGCACTTACAGGAGAAGAAATAAACACTACAGCTTCAAATAAAAAACCATTGTATTGGTTTGAGGAGAAGTATTTATACAAAGCTAATCTTTCAGATTTAAAGCCTGAGATAGTGGTTACTACTCCCAGCTCTATTCAAAGTGTGGCTTGGTCTACCATCCACCAGCGGTGGATGCTTGGTCTAGAAAATGGTCAAATTTGGAGTGTAGATCCAGAACAAGTATTGCCTAATGAAACCTTTTCCATTCATGCAACTAAAGTAAGTCAATTGATTTCTATGCCTTATGCACATGGTACGGAGTTATTGATTAGTACTGGTTACGATGGTGGGTTAACTATTTTGGTTTTTGATAAAGCCATTCCCATTTCTGCTAGTGTTTCCTCTCGGGTAAAGTTCCAAGGTCACCGCAGCTGGATCACAGGGTTTTCTGTGGATGAAAAAATGAAGACAGCGTATTCTATTGGTAATGACCGAACTTTAAAAGTTTGGCCCTTGGAAATAAATGAATTATTAAAAAAATAATCTTGGTTTGGAACTGAGAAAGAAAACTATGAGAAAGAAACTTTATGTTTTAGCCATCTTAATTTTGTCACTAATTAGTGCTAGCACGTATTCCCAAACCACAAATTGCAATGGGAATTCTGTGGAAATTAGTACAGATAGCTACGATATTGGAGATTTTGCGAGTGTTAAGCGAAATTTAGAACCCTGTGTTCGAGAGCAAGGATTCAGTAACCTGATTGAACTTAATAAGGCAAGGGAATTATTGGCGTTGACGGCCATTGTGGAAGATGAGCTTGAATTAGCAAAAATTTATATTGAGCAAATCGTCAATTCAAATATTAATTTTGTTTCTAGTTACAGAAACATAGTTTTTGATACTATTTTTGATGAGGTAAGGCGAGAAAACGCTGGCGTTACTGTCAGCTCAGTTTCTAAAAAAGCTGAAGATTTAAATACAGCACCAGCAACAGTTAAGTTGGTGACACAAGATGAAATAATGGATCGAGGGTACAAAGATTTAATCGATCTATTAAGCGATTTACCTGGTTTTGACATTAGTAAAACCTTCTCAGTTACTTATGCGAATATTTTTCAAATGGGATTTCGCCAAGAAAATACAGAGCGTACCCTTTTCATGGTGGATGGTATTGAAGAAAATGACCTTTGGTTGAATTGGGCCTACATTTCTAGACAATATCCATTGTCTGCAATTAAGGCGGTAGAAATATTGTATGGACCTTCTTCCACCATGTATGGACCGAGAGCTTTTATTGGAGCAATCAATGTCATTACGTATTCTCCCAAAGAAATCCCTGAAGACCATCTGCTGAAAAAGAAGATTGGAGTAGGTGGGAAATCTTCGCGTTTTTACGCTCATGGAAATGTGCAAGCTGGTGATTTTAATACCTATTCCTCTGACCTTACGCTTGGGATAAGAGGAACTGCTGCAGCTTTTCAAATGACAGGTAGGATTTATCGCTCTGATGAGCATGACCTTTCATCTACAGAATTTTATAATTATTCAAATGATGACATCAATCATTTGGTTTATAATAATATGAATTTGATAGGCAAAGCAGGTGCTTATAGTTTTGAAGATTACCTATCTAAATTTAATTTACCTCAAAGTCATCCCTATTATACTGTCACAAAAAATAGTGAGGGAAAAATTTCAAGCATGAGTATTACTCCTGAGGGGATTAATCAAGCCCGTAAGTTGGATAGTTTAGCTTATGCTAGTCCAGTTAATGGAACACCTCAAGGATACTCAAATAATACAGATGATTATTTCTTTAGTGCTAAACTAACGGTGGATAATTTCCTTTTTGGTGTCCGTCATTGGAAGCGTACGGAAGGTTTTGGATTTTATCAGGATATCGATGTAGCTGGTTCAAGAAATGGATCTGTTTGGTCTCCTGAAAACACTACGGTTTATGCACAATATGATAAACAATTAAATGAAAGGATTAGTATCTCTAACTTATCCAATTTTGCTTTACACCGGTTAGGAAAAGAATCTAACAGAGTAAATTTTATCGCATTTGGTGATCCTAGAGCAAACCTTCATTTTGCTCATTTACTCAATCCTACTGAATTAATTCCAAGCATTAAGGGTGAAAAAAGAGGCGTAGATCAATTTGGGACGGAAACAGTTGAGAGTTTTGGCTACACTTCCCTGCGTAGTGGTTATAGAAATAGATACTATTATTACGAAGCCCAACAATTCAGAAATGAGGCGCGATTTTTCTACGACAGTGAAAAATTAAAGTTTTCGTCAGGTTTGGATTTGAGAAGTACTTTGACCCAAGGCGATTACCAAATTTACATGGATTTTGACACCGATCATTCCAATTCACAATCCTACAAGGACAAGCAAAAAGAGGTATCTCTAGCTCGTGAAAAAGGAATTGTGTTAGATCAAGAAGAAGGTAGCAATATGTTTTCGATCATTGATGTTGGATTTTTTAATCAAGCAACTTTCATAATTAAGAATAAATTATTTTTAAGTGGGGGCAATAGAATTGACTACAACCGAATTAGAAGGTCTGGCGGATTTGGCTTAGTATTTAGCCCTCGATTATCAGCAGTTTACAACACTGAATTCACTACTCTTAAATTTAATTATTCGAAGGGACTTCAAAATGTTTCCCAATTTACCAAGTACTCCACGGGAGGGGGACGTGTACCAAATAATGAGCTTGAAACAGAGCAAATTAACTTTATTAATATTGAGTATTTAGGTCACATCGCTAATGGGACTTTGGGTTGGGAAGTAAATGCTTTTGGATATCTTATTGATGGCGCTGTAGCTTCCGGAGTCATTAAAGGTGTTCGTAAGAATTACAATGCTGGTAAATATCAAAACATAGGTGTCATGTCTGGGTTTTTTTATAAGCCAAAGTCTAGAGATTGGAATATCCAGTTAAATCATACCTATTTCAAACCAGAGCAGATCAGTTCTACATTTGTTGAATTAACGGAGCCTATTCGTTTAGGGGATATTGCAAGTCATCGAGTAAACCTGTCCATTACAAAGCAGACCCATCTGGGTATTTTGAGTAATGTCATTAATGTAAGAGCGAACTATGTTAGTGAAAGGCCAATTGGTCCAGGAACAACCCAAACTACCAATAGGGGAGTAGGAGATACAGGTAAAATCCCTCCTTATTTAGTGCTGAATGGAAATATTGGATTTAAAATTCAAACTTTACCAATGCTTCGATTGGATTTAAGCATAGAAAATATTTTGAATAAAAACATCCTAGATAATAATCCAGAATACTATCATCCTGGTCCTCGATCTGCATCTGGATCATTTAACCTTCCTTATGACACTCCAGGTCTAAGTTATGGAGATAAAAATATTCCTTATTTTCCTCAACGACCACGGTTTTTATTACTTCGGTTGAGCTACTTGCTTTAAACAAATGGCTAAATCAAAAAGTACCTACCTACTTTTAGGAATGATTCTGCTATCCCTTGCTCTTGGGATATTCATTTCCTATTTCTTTGTCTTTGTAAATGCCTTATTCATCAGTGAAATAGGGACATCCAAACTTCCCGCTGCTTACCTTGCCTCGGGGGTAGGAGGTTTATTTATTACTTGGATCTTTAATTACACCGAAAAAAGGTGGGGATTTGCAAAAGCTTCTACTTTTTTCGGATTATTTTTTGCCTTGGTTATGTCTCTTATTTGGTATGCATATACCAAGGGAATAAATACCTATTACATAGTGTTTTTTGCCTATGCTTGGTTTTGGGTTTCCTCAAACTTTACAGCGCTTGTATTTTGGAAACTCCCTAGTAACTTATTTAATCTTGAAGAAACAAAAAAATACAATGGTATAATCAGTTCAGGGGAAGGTATTTCTGCAATTATCTCCTATGCATCAGTACCTTTATTGTTAACATTGGATTTTTTTACAAGGGATAAATTTTTATTAATTTCTTTTTTTGGAATCTTATCTTTTTCGGCAATCACTTTCTTTTTAAGTAGGGGTATTGTGGCAAAACCAAATCCCAAAAAAGATTTAACAAAAAATAATCCTGAAAGCAATCAAAAACAATTAGTCAAAGAACCTTATTTTCAGCTCATTTTCCTTTCTGTTTTACTATCTGTAGTCATTCAGTTTGTAATTGACTTTAGCTTGATGGAGGTGTCTGCAAATCAATATTCAGACCCCCTAGAATTAGCTGGATTCTTTTCCATGATTTTTGGGGCAATGCGTGTTTTTGAACTCCTTGTAAAGTCTTTAATTTCGAAATTTCTCATTAAGGAATATGGTGTTTTTATAAGCTTATCAAGTTTAATCTTTGCATTAGGCTTTATTACGCTTATTGGTATTTCTTCTTTTTTCATAGGGTACCTCGGTTTAATTTTTATTGTAGCAGCCTTGAGTAAAGTGTTTGATAGGTCTTTGTACAGATCTATTTACGCACCGACAATCAATCTCCTGTATCAAGCCTATCCCCTGGCCAAGCGATCTTTGACTCAAAATTATGCTGATGGATTTGGTAAAACGATTGGACAGCTTGTTGCAGCCTTATTTATACTTAGTATTGGTGTGATTGAGAATTTTGAGTTAAAAGTATTAATCCTCTTAGTGTTAATACTTCTTGTTTTAATTATTTGGCTCTTTGTTACCAAGAAACTCATATTCTTCTATAGAATAGAATTGTCAAATATCCTTAAGAATCTCGAAATAGTTGATTTTGGGAGATCAAAGGACAGTAAGATTATGCCAAGTTTGAAACATAGTGCAACATCAGATTCAGAATTCAGCCGTGATTCTATAGGGGAAATTGTCTCCTTGATAAAGAAGTTTGTTGAATTAAATGATTTGGAATCAAAAAAACAGATACTCACCTCTCAAATCGATAGTTTGGTAGAGAAAGTTGAACCTGATTTTAATAATTCACTAGAATATGCAAGTGAAGCAGAGCATCTTTTGGGTTTAATTGAGGCTAGTTCTTTGGTGCAATTACAAAAAATAAAGGATGCTATTTTTCAGCTTAAAGCAAATACAAAATTTGATTTAAGCTTACTAGAATTGATTGAGCTTTTTATTCAATCCTGCTCAGTTCGTGGGAATAAAAATTTCAATTTTTTTAACTCGCAACGACAATTAAAAGGAATTGATTTCCTATACACTTCCGTAATTCAACATTTGGTCTTAACTAAAAAGGAAGATTTAGGTAGCCAAGATTATTTTTATTTATTGGAAGAAAGAATAAAAAAATACACCTATCTATTAATTACTCAGCGTGATTTAGGGAAAGCATATCCAAATTTGGAGAAACTTATTGCGGCTGAAATAAGAGCAACAATGAATGATATTTTATATTGTTTGTCTTTTAAAAACGATTCCCAAACACTTAATCAAATTGTTACCATGATCAATCAGGGTGACAAATCTCAAGAATTAATTTCTCTAGAACTTTTAGAATTGATTCTAGGAGAGCAAGAGAAAAAGTGGGTTCTTCCAATTTTCAAAGAAAAAAGTCCTGAACAAATCCTATCCAAATTAGGAAGTGATTTTCCTCAAGTTTTACTTGGTTTAGAAAAGAGACTAATTTCAATTGTAGGTAATTTTCAAATTGATCTTCCTAAACTTATAAAAGATAATGCGTTAGAGGCATTGGTTTTAAATTTTCCGAATGAATCTAATCTTAAGTTACTCAAAATAATTTTGGAAAATAAGGCTAGTAATTTTCCTGGAGAAGGTTATTCAAAAATAAGCCCACAATCAGTGGTCTCAAGTGGCAAATTGCCAAGTACCAGTCCCTCTTTCAATAAAATGTTGGAAAAAATTAGTGGTTACACAGAACAAACCTCACTGCACTATTATTATTGGATGTCTAGTTTAACAGTGACCTCTTCTGAAAAGAGTTATTCATTGCCTAATGAAGCATTAGTTAAGACTTTTTTTCCTGCCGTGTTTCCCCTAGAAAAATTGAATTAATTAGCTAATTAAAACAGTGCTATTGGCAAAAAAAAACACCCATTTAGGGGGTGTTTTTATGCAGAGAGTGGGGGATTCGAACCCCCGGTACAGTATAACCCGTACGACAGTTTAGCAAACTGTTGGTTTCAGCCACTCACCCAACTCTCTAATCCGGCTTAGCTTTAACAAAGATCATTCTTTGTCGCTAAAGTGATGCAAATATAAGCCAAATGAAAAGATTTTTACAAGGGCATGGAAATAAACAAATTCCTCTTTCTATAAAATATAAGTAATTCCTTGATTGTCAATTCATATACTTTCTAAGGCATGCTTTTACTGAACGTAATAACTCCTTAGATTTTCCGAATTTCCATTGTTGAAAAAATAGGCTACTAGTAACTCTTAAGGCTTGATTACTTTAAAACCTACCGCTTCAATTCCCGCTACTTCAGATTGACGCATGTAGTGTAGTAAGACTACTTTTTCAGTGCGAGCAGGCAAGGAGAAGGGTAGGGTGTCGTAGATGGTAAAAGTGTTTCCAAATCCATCACCAATCGGTTTCCCTGTTTGGGAATCAAAAATGGGGACATTCCACAAGCTATCCAACAATACCACCCTGCTAGAATCTATACAGATAATCTTGATGTAGCAATTTGAAAATGGATAGTCTTCGGTGTATCGAACCCCAATCATGGCTTTCCCCTTCAGGGAATCTAAGGAAGAAAGGTCAAATTTAACAGAATCACTTTCTTCCCAGGTTGAGGTTTCAAAAGAATGGTATTCTTCAAACATACGATCCTTGCTGCACGAACTAAGCATCATTACCAATGCAAGAAGAGTTTGTTGAAAGCGCTTACTCATTCCCTTGGTTGCCACTAGGCCCTTGATTGATTCGTGGTGGAAATCTCCGCTGCCCTTCCTGAGGCTTTTCAACTGGTTTAGGAGTAGATGAGTCCGCTTTGGGCATTGCTGTTGCAGGCCCTTGATTTGAGTTAGAGCGTGATCTATTTCTGTTTTTACGACGTTTATCCTCCTGTCTAGGGGATTGATTTCCTTCCTCAGGTCTCACTTGTCCTGGAGCAGCCATCGAGTTAGACTGGTCAGCAGGTTTTGGCGTTCTTGACTCAGGTCTTGGGCCCTGACTTTGATTCACGCGGAACCCATTTCCATCTGTAGGCCGCTTCTTTTTCTTTTTCTTTTTGGAAAATTTCTTATCTAGTAATTCCAATTCCCGTGTGCTTTGAGC
>Ga0222714_10004514_pt1 | contig 13573 bp, 23 predicted proteins | sample C33_3DmetaG_FD_165048 | JGI IMG/M metagenome (GOLD analysis project Ga0222714, IMG submission 165048) | Estuarine water microbial communities from San Francisco Bay, California, United States - C33_3D | ecosystem: Environmental > Aquatic > Marine > Unclassified | place: USA: California... | reverse complement strand
ATATTTTGCAATGGCAAAACAAAGTCCTAATACAATTCTAATTGGCAACATTATTGCAAACCAAATCCATTTGGCAGCAACATTCATAAGCCAGTTTTGTATATTATTTAGCATTTTCTTCTCCTTTGTTATATTGATAATCCATCCAACGATTATAAACTTCTTTAAACTTTTTAACTCTTATAAGTTTATTCTCTTGAATTTCTTTACTTACTTCTTCCATTATTAATGTATCTGTAAAACATCTTTTAAAAGTAGATTTTTCTACTTTTAACTTTAAGAAATCAAATTGTACTTGATCAATACATTTTATTATTTCTTTTAAAGTATTAACATTAGTTTCACCTAATACTAATTTTCTTAATTTGGTAATATTCTGATTTATTTCTTTATTGCTCATATATATCCTTATTAATTTCGGCAGCAACGCCAATGAATTTTCCAACGCCGAACCTGAAAAATTCAATCCCTAGCGATAAAAAAAGCCCCATTGTCCGAAGACAACAGGGCTTAATTTTATTATTCTTGACCTAATGCTTGTTTAAGTCTTGCAATATTATATTGCTTAATCTCTTTAGACTTATCCAATGCAGTAGATTGCTTTGACTTAGGAACATACTTTTTCTCAAAAGCAACTTCATAAGTTAATTTCAAAGCATCTAATATCATTTCAGCACGTTTGATATTTAACTCTTGTGCATCACGTCTGAATATTAGCTTATCTACATTTAACTGTGATATTTCATTACCAACATCTTCTCGTATTGCGTTCTGCATAAGATCTCTAGTCTTATCTGAACTAGCAACACATTGTTCATAATGTCTTTGGAAAGCACCAATAATACTATTGGCATTCCATTCTGCTAACATATTCCAGTCTTTGTGTTCAGCAAATGGTGTAATAACTGCATTGAATAACGCAGATACACCTGATTTGATATCAACAGAATCTAATACATCACTCATAGATTCTAAACGACTGTCTGAATAATCAGCACTATTTACTTCACTAATGTGCATATATACCTCCATTTGTTATAGTTAATAACTCACTATCTATTTCAGCAACTTTATCATTGTCACCTTTACAGATAGCTTCATCTTTAAGAGCTAATAACTCATTAACTCTCATCCTGTTAGTTTCATCAACAACTAACTCATAGTATTTTACGTAGTCCATATAACCTCCTTGTTAAGATTAACGTAACCCACATCACGTGGTAGCGTACAGTGAACAAGGGGAGTCCTTGACCTGTCAACAGCTTGGCAGGGGTTTACCCCCTGCGGCGTAATTGTACCTCGTGGACAATTCGCCCTGTTTACAGGTTGAGGGGATTCCTTGTTACACTCGCTTCTTCACGTGTGTGGGAGGGGCCCCATAGTGTAAGGAGTAATCTACATCCTACATATGTGATTACGACTGGTTTGCACCTTTGTTTAAATCAAAGTGCAAAACACGTATGGGTGTTATCCTCGCAGACAAATGCTTCCTGCATTTGGCGAGAAGATTCCGTTGTTGCCGACAGGCAACCATATCTAGTATTGTGAGTTTGACACTACACTAAAGTACTGTTATTTTCCTTGACACAATAAAAAATAAACCTTACGTACTGTTAAGGGAAGAATTACAATTGTGTAGTATGGATGATCTAACAAACAAACAGAAGACACTCGTTGATACTATCGTAGCAACAGGGTGTTCTATAAAGGAAGCAGCAGAAAAAGCTGGATATTCAAGTAAAGGTAAAGGAGATGCTGGTAGAGTAAGTGCATCTCGCACACTACGATTACCAAAGGTACAACAGTATATGCAATCAAGGATAGCACAAACTCTTGGACTTGGGGCAGTAAGTGCGAGTAGGAAACTTATCGAACTCTCAAACGGAGCAAGATCAGAGTACGTTCAACTAGAAGCTAGTAGAGATATACTTGATCGTGTAGGTTTAAGAGCACCAGATAAGGTAGCTCACAATATTCAAGGGGATATTAAGATTAATATAGATCTATCGTGAGGCGTTGGTACGCCCACACACCGCTAGACTCCACAGAGTCGGAGGGTGGGGGCAAAATTCATCAGCTTTAGCTGACGAGGGAAGGTACTCAAACAACAGAGGTCAAAAAGGCTCTATGGCAAAGGCAAAGTTTAAAGACGTTATTAAACACGAGAGTCGTGCAAAGTTTAAGAAGACATCCATAGGGAGAAAACCAAAGATGTCATCAATGAATAAATCTAAGAAAAGGTCTTTCAAAAAATATATAGGACAAGGAAAAGCTTAGTTCCTTTAGTGCGTTTAAAATATTTTTACCTTCTATAAGGTCACTCCTTTCACAAATAGGAGGAATAATGTATTATCAAGTAAGAATATGGAAAGGTGATAACCTTAAAAGAGAGATTGTATATAATGCAGATAATGATATACAAGGAATACAAATGGCATCAGCATCAACACCAGATGGATGCAGAAGCACATTTGAGGAAGTAACAAAGGAGATCTATGAAAAAAGCATCCAAGACAACATACAGCAAGAAGTCAAAGAAACCACAGAAAGCTAAGAATGGGAAGCAAAGCAAAGCAAAAGGGTACTAGAGTAGAACACAAAATAAGAAAGTTATTTGAAGAACTAGGAATTAAAGCCAGACGACAACCAATGTCTGGTGCAATTCCTGGATTACCACACGACGTTTATGCAGATGTTATGGGTGGATTATCAGTAGAATGTAAAGCAAGAAAAGGAGCAAAAGGTTTTGTTACTATGGAAAAGTGGCAAGGCGGAGCAGACTTGCTTGTTTTAGTTTCTGATTATCAAGAACCACGTGTACAAATGCGTTGGAGAAAATTTAAGGAGTTATTAGGTTATGTCATTTCTGAACACGCTGTCATTGAAGGACAAGAGAAGACTGAGAACGATAGTTAAAAAAGTACATCTTAAACATTATCCTACTCATATGATTACAGATTATGAGGCAGATAAACTTGTAGAAGCTTTTGGAGAAGAAACAGTTTATAACTTGCTTAAGGAAAATGTAGGAAAGAATGTCGATTGATTTTAATTATAAACCAGAAGGCAAAACATTAAAAGACTTTATGAAGTCTAATGACTTCTTTAGAGGACTACGTGGCCCAGTAGGTTCTGGCAAATCAGTATCTTGCTGCATAGAATTATTTAGACGAGCTTTGCTGCAAGAAAAAAATGCAGAAGGCAAACGTAAATCAAGATGGGCAGTTATTAGAAATACAAACCCACAATTAAAAACAACAACCATTAAGACTTGGTTAGATTGGTTTCCTGAAGAAAACTGGGGAAACTTCTCTTGGTCTGTTCCTTATACTCATAGAATCTATAAAGGTGATTTAGATATTGAAATTATCTTTATTGCATTAGATAGACCAGAAGACGTAAAGAAATTATTATCTTTAGAACTTACTGGCGTATGGGTAAATGAAGCTAGAGAAATACCTAAGTCAATTATAGATGCTTGTACTATGAGGGTAGGAAGATACCCATCTATGAGAGATGGCGGTGCTAGTTGGTATGGAGTTATTGCAGATACCAATGCTCCAGAAGAAGATCATTGGTGGCCAATAATGGCAGGTGATGTTCCAACACCAGATCATATTTCTAGAGAAGAAGCTCTTATGTTAATCAAACCAGATAACTGGAGTTTTTATACTCAACCACCTGCATTGGAAGAAAAAAAAGAAAATGGAATTACTATTGGTTATCAACCAAATCCTCTTGCAGAAAATAAAAAAAACTTAACAGATAAATATTATACTAATATTATTAGAGGTAAAACAAAAGGATGGATTGATGTTTATGTTTTAAATAAACTAGGATCAATAGAAGAAGGTAAACCTGTCTATCCAAACTTTAAAGAAGAACTCCACGTTGCTATAGAAAAATTAGAATTAAATATTCATCAACCTATTTATGTTGGAGTTGACTTTGGATTAACTCCTGCTGCTGTCTTTGGTCAAAGATTAGCTACAGGTAGATGGCATATCATAAATGAGTTAGTATGTTTTGATATGGGTGTTGTAAGATTCTCAGAATTATTAAGAAATGAAATTGCAAAAAATTATAGAGGTTATGAAATAAATATTTATGGAGATCCTGCTGGAGATTTTAGATCTCAAACAGATGAAAGAACTCCATTTCAAATAATGCGACAAGCAGGATTAAAAGCTACACCAGCTCCATCTAATGATGTTGCATTAAGAATAGAATCTGTTGATGTTGCTTTATGTAGATTGCTAGATGGCAAACCAGGATTCTTATTAGACAAACAATGTATTAATTTAAAAAAAGGATTTAATGGTGGTTATCATTATAGACGAATCCAAACTTCTGGAGATCGTTATGATGAGAAACCAAACAAGAATAGATACTCTCACGTACACGACGCTTTACAATATTTAATGATTGGTTCAGGTGAAGGTAGATCTATTCTAGCAGGTAGAACTCAAACTAAACCAACAGTAGTCAAGAAAGAATGGGATGTCTTTGCTAAACAAAGACCTGGCAAAAGGAAAGTATGGGATTTATTCAAACGGAATGGCTAGTCTATTTCTATGAAGCTGACAATCATCCTTATTCTGATTGGTTAAGATTTTTAAAAAAAGGTTATAAGCATTGTGGAGCTTTATCATATTACCACGCTAAAGATACTTGGGTACATTTAGAGTTTACCCACGCAGGTATTAAACTATCTTATTTAGATAAAAAAGAAGTTGAAGATACATTTCATTACCTAAGTAATTTTAAAATGTTACGTTGTCCTGTTAGAGATCAATGGCATCTGTTAAGGATTAAAGATTTAACTTGCGTATCATTTATTATGAGATTAATTGGATTTTATAAATGGTATATCTTTACTCCATATCAGCTTTATTGTGCGTTGATTAAAGCAGGATATAAGTCATTTTACAACCAAGATGCCAAAACCAAAGAAAAAATCCTTGCAGGAGATCATTGACGAAATGAGAGATTTACAGGCTCAAGAAGATGATTTAATACAAGAAATAGAAAATGGTATTGGATCTTTAATATCTGATGATTTAAATTTTATAGGAGAAGACGAGGAGAACTAATGGGCGGAGTATTTTCAAAACCATCACCACCACCAAGAGATACTGCTTTAGAAAAGCAATTAGAAGAACAAAGAGCTGCTGAAGAAGCAAGAGCTGCTGCTTTAGAAAAAGAGCAAACAACTTATAAACAAAAAGTTGCTAAAGGTATTATTGGTGCTAGATCTTTATTTGGTAAAGCTGGTGGTAGAGGATTTTTTGGATAATGGTAGCAAAAGTTTATCAGAATCCTAAAGGTGGATTAAATGCTAAAGGTAGAGCATACTTCAAAAGAACTGAAGGTGCTAACTTAAAAGCACCTGTTAAAAAAGGAATTAATCCAAGGCGTGTTTCATTTGCTGCAAGATTTGCAGGAATGAAAGGCCCAATGAAAGATTCTAAAGGCAGACCAACAAGAAAAGCCTTAGCATTAAAAGCTTGGGGCTTTGGTAGTGTTGAAGCTGCAAGAAATTTTGCAAATAGACATAAAAAAAAATAAAAATGTCTGTGGCAAAAAAAACTAAACCTGCTTTATGGGCAAGAGCAAAAGCTCAAGCCAAAGCACAAATGGGAGGGAAACATAGTGCTAGAGCTATGCAACTTGCTGTTAAGATATATAAGAAAGCAGGTGGAGGCTATAGAGGATCTAAGTCAGGATCTAATAAGCTATCCAAATGGAGTAAACAAAAATGGAAAACAAGCAGTGGAAAACCAAGTGATGGAAAACGAAGATATTTACCTGACAAGGCTTGGAAAGCTCTTACAGCTAAAGAAAGGGCTGCAACTAACCAAGCTAAAGCACGTGGAAATAAACAAGGAAAACAATTTGTCAAACAACCAAAAGGTATCGCCGCAAAAGTTAAAAGATTTAGAAAATAAAAACAATGACTAAAAAATGGATTCAAGCTGCTATTAAAAAACCTGGTGCTTTAAGAAAGTCTATGGGAATAAAAAAAGGTGAAAAGATTCCAATGAAAGATTTAAAAAAAGCTGCTAAGAAAAAAGGTAAGATGGGAGCTAGAGCAAGATTAGCAATTACTTTAAAAGGATTTAAAAAATAATGGAATACACATACGAAGATACACCAATAGTAGATACTACAGATAGAGCAACTGTTATACTTCAAAAGTATAAAGAAGCAGTATCTGTTAAAGATCATTGGAGAGATAAGTTTGAAGAAGCATATGAATATTGTCTTCCAAACAGAGAATCATTTTATGATGAGTCGCCAGGACAAAAAAGAACTGACAAGATCTTTGATGAAACAGCAGTAGTAGGTGTTCAAGAATTTGCATCTAGATTACAGTCTGGCATTGTTCCAACATTTGCTAGATGGGCAGATTTCCAAGCTGGTGTAGAAATTCCTGAACAACAAAAATCTCAAGTCAATTTACAATTAGATAAAATAACTGAATACGTTTTTGAAGTATTACAGAACTCAAACTTTAACCAAGAATGTCACGAAGCATTTATGGATTTAGCTGTAGGTACTGGATGTATGTTAGTTGAAGAAGGTGATGCAGTAAATCCAATCAAGTTTACTGCTGTACCTCTGCCTAAGATTTGTTTACTTAATGGGCCAGATGGTAGAATAGATACTGTTTATAGAACTAGAAAAGTTAAACCAGAACATATTAATATACTTTATCCTAAAGCAGTAATGCCACAATATTTTGATCCATTAAGACAAAAAAAAGATTTAACTGTTATTGAAGCAGTTTATAGAATTTATGAAAACAATGTAGAGAAATATAAATATTGCGTTGTATTAGAAAATCCTAAAGCAGTAATCTTTGAAGAAATATATACTGGAGAAGGATCTAATCCTTATTTAGTATTTAGATGGAATAAAGCATCTGGAGAAGTATATGGTAGAGGCCCAATCTTTAATGCAATGGGTGCTATTAAAACTTGTAACTTAACTATTGAGTTAATATTACAAAATGCACAGATGGCAGTATCTGGAGTTTATACTTATGAAGATGATGGTGTTATTAATCCAGATAATATTGCATTAGTACCAGGATCATTAATTCCTGTTGCACCAGGATCTAGAGGATTAAATTCAATTCAATCTGCATCTAATTTTGATGTAGCTCAATTAGTATTAAATGATATGAGGCAGAATATTAAAAAAGCTTTATATATGGAAACTCTTGGAAGACCAGAAGGTACACCAATGACAGCAACAGAAGTTTCTGAAAGAATGGCAGATCTATCAAGACAGATAGGATCTTCATTTGGTAGATTACAATCTGAGTTTATTCATCCATTATTAAAAAGAATTATTAGAATATTATCTAAACAAGGTAGAATAGAATTACCTAAAGTTAATGGTAGAGAAGTTAAGATAGCTGCAAGATCTCCATTAGCTAAAGCACAACATATGCAAGACATTGCAGATGTAAATAGATTTAATGAAATTATTGCAGGTACTTTTGGCCCTCAAATGATTAATATTATAATTAATCAAAATGAAGTTGCTAAGTACTTAGCTAGTAAAATGAATTTGCCAGAAAAACTTATTCGTGATGAAGAAGAACAAAGGCAAATAATACAACAGGTTAGTCAATTACAGAATCAACCGAAAGAAGGAGAGATACCTCAATAATGAGCTGGGATGGGTTAAAAAATAAAAAACCAATTCCTGCAAAATCTATAGATGGTTACGTAAGATCTGATGAAGATGAACGTAATCTGAATAAAACATTTGCAGGTGTATTCAAGGGCGATCAAGGAAAGAAAGTTCTTGAGTATATTAAATCTATTACAACTGATGCTGTTGCTGGGCCAAACATAGAAAGCAACCAATTATTTCATTTAGAAGGAATGAGATTCTTAGCAGCTGTAATTCAAACACGTATAAAAAAAGGAGAACAAGATGGTAGATGATAATGCTACAAATAAAGCACCAGTCACCACAGATTCGCAAGAGCAAACTGTTGTGTCTAAACCAGAATATGTACAAGACAAATTTTGGGATATTGATAGAAAAGAAGTTAATTTAGAAAATTTAGCTTCTAGTTATAATGCTCTTGAAAAAAAACTAGGTTCAAGAACAGAAGACTTGTCTAAACAAATTAGACAAGATATGGAACTTGAAAGATTAAAAAATGCTCCTGAAGCATATAAAGTTAATCTTCCAGAACTTCCAGAAAATGTAGATGTATCTGTATCTGATGATATGGAAATTGTACAATGGTGGAAAGAAACTGCAAAAAAAAATGGTTTATCACAAGATCAGTTTGATGAAGGTGTAAATATGTTCATCAATAATGCTGTGTCTGCTTTGCCAGATATAAATGCTGAAATGCAAAATCTTGGTGATAATTCTAGAGAAAGAATAGAAGCTGCTGAGCTTTGGTCTAAAAAACACCTATCGCCAGACGCTTATAGTACTTTCTCAAGTATTGCAGCTACAGCAAATGGAGTTAAGGCTATTGAAGAAATAATGAAGTTAACTAAAGATAGTCCTATTCCAACAACACCAACTCAAGTATCTGTTATGCCAGACTTACAAGATTTAAAATCTATGATGAATGATCCGAGATACTTTGACTCAAATCAAAGAGATCCTTCATATGTTAAACGAGTAACGGAGCTTTATGAGAAAGCGTACAATAAAGCGAGACAAGGTTAAAAAACCTTTTCGTTTTAAACGACTTAAAACAGATCTACATTGGCTAGATGCTGTATCAGATTCTGGATGGTTATCTGAAGAAGATATGGATAATCAAAAACCTGCTGATGCAATATGTAGCCAAATGTGGATTTATAAAGAAAACGATAAATCAATTACATTATTTGGCACTTATTCATATGACGACAAAGGTAAGTTAGAATTTGGTGAAGTTATAACAATACCTAAAATATGGATTTAATGTGCGTTGTTTAGTATCATAAACAAATCTATTTTTGCACCAAGACCTTAAAAATGTTCAATGATTGCCCTTAATTGGATAACAGTCCTCTGCATTTGTAAGACAATCGGATAAACGTAAACTTAACAACAACAATAAAAAAGGAGCATATAAATGGCTACATCAATAACAAATGCCTTTATAACTCAATTCGAAGCTGAAGTTCATATGGCTTACCAAAGAATGGGAAGCAAACTAAAAAATTTAGTTAGAAATGTGAACGGAGTAAACGGATCTACTGTTAAGTTTCAGAAAGTTGCACAAGGTTCTGCAAATACTAAAGCAAGACACGCTGAAGTAGTTGCAATGGATCTTTCACACAGCAATGTGTCAGCAACTTTAACTGATTACTATGCAGCAGATTACGTTGACAAGTTAGACGAGTTAAAGGTAAACATTGACGAAAGACAAGTAGTTGCACAATCAGCAGCTTATGCACTTGGCAGAAAAACTGACGAAGTGATAAGAGATGTAATGGCAGCAGGTACTTCTTTCGCAAATAACGTAAACTCAGACGCATCAACAGCAATGTCTTTAGTGAAAGCTAAAAATATGATGGAAACATTCAATGGTAATGACGTTCCAGATGATGGTCAAAGATACTGGGTAGTAGGGCCTAAACAATGGTCTGATCTATTAGGTATTGATCAGTTTACTAGACTTGAATACGTAGGACAAGATGAACTTCCATTCAAAGGCGGAATGACTGCTAAAAGATGGTTAGGATTCTTGTGGTTCGTACACTCAGGATTATCAACAACAGGTAGCGACAGAAACACATTAGCTTTCCACAAATCATCTGTGGGATTAGGTGTTGGATCTGACGTTAAAACTGAAGTGAACTACATTCCAGAAAAAGTTTCACACTTAATTACATCTATGTTATCATTAGGTGCAGTTGAGATTGACTCTAATGGTCTAAGAGTTCAGAAATGTGCGGAGTAATAGGAGGATAATATGGCATACGCAACAGACAACCCAATCAAAAAGATTGCTGAAGCTGGTGGTAATAGTATTTTCTTCTATATAGACGGAGATGCAATCGGAACAATTACTGGTTCTGGTTACTTCAATTCAGCATACAATCAATTAAAACAAGGTGACATTATTATTGTTACTTCTGGAATTGGTGGAACAGTAGCAGCAGACGTGCTATCTGTAACATCAGCATCTGGAGCAGCAACAGTAACTACTGTAGCTTTGGCTTAATTATATATATTTTTGGGGGCGAGGAAACTCGCCCTCAATTTAATAAAGGATTTTAATGGCAACAACAAAAGTAGATATATGTGCAAGAGCTTTAGTAATGATTGGTGCTCAACCTATATCTTCTTTTTCAGATGGTAGCACTGAAGCACTTGTTGCATCAAATGTTTACGAAGATATTGTTCAATCTTCTTTAACAAGACATAGATGGAAATTTGCTACTAACCAAAAACAATTATCATTATTAGCTACAGCACCAGAAGGTAGATATGATTATGCTTATCAATTACCTGCTGATCCTGGTGTATTACAAATTATTACAGTAACAGTTAATGATTATGTAATTCCATACACAAGATATAAAGATAAAATTTATGTAAATACTTATGGTGCAAATCACGCATTAATATTAGATTACATTTACAGAGTAGAAGAAGATTATTTTCCAGCTCATTTTAGATTAGCTTTAGAATATGAACTTGCATCTATCTTTGCAGGATCTGTTGCTAGAGATGCTGGTATGATTAGAGAATTTAAAATGTTATCTGACAGACAATTTTTAATATCTAAAAATATTGATACGTCAGAAGTAACTACTAGAAAACTTGATACTTCAAGATTTATTAACTTAAGAAACTCTACAAGAACTGATGTCTAATGGCAAGAACACTAAAAACTGTATTAACCAACTTTTCTTCTGGAGAACTTAATCCATTACTAGCTAATAGAATAGATACACCTGCTTATGCTAATGGTGCTAAGCAATGTAGAAATTTTGCTTTATTAGCAGAAGGTGGGGTAATGAGAAGACCAGGTACTTCTTATCTTGCAACATTACCTGCTGAATGTAGATTAATTCCATTTGTATTTTCTGATGATGAAATAGCTATTATTGTTTTATCAAATAATAGAATGGATGTTTATAATATTAATGGTACAGCAATTGTATCTAATTATACAACAAACTGTAATTGGACAACAGCTCAACTATTTGAATTAAACTTTGCTCAATTTGGAGATACAATATTTGTAACGCATAGAGATAATCCTATGGTAAAAATATTTAGATCTTCAGCTAGTACATTTACTGTTAGTTTATATACATTTCAAATTAATGAAGATATTGTTGTTTCTGGTGCTTATAAAACTGATACACCTTTTTATAAATATGAAGATGGATCAGTAACATTAACAATTAGTACATCAGCTACAGGTACAGGAAGAACAGTTACTTCAAGTGTAGGTTTTTTTACTTCTAATTATGTTAATCAGTATTTATTAATAGATGGATCTCAAGTTAAAATTACTGGATATACAAGTCCAACTGAAGTAATTGTAACAGTAATAGAAACAATTGCTGGAGGAACTGGCCCACATTTTGATTGGAAAGAAGAAGCTATTTCTATTCCAAGAGGTTATCCTCAAGCTGTAACATTTCATAATAATAGATTATGGTTTGGTGGTTTAAAATCTAGACCTGCTGGAATACTTGCATCTAGAATATCTGAATATTTTAATTTTGATGTTGGAGCAGGTGACGCAGATCAAGCAATTGATTTAGATATTGCAGGTTCAGAAGTTAATGAAGTTAGACATATGTTATCTGGTAAAGATCTACAAGTATTTACAGATGGTGGAGAATATTACATTCCAAGAGCAACTGATAATACAATTACACCTGCTAACGTATCTGTATTAAGACAAACACCTTATGGTATTAGTAGAACAGCACCTGTAATGTTTGACCAAGCAGCAGGATTTATTCAAAAAAATGGTAAAGCTGTTAGAGAATTTATTTATTCTGATATTGAAGATGGATATAAATCTACATCAGTATCAATACTTGCACAGCATTTAATTGATAATCCAAAACAAATTGCAGTTATTAAAGGTAACTTTACTAGACCAGAACAATATGCTTTCTTTTTAAATAATGGTTCTACATTGCCAGGAACATTTGCAGTATTTCATTCTGTTAGAGATGAAAAGATTGCAGGTTGGAGTTTATGGTCAACAAGAACTGACGATTACTTTCAATCTATAATTGCTCTTAATGAATATCTTGTATGTGTTGTTAAAAGAGAATTAAATGGAAGTACAGTTTATACATTGGAATTATTTGCTGATGATGATAGTAATACATTAGATATGAAAACTACTTCTACTGTTAATCAAAGAGGTACACCTTTAGTTCAAGGTGCAAGTCAAACAGGTTCGGTATTAAAAGTAGATGGATTTAGTTCTGATCCTAAAATCAATGAAACATTTACAATAGCTGGTAATGCTACTGAATATATTATTCAAGCAGTAACTAATAATGGTGCAGGATCTTATGATTTAAATCTAGATAAAAATTTAGCAGCTACACCTGCTGATAATGCAGCAATTACTTTAGTAAAAGGATTTTTACACAATGTTAATGGAATTTATACTAATGAATCTATTAATGCTATACAAGGAAATAGCTCTTTAGGTGCGTTTACTGTATCTGCTAGTAACACTATTACTTTGAATACTGCCAGAGCTTCTGGAGTAAAAATTGGATTTAATTATATACCGATTATAGAAACTATGCCTATTGATAAAGAATTAGCCGAAGGGCCATTAACAGGATTACCTAGACGAATTTCAAGAGCCATCATTGATCTTAACTCTGCATTAGATTTAACTGTCAAAGCTGCTGATACAACCGCAAAGTCATTAGTAGTACAGCAAGTTAATTTTACTGGTGGTTCTGACCTAACACCTATTACATCTAAAAAAGAATTTTTCTTTTTGGGATATGATAAAAGTCCAACAGTTACATTATCCCAAGATGATCCATTACCAATTAAAATATTAGGTATGTCAGTGGAGGTAGTATTTGCGTGAGTGCTGATCCAGTAACATTAGCAGTAATTAGTTTTGGTGTACAAGCTGTAGGTACATATCAGCAAGTACAATACCAAAAAGCTATGACAAAAGCTCAGTTGCAAGAATATGAAACTGAACGTAAAGTTAATCAATTAAAAGGATTACAAGACTCTAATGATGTTATAGAAGCAAGTGAAAAGAAAAAGAAAATCAATAGAGCTATTGCAGCAGGTTCTGGATATAATGATGATAGTAGAAGTTTCTTTGCTGTTCAAAAAGAAATTGATAGAATTACAACTAAAGATCTTAGTACTATAAAATTAAATGCTGCTAGATCTGAATCTAAACTACAATCTGCTATTTACACAACTAAAGTTATGGGTAAAGCACAAGAGTATGGTGCTTATACTAAATTAGCAGTAAGTGGATTGAAAACAGCAGCATATGCACAATCATATAAAGCTGGTAAAGGACAATATGATGGAGCATCATCTATGGCAGATTATATGAATAATCCAACAGGAT
>Ga0222714_10004513_pt1 | contig 13574 bp, 11 predicted proteins | sample C33_3DmetaG_FD_165048 | JGI IMG/M metagenome (GOLD analysis project Ga0222714, IMG submission 165048) | Estuarine water microbial communities from San Francisco Bay, California, United States - C33_3D | ecosystem: Environmental > Aquatic > Marine > Unclassified | place: USA: California... | reverse complement strand
TGAAGGCCGCCAACGGCGGATCACAACGTTCTGTTCGGCCAATGATGCTAGAGGTTGCAGCGCCCGAATAGGGCCCCATAACGTCAAGTGCTTTTTCAACTGCGATTTCACAACATCCTGAAAAAGCTGTGCCAATGATATTCAGGATTGAACGCTTGGCTTCATGTTGTACGTCCGCCGAAATATCAGACAAGGGCATATTCGCGGCGAATTCTGACAACCAATACTCGGGGCTTTGCCTATTCAAAATCACCAAAACCTCTCCACGTCTTCGGTTAGATAAAAATTCACCAATCTACAATTTCTGATGATCTAGAGTTGGTTCCTATTAGTAGGCAGCAACGATTTGGTTGCTTATAAAAACCATACTGACATCTCTAAAATTTTCATCGCAGACGATAAGAAAAAACAAATTTCTAATTCAGAATTTATATTTTCGTTACTTGATCACTCATCATTATTTGCCGCCAGAGAAACACAAGGGGTAGCGGTCATCTAAATTCAAAACCGGAATACCTCTCCGCCTCGCACATCCGCAGCTGATCTCGATAGGCATCCGCGTCAGGATAGTTAAGGAGTTGGCGTCTTTTCCCAGGGATATTGGCTCCCATGTACCAAGAGTCAGTCCTACCAAAGAGGGTGCTTTCAGAAAGCCGATCTAGACGTTCTGTCCAGGCTTCCGCCATTTTATCCGAAGAATCGAATACAGCATGTCCTTCAGCGCGCATCCATTTGAGTAGACGTGTTGTCCATTCTCCCTGGAACTCTGCACAGGTTGGGCCGTTGCAGAATGCCGTGGCACTTTGGGGTCCATAAAGCATCAACAAATTCGGAAAACCTGGAACCGCCATTCCAAGATGAGTATCAACGCCATTGGACCAAACCTCAGACAGGGGTCTATCTTTGGATCCACGAATGTCGATAGCCGTTAACCCACCTGTATTAGCATCAAACCCTGTCGCTAAAACTAACACGTCCAGGTCGAACTGTGCTTTCACAGTCTTCAGGCCAGTAGGTATGATGGTTTCAATTGGAGTTGAACGGATATCAACCAGTTGGACATTAGGTTGATTAAAACACTCGTAATAATTCTGCTCTAGTGAAGGACGCTTAGTACCAAAGGGATAAGGTGGTTCCATTGGCGCAAGCATCTCCGCTGTTGCCAAATCGTCTATACGAGCGCGCGTCTTGTCACGCCAAAAGTCATAAGCTGCGCGATTGGAAGCTTCATTCATCAAAATGTCGTTGAATGTACCTACCCAGTAGTTGAAGCCTCCCTTTTCCCAAGCTGTTTCAAAGACGTTTAGACGTTCTGCTTCAGCGACATCGTATGCACCAACATCCCGGCGAAAGATGTCACAGAAATTCCCAGGCGGAGAATTTCTCAAAACGAACAACTCTGGATAATTTTTCTTTGCCGCCGCCTGCTCAGATTCATCAAGCTTTCTTTGCTGCATTGGCAGCGCGGTCACGGGCGTGCGTTGAAACACTACTAGATGCTCTGCGATCGGTGCCACCTCTTGTATTACCTGCACCCCGCTAGCACCCGTTCCAATGATTCCTACTCGCCGCCCCGCAAAGTCGACGCCATCCTCAGGCCAAAGGGCGGTGTGATGGCAAATCCCAGAAAACGTATCGAGGCCAGGAAGATCAGGGACGTAAGGTTTAGAGCCGAAGCCGGTGCACATGACGAGAAAACCAGCGTCGTAAACATCAGCATTGTTCAATCGGATCTGCCAACGACCCTCTGCACTAAAACGGCAGGCCTCTACACGAGTTGAAAGATCAATTTCCGCTTTGAGATCAAGCACAGAGGCCACATGATCAAAATAAGCTACCAATTCTTGGTGACCAGGAAACCGCTCAGTCCAGTTCCAGTCGCGCCAGCATGCCTCAAGAGAGTATTCATAATTTGGTACGTGTGAGTCGACCCTTGCTCCTGGATATCGATTGGCTTGCCAAACCCCACCCAAGCCACTCTGAGCCTCAACTAAACGTACCGAAAACCCCTCATTTCGAAGACGATGAAGTAGGTAAAGCCCACTAAAACCAGCGCCAACGATTACCACATCGAATTTCTTCATGCCCTGACCTCAAACAACTCCTTATATGTCGAGTGGCTAAAGCCTCCATGAATTACAACATTCATTTTGTCTGAAAAAATTTATAATCACAAAAAGAACTTCTACCTGGTGAAAAAACCTTCAATGGATGTAGTAAAAATTAATATCTTTTTTGCAGCTCTAATGATGGGGCTTGCATCAGTAGCTTCGACACCTGGTATTGCGCAGTCTGAGGACCTCTGGGGAGCTTTAAAATCCGGAAACCATATTGTTTTGATTCGCCATGCTCTCGCGCCAGGGTATAGCGACCCCAAAAACTTCGATTTGAAAGACTGTCAAACTCAACGAAATCTTAATGAAGAAGGGCGCCTTCAATCCAAAAAAATCGGGGATCTCTTCCGTTCCAAGGAGATCGCCCATGCGGCAGTTTTTTCAAGCCAATGGTGTCGATGCCGGGATACAGCAAAATTATTGAACCTCGGGGAGGTGTCCGAATTACCCGTTCTCAATTCATTTTTTGAAAACTTTGAACGCAGATCATCTCAAACCGATCAATTGCGAGAATGGATCAAAGCAACGCCGTTAAAAACTCCGACAATCCTAATTAGTCATCAAGTGAATATAGCGGCATTAACTGGATATTCCCCTTCATCAGGGGAAATTGTCTTCTTGCGCAGGGAGCTTAATGGAACGCTCCGAGTAATTGGAAGCATCTCAACATTACAATAATACCGTTAGTTACGGCTGATTGAATTCAGTCGTTGGCGAACCGTCGCCTATCATCGTCCCTTTCGGACGCAACTGTAATTCACCTTTCTGACCACATGAGGTGCACGTAGGCTTTAACCCTATAAATACCTTATCGCCTCGGCCCGCAGCAATTAAACCCTCGAGATCAATTGGCTCAAACCGCATACACTTAAGGCAATGAGCCTCGAGACAGAGATTATTCTCAACAAGCTGGCGATATGTTCTGATTAGCATATTACGCTCCCCAAGACCGCCTCAGCCGTCAAAAAATACGATCATCGATCTACATCGATAAATGCTAAAGGATGTTAACCGTTGATGATGGTGCCGGCGCCCAGATTTGAACTGGGGACCTACTGATTACGAATCAGTTGCTCTACCACTGAGCTACGCCGGCCTTGTTTTCAGTTTATATAAAACTGATTGGTAATTTAGAGCCTAAAATCGCACTTCCGCCTGACTACCGAAATCAGACCATCAGCAAATTAGGTGATACCTCGGTTGATCTATCAGAACGTTTTGGGTTCGGACAAGGCCTTTTAACATCACAGCAACTTTTTGGTCCCACCAAGCTAAAAATCAATTCGCATCCGACCTACTCTCGAATTCGTTCCACCAAGTCATAAAGTAAGTTCATTGCCTCTCGTGGATTCAGAGCGTCAACATCGGTTGCCTTTAATTGGTCGACAACGCTTTCAATGCCTTTTGGTAAAGAAGACGAAAATGAACGTTCTGCCGGAGGTGAAGCATGTGCAAAAAGCGGCATCTCTTTGACAAGCCGCGAACCATCCAGACCCTCCCCCGCCTCAAGACGAGAGAGAATATTAGCCGCTCGACGAACAACATCTGCTGGTAAACCCGCTAAACGAGCAACATGGACGCCATAGGAACGGTCAGCAGCACCTGACGCGACCTCATGTAAGAAGGCAATGTCGCCCTCCCATTCTTTAACTCGCATCGATGCGAGACCGAGGCCATCCAGATTATTAGCAAGTGCGGTGAGCTCGTGATAATGAGTGGCGAACAAGCCTCTGCAACGGTTCTTATCGTGTAGCCGCTCGACTGTTGCCCAGGCAATTGAGAGGCCATCATAGGTAGCAGTGCCTCGCCCAATTTCGTCTAAAATAACTAACGAGCGATCACTAGCTTGGTTCAAAATTGCTGCCGTCTCCACCATTTCAACCATGAAGGTTGAACGTCCACGAGCAAGATCATCGGCCGCACCTACACGCGAGAAAAGCTTATCAACAACGCCAATATGCGCCCCAGTTGCAGGAACAAATGATCCTATTTGAGCAAGGATTGTAATGAGGGCATTCTGACGGAGAAAAGTGCTCTTACCTGCCATATTAGGGCCAGTAACCAGCCACAGCCTTTCTGCCGTTTTTACCGAGAGGTCACAATTGTTAGGCACAAAAGACCCGGTCGACATTGCCATCTCGACCACAGGATGACGGCCCGCCTCTACTTGAAAACTAAGACCTTCATCAACCTTTGGCCTAACGTACGATCGCTCTTTGGCTAACTCAGCAAGCCCAGTAATCACATCTACCAACGCCAATGCATCCGCTGCTCTAGCTAGGATTTCACCGAGCTTTAAAACGCTTTCACGAAGCCGTGCGAAAATCTCTAATTCCCGAGCAAGGGCACGGTCGGAGGCTTGAGCAATTTTTGCTTCGAGGTCCGACAGCTCTACCGTAGAGAAGCGAACCGCATTCGCCATGGTCTGACGACGTATAAAACGCTCGTCACTAACTAACTTTGCTTCATGTAACGGTGTAGTTTCTATGAAATACCCCAGCACGGCATTGTGCTTTAGCTTAAGATTTTGGACGCCAGTGTCATTCTGATAACGAGCTTGAAGAGCAGCAATCAGTTGACGACTGTCATCTCGGAGGCTGCGGAGGTTATCCAGCTCGGCATCATATCCTCGTGCAACAAACCCTCCGTCGCGGGGAAGCAACGGGAGATTTTCACTAAGCGCGTTAGTTAGTTCTTCAGCGAGTAAATCATGGCCTTTCAGAGAGGCTGCAGCATCTACAAGTAGAACGGCCGGTTCTTCTGAAGTTAGACCGGCCGGTGTTGCTTCCAGAAAAACAGCCACCTGGGAAGCAATATTGAGGCTCTTGGCAATTGCAGCGAGATCACGGGGACCACCACGACCAAGAGACAATCGGGAGAGGGAGCGAGCTAGGTCTGGTGCTCTATTAAGCGACCCATGAAGGTCTGCCGCAAGTTGAGGACGGTCATACAGTGAGGCAACCGCTGTTTGCCGATCGTGGATAGCACTCACATCAGTGAGGGGTGCAGCCAGCCAACCAGCTAGAAGGCGCGCACCAGCGCTCGTGCTAGTCCTATCTATGGCATCCAACAGACTACCGTGACGATCGCCTGACGTTGTGCGAAAAAGTTCTAAGCTCTTCCGCGTTGCAGGATCGATTTGCATGATCCGGCCTGGTTGAAAGCGCTTAGGAGGATCGAGACGAGCAATTTCACCTTTTTGAGTTTGATCAACATAGTCAATCAATGCTCCAGCAGCTGCAATTTCTGATCGTTCAAAGGCTCCAAAACCATCTAAGGCGTCTACGCCAAATACCCCTTTCAGTCGCCGTTCCGCATTTCTGCTGTCAAATCTAGCTGAGGGTAGATCAGTTATTGTTGCCGATACTTCATCGTATAGTGACTTAAATTGCTCCCGCTCCAACAAACGGTCTGGTAGCAACAGCTCTTTAGGTTCAACCCGAGCGAGGGCCTCTCCCAAATCACTAATATCAAGAGATTGAGTCTCAAAAATCCCTGTGGAAAGATCTAGCCACGCAAAACCTAACCGGCCCCCAACTTCAGCCAAAGCGGCTAGAAAATTATGTTGGCGCGACTCGAGAAGCGTCTCCTCTGTTAATGTGCCCGGCGTTACCAAGCGCACTACATCACGAGCAACCAGAGTTTTACCGGCACGCTTTTTAGCGTCGGCCGGATCTTCTATCTGCTCGCAAATAGCAACCTTCGCGCCAGAGCGTATCAACCGTTCAAGATAGGCTTCATGACTTTTGACCGGAACGCCGGCCATCGGAATTGGCTCACCACCATGCTGGCCACGCTGCGTTAGCGTTATATCTAAAATATCAGCAGCTTTAATCGCGTCATCAAAGAAGAGTTCGTAAAAATCGCCCATACGATAAAACAGCAAATAGCCCGGATGGGCTTCACGAAGGGCAAGATACTGCGCCATCATCGGAGTTGCGTTTTCTATTATCGCAGACTTTATACTATTGCCGTCCATGGCCTCTGGCTCAGATTCTCTATATGATTCTTAACATACCTTTTGCTGCCTTTTGAGGAACCCTTCAAAGATGCCTGTGATCAATTCTATAGCCGCGCTTGAAGACGAGATGACAGCCTGGCGTCGAGACTTCCACATGCACCCAGAGCTCGCCTATCAGGAAGAGCGAACATCACGCATTGTGGCTGAAAAATTGAAATCCTGGGGTATCGAGGTCAAGACAGGTCTCGGAAAGACCGGCGTTGTAGGAGTAATTAAGGGTACTGGTGATGGACCATCTATTGGCCTGCGAGCCGATATGGATGCACTCCCCATAAACGAGATGAATGAAGTTGAATGGAAGTCACAGAACCAGGGTGTCATGCACGCCTGTGGTCACGACGGACACACGACTATGCTTCTTGGCGCTGCTAAGTACCTCGCTGAGACGAGAAATTTTGCTGGCACTGTGCATGTGATTTTCCAACCGGCAGAAGAAGGCTTCGCTGGTGCTAAGGCCATGATAGACGATGGACTTTTTGAAGATTTTCCCTGTGATCAAGTCTATGGGCTGCACAATTGGCCGGCGATGCCAGCAGGCCAGGTAGCGGCGGTACCAGGACCTATCATGGCAGCTGCTGATAAGTTTGTTATCAAAGTGAAGGGGAAAGGTGCACATGGTGCGATGCCTCATAACGGTGTCGACCCTATAGTGATAGGCAGTCAAATTGTGACCGCATTACAAAGCCTTGTAAGCCGTTCTAAGGACCCAATTGAAACTGCTGTAATCTCCACAACAATGTTTCATGCAGGTGCCGCTTTCAACGTGATCCCAGAAGAGGCGGAACTGTCAGGTACGGTCCGCACTTTCAACCCAAAGGTGCAAGAAATAGTCGAAGCCGGCATGAAAAGAATCGCGGAAGGTATTTCCGCTGCGATGGGAGGGACCGCTGATGTTGACTACCGCCGCGGGTACCCAGCTACCATCAACCACAAACGAGAGGCTGATATGGCTGCCGCCGTGGCAGCCAGTATAGTAGGGCCCGAAAACGTGCGAAGGGACGTAGACCCAACAATGGGTGCCGAAGACTTTGCATTCATGCTCAATGAAAAACCTGGTTGCTACCTTTGGTTGGGTCAAGGCGGCGGGTCATCAACAGAGAATGTCCATCACCCTCAATACGACTTCAATGATAAAGTGCTGCCGATTGGGGCCAGTGTCCTCGCAAAGCTTGTCGAAGATCTGCAGCCAAGAGGGTAGCCTTCGTTAATGGAAATCAAAAAACCCTACGCCGTTTATTTAGGCGACGTACCAGATCAGTTAGCTGCAAAAACTGGAGACGGTATAGCCGATTGGCGCCCGGATTGGTGCATGGGGCAAATCCGATTACCCGGCTGTGGTGCCGATTGTGGACTGCCTAACATGACGATTGCCGAGGCGGCAAATAAAGGAGCAAAAACTTTAGTTATTGGCGTTGTTAATCAGGGCGGGTTTTTACCAGAACACTGGATTAAAGACATAGTAGCCGCAATTTCAGAAGGCATGGATGTGGCCTCCGGTATGCATATGCGCTTAGAGGATTTCCCTGCCATAAAAGCCGCTGCAGAGCAGCATAAACGGCAGCTCCATAACCTTCGTCATCCAACCCAAGCTTTCAAAACCGGCAGGGGAGAGAAGCGGGCGGGCAAACGAGCATTAACCGTTGGCATGGATTGCTCTATCGGCAAAAAATATACTGCCCTTGCTATAGCTCAGGAGATGAGCGCACGCGGCATGAAAGTGGATTTTCGTGCAACAGGCCAAACAGGCGTGTTGATCGCGGAACGCGGAATTGCCATCGATGCGATTGTCTCCGACTTCATTGCTGGAGCCGCTGAATGGCTCTCCCCAGCAAATGACCCAGACCACTGGGACATAATAGAAGGTCAAGGTTCCCTCTTTCATGCGGCCTATGCAGGAGTGACCCTGGGCTTGATGCACGGCTCTCAGCCAGATGCTCTAATCCTTTGCCATGAACCAACGCGGAAACACATGCGTAATCTGCCTCACATGCCAATACCAAAGCTTGAGGACGCCTTTGAACCCTATCTGACCCTAGCTCGCCTTACCAACCCGAAAGTCCGTTTTGTGGGAGTATCGGTGAATACTTCTAATGTTTCGGAAAAAGAGGGGGACCAACTTCTCGCCCAGATCGAAGATCGTTTTAGTCTTCCAGCGGTTGATCCAATACGACAAGGCCCAGGAAAGATCGTCGACGAGCTTATCAAGATATGACGATCAGGATTAAGGTCAGCGAGGATATCTTTCCTGTTCGCGGGGTCTTTCGCATCAGCCGCGGTGCTCGCACGGAAACGCGTGTGGTAACCGTGACAGTTAACGATAGCGGGCTGATCGGACGCGGCGAGTGTGTTCCCTATTCTCACTACGGTGAAACGACAGAGTCGGTCATAGCTGAAATCCAACGTGGAGGCTTAGCACTTTCCGAAGGAGCAACTCGCAGCGATATCCAGACGATCATGCAACCAGGAGCAGCTAGAAATGCTATTGATTGTGCGCTCTGGGATTTGGAGGCTAAGAAAGCAGGAAAGCGAGCATGGGAAATAGCAGGAATACCAGAGCCTCACATCAACGAAACAGCCTTCACCTTAAGTCTAGATGATCCTGTAGCGATGGGTATCGCAGCTAAAGAGGCAAACGATCGGCCTCTATTGAAAATCAAACTAGCTGGTAAAGATGACATTGAACGCGTCACAAACATCCGCACCAATGCGCCTAATGCACGTTTGATAGTCGATGCAAATGAAGGCTGGACACCTGATATGGTGTTACCCTTCTCGAAAAAATTAGCTGAACTTGGCGTCTCTATGATCGAACAACCATTACCTGCCAGTGACGATGCAGCTCTCGCCGAAATACCGCACGCTGTACCCCTTTGCGCCGATGAAAGCGCACATACCTCCGCTGATATAGAGCAACTAAAAGGTCGTTACGAAATCGTGAATATTAAGCTCGATAAAACGGGCGGCCTAACTGAAGCGATTAAATTTCGCGACGCTATTATATCTTCCGGCATGGACGTCATGGTCGGTTGCATGCTGGGCACTTCACTTGGAATGGCGCCAGCTATGTTGATCGCCCAGAACGCTGCATTTGTGGATCTAGATGGACCGTTATTATTAGCAGAAGACCGCAGCCCAGGTCTTTGCTATACGGAGTCCAAAATTGCGCCTCCCGCCTCTGAATTGTGGGGTTAATAAGCACTAAATCATCCTAGGGATTTTGAGACATGGGTTTCAATTGCGGGATTGTCGGCCTGCCAAATGTAGGCAAGTCGACATTGTTCAATGCTCTAACAGCCACAGCAGCCGCGGAGAGCGCCAACTACCCGTTCTGTACGATAGAACCTAATGTTGGCCGCGTCGCCGTGCCTGATCCAAGACTCTATGAACTAGCAAAGATTGCAAAGTCAGCGCGCGTGATTGGCACCCAACTCGAGTTTGTAGACATTGCTGGCCTGGTACGTGGGGCTAGTCGTGGTGAAGGTCTTGGTAACCAATTTCTCGGCAATATCCGAGAAGTAGACGCCATTGCCCATGTTTTGCGTTGCTTTGAAGGTGGTGAGATCACCCATGTTGAAGGCTCAATTGATCCTATTCGCGACGCCGAAACCGTAGAAACTGAACTTATGTTGGCAGATCTGGAGAGCCTTGAACGCAGGTTTGAGCAAGCCAAAAAACGAGGCCAAACTGGCGATAAGGAAGCTCGTTTATCGGCCGACGTAATGGCCCCAATCGTTGAGGCTCTTAAAGATGGCCGCCCTGCCCGTACCGTCAGGGAGCAGTTTGATTCCCACAACCACAAAATTGCTAAAGGCTTGCAGCTGCTGACCTATAAACCTGTGATGTACGTCTGCAATGTAGAAGAAGAAGCCTCCGCTGAAGGAAACACACTTTCAGAAAAAGTTCGAGCTAAGGCAGAGGCTGAGGGAGCCGGGCATGTAGTTGTCTCGGCAGCTATAGAGGCTGAAATTTCACAACTTGAAACAGATGATGAGAAACGTGAATTCCTCGAGACAATCGGTTTGGAAGAGCCTGGCCTAAATCGCGTCATCCGCGCCGGATATGATTTACTGGGTCTTTTAACATTCTTCACAGCCGGCCCCAAAGAAGCCAGGGCATGGACCGTTCGCTCAGGGGCTGGAGCGCCAGAGGCAGCTGGAGAGATCCACTCAGATTTTGAGCGCGGTTTCATTGCTGCCGAAACCATTAGTTTCTCTGACTACGTAACACTGGGTGGCGAGCAAGCGGCGAAGGATGCTGGCAAGATGCGTCAGGAGGGGCGTAACTACATCGTTAAAGACGGTGATGTGATGCTATTCCGCTTCAACGTCTAGCACCCAATCGGACTAATCTGTTAATCCTAAAAGACGGGCAGCATTGTTCTTTATGATGTCTGGTCGCAACTCATCCCGGATAGCTATCCCCTCAAAATCCGCAAGCCATCGCTCGGGTGTAATCATCGGCCAATCTGATCCAAAAAGAACTTTCTTTCTGAGTATCGTGTTGCAGTAACGGACTAAAATTTCAGGAAAGTATTTTGGCTCCTGAAATGAGCGGCAGTTTCAGAAATTGTTGGCAGATGTTTACAAGGAGCTCTGAAACATGCAGCCATAGCCGATTGAAAGTCATCATAACCATCATCGGCATGACACCTGCAAGGTTCTTCAGCGTGGGTATGGATATCTATTGCGCTGATTTTGTTAACATCGATCATAGTAACTTCATATAAACTGTCGGTGCGGTTATTACTCATAAGCAGCTTACTCAAGCTGCTAAGGCGCGCGCTTGTTCCAAAAAACGATTATTAACTGCGCTCTCTGGCCTAAAAGCTAGTCGCTCATTGGCCAAGGACAAAGCGGTGTTGCGCGCGCAAGCGCGAATTGCAGCAACAAGAATAGTCCATTCTATTAGATCCCTTTGAGCTATACTTCCGCCCATCCGACTGAGCTGTGTCCTCGTGCCAAGAAGCCCTTCCAATGCGTCTCCGTACTCACCCCTAACGAAGCAAGCCATAGCCTCAGTAATTGGAATGGCGCAGTGCTTGTATGTTTCCGAAAGCTCAGAGCCAGAAGCGGCTGAACGCTTCATACTAAGAAGTATATTGTCGTAGGCCTTAAAATCATCAGCACTAAGAGCGGCCATAGCCCCATGAATTTCATTAAAGGGGCTTACCATTCCGGATAGCTGCTTTTCCCAATGACAGAATTGTGCCCCCCAACGATCTCCTGGATCACACCCCAGTGTTTGAAGCCTCCACAGTAAAGATGTGGGATTGCATAGCTGCGTACCCACCGGCCTCATCATAGATAGAATTTCATTGTCGTAGAGCGCAAGCGCCCGATCAAATTCGCCTCTTTCCACATGGAAGAGAGCCTTATGCCAGTAGATATGAACCCGATTGTTGCATTTCGGATCGGACCAAAAAGGCAACCTGTCATCCATCCATCTAACGCCCTCATCAGGCCGACCTGTCATTTCCAATACGTGGGAAACAGCATGATGCGGCCAGTAAGCAAATGGCTCCAGCTCTGCCGCCTCGCGAGAGACATCTTCAGCGCGAGCAAAATCACCAAATTCTTCAAGGCCAAAGCCAAAAAAGGATAACATGATGCCGTAGTTTGGATCGTCTACTGACCAGAAAGGCAGTGCTCTGGAAGCCCGTGCCGCCTCCCTGGCGAAGCGTCCAAGATATCCATCAAGACGGAGCGCACACTGATGCGCTGCCAGATCAAATGGGTCTTCCATAAGATGTCGGTCGAGCACATCAACGGCGGATGGCCACTGGCCCGCTAGAGCCAGTCGTAAAGCCACAAGATTGCGTCCCTCCCTCTCAGTGAGACGGGTCTCATCGACCGTATCTATTATGGAAACGGCTTTTTTTAATTGAGTGCTGTCGTTGGAGAGAGCGAGAAACCAAGACTGCAAAATATCAGGCATTTGTGCCGAGGCATCAGCTTCGCGGGCCTTGACTAGGTCGATATTTGGATCACCAAAATTTAGTGTGAAAGCTCTTACTGCATCATTAATGTGGCTCTGCGCCTCCCCATTGGCACTCAAAATACTTCTCTTGGTCAATGATATCTCCTTTGGCCCTGACAAAGGCTGCGCCCAGAGTAAACATTGATGAGGCGGCTGCAAGCAGCACTAGCAGAAGAATTCAGGATCTAAGCAATTGAGTCTTGAGATAGCTCTGGCTGACAAACAGATTATTGAGCCGTCAAACAAATACTGAAATGTAGAGACCTAAAACCACGAGGGCATAGAAGAAGATTTTTCGAAAAGCTGCTTCAGATAAATTGTCCCGCACTTTTCTTCCGATGATCATTCCCAACATCGCCGGCGCTAAACCTATTAGCGAAGCCCATCCCATCTCTGCTGTTAACAAACTGCTAGCGCCCAGAGTTAAGGCTAAAGCGATGGTAGCTAGCGTAAAAAGCATACCCATCGCTTGAACTAGAGCGTTACGCGGCAAGCCGATTGCATTCAAATATAATACGCCAGGAACCACAAACGAGCCGGTCATACCAGTGAAAATGCCATTTAGAATTCCCAATGTTGGCCCAGCCCAAATTTGATTTCGATGATTTAAATCAAGCCGTAAACCAAGAAGGCTGGTGCCCGCATAAGCTACAATCAGCAATCCAAGAAACTTTGAAAGCCAAAAGGAATCAATTGTCATCAATGCAAGGCCACCTGCAGGAACCATAAATGTCGCCGTCAGTAGGAATGGCCAAAGCTGCTTGATAAGTTTTATGCCATAACCGCCAACGATTGCCTGCCAAAAGTTGGTCACAAACGACGGAATAAGAAGGATTGCCATCGCGCTTGTGAGGTCCATGACTACGGTAAGAATTGCTAGACTAATCGTCGGCAACCCAAGCCCAATCACCCCCTTAACGGTTCCTGCGAGAAGAAAAACAGCCGCAATAGTAACGATGTCTGAAGCTTCTAAGGTTATCATTGAATCTCGCTAGTTAGGTCAGCCTGCGGAGTGTTCGACACCCAAAGCTCAAGGTAAATGCAGGTCTTTTTGCTGAGAATTAAAGTATCTCCCATATTCAAACAGCTTCAATAAACCTCTCACGAATTAATTTTTTCTCATTAATCTAATTAGAAAACTTAGCTTTATAGAAAAATAAAGGGCTATCTTAGGTATCTAGCTTAGTTTAGCTGATAAATTACCGCTTACTCACAGTGAGTTCGTCCGTGGCCACATGTCCTGCAATTGCGCTTCTCACTTTCGGAATGATCTGCACGGTGCAAGTAGATCAGGTAGTTGATGGCGACACATTCAAGGCCGATTTTGGGCAATCCACATTTTCGGTTCGAGTGGTTGGAATTAATACTCCTGAGCGGACTGAAAAAGGCTTTGCAGAGGCTACTAAAGCCGCCAAGGACTATTTTGAGGGTGCTAAAGTAACTCTTCAAATAGGGGGAGCCAA
>Ga0222714_10004511_pt1 | contig 13583 bp, 31 predicted proteins | sample C33_3DmetaG_FD_165048 | JGI IMG/M metagenome (GOLD analysis project Ga0222714, IMG submission 165048) | Estuarine water microbial communities from San Francisco Bay, California, United States - C33_3D | ecosystem: Environmental > Aquatic > Marine > Unclassified | place: USA: California... | reverse complement strand
AAAGCGCTGTGTCACATTGGGCAACCGAGAGTGACAGTTTGAATAATGCAATCAAGACACTAGAGAATCAAACAAAGTTGCAATACTAATACAATAAGGCACAGCATATACTGTGCCAACCTACGGTTGGCACCGTAGGTGCTACCCCCCCTCCCCCCCAGGGGGGGGTAGCCCTATGATACCATGCTCTCCGCAGGTTGTCAAGACTTTTTTCAGAAATTTTTTTTCTTTTTTCTGCGTTTTTTTCTTGCGTCCACACCGTTTCTACCCTACTCTGTACCCATGAATTCAATGATTGATGTTCAGTCCGACACCGCCGATCTCGCCACCATCGCGCCCGAGGAGTTCTACGGTGGTTTCCACGCTCCCGTGGACGACGATATCGTCGTCGTGGACGACGACGGTCCCACCTGTGACGACGTTGCGCCGCCCGACTACGATGGGCCGCAGGACGACGGCCACATCTACCCCGACGATGGGGACTACGATCCCAGCAGCGATTTCTGAGAGGCTGGCACCGTAGGTGCTACCCCCCTACCCCCCCCTAGGGGGGGGTAGTCTATTGTACCATACTCGCGCCCACGTTGTCAAGCACTTTTTGCAAAAAAAAATCGCTTTTTTTCGTACGATTTTTCTTGACACCTTGCAGGTTGTCCAGGTCGAAGTCCAGGTTCGCGCCCAAAAAAAAGTGAAAAAAACTGATCGAAAGTTCTTGACGATTCGCGGATTCGACCCTATGCTATACGCATGAAGATTGAAATTGATTGGAAGGATCTGGTGGATGTCGAGGTTGACGGTGGTACTTCGACGGTGGCGTTCGTGACGAGTGCGTTCCACAAGGTGTGGAACCGGGATCTCACCGAGGTCGAGTGCGACGAGGTCACCGCGAAGTACGGTGCGGAGATCTACAACATGGAGTTCGACAAGAAGTACTAATACAACAACAACGTAGTACATAGTACTACAAAAACCTTTATATACATACATGATCAAATACATAAACTTTGTCAACAAGAACGGTGTTCGCAAGTCTATTGCTACGCTGTTCAAGGGTAAGAACGAAAACAATCACCCTATTGTATATCCTAGGGGATTGGAGATGGGAGACTATACTAGCTACTGGCTCACAATCAATGCACAGTATGGGCAAGTCTGTATTCGTACAGGATATCGTCTCAACCACGAATGGTAATACAATAGCTGCCGACCTTATAGTAGTATAAGGGTTGGCACGGTGCTGGCTACCCCCCCCTCCCCCCCCAGGGGGGGGTAGCCCTATTATAACCTGCGCCCATGCGCCGTGTCAAGACATTTTTCAGAAAAAAATCGTGTTTTTTTGTTCGTTTTTTCTTGACGTTTGTCCAGGTTGTCAAGCGAAAAGTCCAGGTCGAGGCGAAAAAAAATCTGAAAAAAAACGCAAAAAAAACTGGACAGAAAAGCCGAAATGCCCCATTCTCTGACCATGCAAAACGAGTTCGCCCTCATGAGCGCCGAGTCCGAGATGACCAACCTGATCGTGCTGTCCCCCGCCGAGATCGAGGAGGCCAATGCGTGGTTCGATGCGATCACCGCCGAGTTCGATGAAATCGAAGCGGCTTGGGATCGGCTGGCGGAATATGTTGACAACCTGTAAATAAATAATATGCAAATAAATAACGACGAAGTTTCTATTCTTCGCATCGCTTTGTTAGATAAGATTGAAGTGATAAATCAGCAAATCGAATTATCACAGCGTTGCAATAGTGAGCCGAGTGAATTGTTCTGGAAGGATCTTCTGATAAATCACAAGGCTTTGTTAGAAAAGCTGAAATACAACATACAATGAATAAAAATAATATAAACATTGGTGACAATGTTTGTGTGGACGAACATACATACGTTGTTGTGCAGAAGCATAGTGATAGTTGTTTTTGCCGCAATATCGATACAGGACACAATGCTTATATCGATTACTCTGATATCACGAAGAACCTGGGCAACAACTATATCTACAATCTTACTGTTGTATCAGTAGACGATATGCGTGAACAGGCAGACCTGGCAGCGTTAGAAGATATGTATGCAGATAGATATGATGATTGAATCGCTATTGTAATACAATAACGCCGCAGCACAAAGTGTGCCAACCACATTGGCACGGCATGGGCTACCCCCCCTGCCCCCCCTAGGGGGGGGGAGGGGGTATCCCCTTGGGATACCCCATTGTACCCACGCCCCGCGCAGGTTGTCAAGAATTTTTTCAAACTTTTTTTTCTTTTTTCTCCACTTTTTTTCTTGACTCCAGGCCGATTGTCAAGCCGAAAAGCCGAAAAAAATCTGAAAAAAAAATCAGAAAATCCCTTGACGGTTTCGGATCTTTCGTCTAGGATTTCTCCAACATGAACGCTGACTCTGTTCCCTTCACTCCGACCCGCGACCAACTCATCGGCTTCATCTCCGACACCTACAAGGAGATGAACGGTTTCCGTCCTCGTCCTGTCTGGTCTGAATTGACCTACGCGCAGTTGGACCAATGGGGACGCGAGTTGAGCGCGGAGGTTGTCACCTACCGCAAGCAATCTGCGATCCGCGAGCGGATCGAACGCAAGCTCCGCAGCGTTCGCCAGAAGGTTTGGGTGGAGAAGAAGCGCGCATACTTCACTCCGGTCACTTGGTCAATCGGTGATCTGATTTCGGTTATCTAATAAACACAAACATATCATGAAACTAAATAGTCAAGATCTTTTTGTCATCTTCCTCGCTTTGGAAGAGAACGTCGAAAGAATAAACAAGATTCTCGAAAAGGGAAAACAAGAAGGATACAGTCAAGCAAGTTTTGAGTTTTGGAATGAGAGGCTTGTGTTGAACACAGAGGTTCTTGAAAAGTTGAGAAAAATGTAATACAATAGCGGACAGCATAAACCATGCCAAGCCCCGCTTGGCACCGCAGGTGCTACCCCCCCTCCCCCCCAGGGGGGGTAGCTATAGTATACCACGCGCACCCTCAACCTGTCAAGGCTTTTTTCAAACTTTTTTTTCTTTCCTAGGCGATTTTTTCCTTGACTCCAGGCGGGTTGTCAAGCCCAAACGTCCAAAAAATATCTGAAAAAAAACGAAAAAATCCGTTGACGGTGGACGATTTTTCGCCTAGTCTTTAGACATGAAAAACGAAAAGTTCACGGTGGTTTCCAAGGTGCGCGGTCAACGGAATCGTTGGACGGTGCAGTTCCGCTTGACTGGCGAAGATCAGACTCGCGTGGTTTGGGGATGGTCTGAAAAACAATGTTTTTATCAGATTTATCAGATGGTTGGTTCTGTGCAAGTACAACAGAACTTCAATATCAATAGTCACTATCTTCCGCGCAAGCGTAGTAATAGTGGTCGTTACTTCCTCAACAACAATGGTGTGATGGTTGAGGAATAATAAAACAATAAATAACATGAATACCAAAATCACAGAAGCCGAAGCAATCGAAATCCGCCTTGCGTTGGAAGATCGGATCAATAATATAAATAAACGGATCGCAGAATGTCAGTCTGTGAATCTGACTGGGAATGTCAATTACTGGACGGACAAATTGCAAAAGGCGCAATCTGCACATAATAAATTGCGTCATTCAATTTTGTTCATGGCTGGTGAATAATAAAATAAACAATAATAATATGAAATACATTTTTAGTTTCTTTGTCGCTCTGTCTATCAACGCCGCAAACATGGACGATTTTTTTGCCGCATTGGCAAAGGTTGAGTCTAGCAATAATCCGAAAGCAATAAATAAAAAAGAAAATGCTCTGGGTATTTATCAAATTCGCGTGGCATACTATAAAGACAGCAATGTTGGTGGTCAACATACTGATGTTTATGATCCCATTATTGCAAAAAAGGTTGTGTTGGCGTACTTTCAACGATACGAGCCGAAAGCGTTGAAAAATAATGATTTTGAAACATTGGCGCGTTGTCACAATGGTGGTTGTGGTTGGCGCAAAAATAAATCATTGACAGATGGTTATTGGAATAAGATAAAGAAGAATCTGTAATAATACAGCCGCCAATCTTATAGTAATATAAGGTCGCGACCTTGTTTATAAATAGCGCGTTGGCACGGTTTGGGCTACCCCCCTCCCCCCCCAGGGGGGGGTAGCCTCATTGTACCATGCACCCATGCACCTTGTCAAGGAAATTTTTGAAAAAAAAATCTGAAAAAATCCCTTGACCAGGATGGATTTTTCAGATACTTTATTCCCAATGAAAACACAACAGATGGTCAACGAACTCGACAACATCAGCTTGAGCAACTTCGGTCGCGCTCGGTCGCTCGCGATTGCTGGTCGCTCCTGCGTCACCTGTGGAAAACGGGCTGACATTTTCCGCGACTCCATCAGCGTCAAGGAGTACAACATCAGCGGAATGTGTCAGGCTTGTCAAGACAAAGTTTTCGTCGAAGAGTGCGAATAAATCCTTGACTTCAACGGGCTTTTGCCCCATACTCTACGCATGAAAATCAAGACTGAAATCGACATCAACGACATTGTGGCTCTCAAGGTTGCCCTTGGCAACGCTGAACGCCGCATCCACGAACTCATGAACGACAAGCCCGACTGGCGCAAGCTCTACGAGTTCGACAAAGATTCTGTCGAAAAGGCGAAAAAAGTTGTTGCCAAGCTCGTCGCCAACAGCTAAAGTATCCCCATGAAATACGAATTGATTCTTGAAACCACGGCTTGCGACAGCTTTTCGGTTTATCCGCACACCCGCGAGGGTCTGACCGCCGCTTTCGTTCGCATCTCCGAAGAACGAGTGAAGGAAGGTTTCCAATCTGCCCGAATCGTTTCTGACCGTGATGGCGAAGTTTTCGCCCTTGACACGAACCTTGTTTCCGCCTAACCTACAACCTACAAAAAACATGATCCGAGAAATACTTGCTCCTTTTGAACGTGTGACCTACATCCGCGAAGACGGCAACCAAGCTGTCTACAAGGTGTTTCGTCCGACGAAACACCTTTTCATCAACAAAAAGCACGACAACGGTCGTGTGGTTGGTTTTCGCGCTTGGAAAATGCCCGACACGGGTTCCGACGAGCGTATGGGTTGGCGGTCTTTTCGGTTTGACCGAATCGCAAGCCGCAAGCTAACTTTCGTCTGATTTTTTCTTGACTTTGCGCGGCATGGTACGCAGGGAGATCCTGCGGCAGGGTGTTTTGAAAGGCTTTTCAAGGTGGTTTGTCAAGTCTTTTTGTTTTGACCCGCATGAAACACCGCGCATTTTTTCCTTGACAACGCAAAAAAACTGAACCATAATACCCCTGCCCCCCCCTGGGGGGGGAGGGGGGGTAGGGCATCCCCTTCGGGGATGCCCCATTGTACCATCCATCCAGGTGCTTGTCAAGACTTTTCTGCAAAAATTTTTTCAAAGATTTTCCTTGACTTCCAAGCTGTCAAGGGCAAAGATTCACACGATGCAAAAAAACTGGATTCCACGATCCCAACGGTGGACACCCGCTGAACGTCAAGCAAAAAAAATACAAGCCCAAAATGATCGCGAAATCCGATCCATGTTTTGGCGAGAAAGTCAAGACTTTCTTTCAAAAATCCACAAAGAAATATCTGAAAAAGTTCTTGCCAAACGTGCGGCCATCGAATAAATTGTTCCCATGCAAAACGAGATTGCGATGACGGTGAAGGAAGCGGTGGCTTTCGTGGGTGGTTTTTCCGCCCCTTCAAAGATGCCTTGCCAAGGGTTTTCCATCCCGGCGTGGCTTTGCAAAACGGGCGCAAAACTCCGCAACGTGTCGGGGTCGATTTGTTCCAAGTGCTACGCTCTCAAGGGGCGATACGTTTTCCCCAACGTGAAAAATGCGTTGCAACGTCGATTTGACAAGCTGTCCGATCCGATGTGGGTTTCTGCGATGACGATTGCAATCGGTGGCACAGAATCTTCTGGTTTCTTCCGGTGGCACGATAGTGGCGACATCCAATCTTTGGAGCATTTGACAAACATTTGTCAGATTGCAAAGAATCTGCCAAACATTCAGTTCTGGTTGCCGACCCGCGAGTATTCAATCGTTGCGGACTATGTCAAACAGAACGGTTCTATTCCGTCGAATCTGACAATTCGATTGTCTGCTCTTATGGTAAATGGACAGCCTCCTGTGAGCATTGCGAACAGGCTTGGATGTGTGACAAGCGGTGTGTCTGACATTGGATTCACTTGTCCTAGTTCGTCACAAGGCAACAAATGTTTGAATTGTCGCGCCTGTTGGGATAAGAATGTTGCCAATGTAAATTACAAAACACACTAACAAATGCTTTTTTATATTACTATAACTTTGTTGGTTTTGTTTATACTTATCTTTTCACTAAAAGAAGATTGAATGAAAAAATCCGCTCTTATTCGTTTGACAAAAAATCGTGTGTGTTATATCACAAAAATCTTTTTGCCAAAGAATAGTGTTTTATACGCCGAACATGTGATAAAAGATGTGTGGATGATAAATAATAACAATATCAGATTGAGTGTTATACAATATCAGGATTTTGATTTCATGAACGAATAGAAACAAGGGTTTCTTCTGAGAAACCCTTGTTTATAAATAAGGGCTACCCCCCTACCCCCCCTGGGGGGGTAGGGGGGGGAGGGGGGAGGGGTAGGGAGGGGGGCGTTATCGTTATATTTACTTATTTATCGATTACCTATTTAGCTATTTCGTATTTACTATTTAGTATTTAGACATTCACGTTCAACTATTGAAACAAAAAACCCCGCACATGGCGGGGCTGTATTTATTAGACAATTTTATTTATTTCTTCTTCTGATAATTTATTGTAGAATGGCAACATATCTTTATCAATCTCAAAAGATCCGTCCAGGAAGTCTTGATCTCTAGGAAGTTCGGCATCATCTGCTAGTTGTAATGCTTCTTGTAAACTATTAGCTTTGATATGGTACATACCATACATATGCCAAGTGCAAGGGATCTTGTATGTATTCATATTATTCGTGCGCTTCTGTTTCTTCTTCTGGGTGATTGATTTCAGAATAGATAGTCATTCCAAAATCATATCCTTGTTTATAAGAAGAACTACAAGTATCTTGGTATATGTCATTGAATACCCCACGATGGTACGCATCTCGGTAGCCATGTTTGAAAGCATCAATAATAGGATATAAGTCTTTGAGAGGTATATTCATATTACTTGTTGAATGTAGCTGCGTCTTCTTCGTTCAGAAAGAAACGGTCATCAAAAGCGTCTGTCGCCAATACAACATCGTGAAGTGATTCATCATTTTCTGCAATCTTGTTGAGAATAGAGAATGACCTTTCGCTGATGCCATGCTCGTCGTCCAAAACAGAGATAATAAAATTACGCAATAGTTCTTTATTCATATCATTCGCAAACCACAATTTCGCCGTCGTTGTTTTGTTTCAGACCAGTATAAACAAGTATCTGGCCCCCGTTGTCGGTCTCAACCCCGCAACCCAGCTTCTGGAGCTTGTTGACCAGTTCGATGATTTCGCGGATCTGTTGTTCGTTCATGTTACTTTTTAGTTTGTTTTCTGCAACCTGTAATTTCGTAGCAACCCCAATCAATCTTATTCACGCCAAACATATAATCGGCGGGAATGATAAGATGATTTTTTAGAATATATTCTTTGATTCTACGCTTGGCGTTGGCATCGCTGCTGTACTGCTTACCAACGATGTCGGGAGCGAATCTAGTGGGTTTGTCCTTCGCCGTCAACTTCTTTTTCGCATTTTTTTTGGCTTGCTTTGCAGCTTCTGCCGCCAACACTCGCTTCTTGCTTTCAAACGAAAGTTTGCAGCGCAAAGCGTTACCTTTGAGAGGTTGCTTGGGCGCATTCTCATCGCGAAGTCCGCGACGAATCTCCCATGCCTTGAACTTCTCATCGAACTCTTTGAAAAGACCCATTGGTAGATCAGCACCACCGACATCTTCCCATGCGAAACGCTGCTTGATTGTTCCTTTATATTGGTCACTCATCTTGTGTAGAAAATAAGATTATAAATAGAAGAAATACAGTTAGAAGAAAATACAATATCATTCTGGGGGCAATACTTGTTCAAACTCGACGCTGGACCCACTCAAGTCCCGAATCAGTTCTCGACTAACACTATCAAGAGTCTTGCGCCCTGTCAACTGAATAAACACACTCTCTTGTTTCTTATCTAGAAACTTTTCGCGGCGGACACCATAAATATTCTGAACGTAATATCTAATCGTTGTTTTCATTTTTTTTATTCTTTCTGTTGTAAAGTTTTTTGTTTTTGTGTTTAGTAGTTGGTGGCGGGAATGATTTCCTGATTGACTGAAACAATTGAAGGATAGATGGCAGCTTTTTCATATAGTTTTTTCCACTTGATTGTGGTGCGGCATTTCTTGCACAAATAGCTTTTGCCTTTTAGTATACGATTGTGAATAGTAGTAGAGATATAAATAGTATCAGTACACTTGCAAAAATACTCGTTCTTTGTAACAACAACAAAATTGTGACAGCGTTTAGGTTCTTGATGGCAGATGTTTCTCATAACACTTGCCCATTCGCGACCATGAGCATCAACAGCAAAAGAATAAATCTTTCTTGTAATAATATGCGCCGCTTCATGTCCCGGCACATCTTTGATAAAAGCATCACCATTCCTGTGCAGCATTTCATTGTTGATGGCAATGATGTTCTTGTATGCCATAGCGTAGCCGCCGCGCTTTCCCTTCAGCTTGAAGGTGATCGTGGGCAGATTGATCTTGATGCCGTAATAAGTCTCGGCTTTAGCGCAGACTTCTTGGATTCGTTCGATTGCTTTGACTTGAAGTTCAGTCATGCGTACAGACTAGCACCTTGCACTACAAGGGCAAGGAAAAAAATAAAAATCTTTTCCCTTGACAAGCTGCGACCTGGAGGTTACAATAGGGCTACCCCCCCCTGGGGGGGGGAGGGGGGGTAGGGATTATACCACATCCCCTTGGGTGCCGTCAAGCAGAATAAAAATTTATTTTTGCTCATCCAAGTCCAGGTTGGCACAGTTTCTGTCGCCGTCACCCAAGGGGATGCAGAAAAGATTTCCGAAAAAAAATCGCATTTCCGCTTGCAAGATTCCGCCGCATCCAGTACATTCTCCCTGTCGGTCAACTTCAACACATTGCAGAAAGGAAAAAATACTATGGCAGCTCATCTCGAAAATCGCGACGTTCAGGCTGGAATCGAACAGGCTTGGCACGGCCTCACCAAGGTCGTTCCCGTCGTTCAGTTTGAGGACGCTTTCCCCTATGACATCGAGCGTCTCCCCCTCCTCGTCGCCAACGACACTCCGCTGGAAGGCTGGAGCTACTTCCGGTGCAGCGACGATGGCAAGCCTGTCGGCGTTCCCGTTGCGGATACCTATTCGGCCATCACCAACTCCCGCTTCTGGGAGATCGTTCAGAACGCCGTTGGCGGTTCGGGCGCAACCATCGAATCCGCTGGCACGATCTATGACCGTTGCCGCCGTTTCGTTACGGTGAAGCTCGGCACCGATCTGGATACGTTCAAGGTTGGGAACCGTGACTTCAAGAACCGTTTCTCGCTGCTCGACAGCATCGACGGTTCGACCAACTTCTACGGGGTCAACTCTTCGACCTGCGTCGTCTGCGCGAACACGTTCGCAGTCGTCATGGGTGACACCAGCGGCGAGTTCCGCTTCAAGATGCGTCACAGCAAGAACCTCCTCCCCAAGATTGAGAACATGGAGAAGGCCATCGACCAGTTTGTCGGCGTGACCGCTCAATTCCAGAAGGCGTTGACCATCGCGAACGAGATCCCTGTCACTCCGACTGACGCTCGCTCGTTGTTCGCTGGTTGGGCGGCGGCTGAAACCAACGGTCTCTCGTCGCGGACCTTCAACACGGTCAACCGCTTGACCGAATTGTTCCAGCGGGGTGCGGGTAACAACGGCGAGACCCTTCTCGACGCTTTCTCCGCCGTCACCGACTTCTACTCGCATGAGTCCAGCGGCGGTGCCGATCAACCCGGCTTCCGCATGAAGCAGACGATCAGCAGCGAGTTCGGATCTGGCTCGCGCAAGAAGCAGGACTTCTTCAACGCCCTGTTTGTCACCAAGCAAAAGGATGCGGCTTTCGACCGCTCGTCGTTCGACACTCTGGTGCGAACTGGCGGCGACCTCATCAAGGCGGCTGAAGCGGTGTTGGTCACCAACTGATCCCAGAGTCAAGCGAAATCCTCCCGAAAGGGAGGATTTTTTTTGTTGCCAAACCTGGACGTTGGCACGGTCCCTGCTATACTACCCCCCCCTGCCCCCCCTGGGGGGGGGGGGGGGGGGAGGGCATTTTTCGTGCCAACTTTATTTGTTATTTCTTTATTTACCTTTCAGCTATTTGCCTATATATCGTTCACCTATATTTGTTCTATTTGGATTAAGATATCTCACCTATAAAGAAAAAAAACCTGTCCAGGAAAATCCCAGACAGGTTAAATAAATAATAGAAGGCTACGTTTTTATGTGATTACGTTGCGGGATATTTAATGACTACCTCATAACATAACGGGTTACTGGAATATTATTTATGGCCACATATTTGACAACACAGCAGACAATCTGTATAGTCTATCCCCTATTTTACTTCTATTATTTAAAAAATTAGTTATTACCTAGTATTTGAGCCACATCCTCTGCGGTCAAATCATATTTGATATGTTGATGTACATCATGCTCCACGTACTTTACATAGGATACGTTGTATAAGTCAAGCCCAACTTGAAGTACGACGATCATATTATGCGGCGGGAGTTTGTGTTTCATCTTTCTTTTCCTGCTCTGTCTTTGTCAGAATACAGATAAGATTGTATAATTCATCTTGTATTTCCCAGACACGGCGCGTCCTATTAACTCGCACGAACTCTTGTACTGTAAATGCTTGATCTATATTAAGCATATATATATTTATCTATTGTTTATTCTTTTACGGGAACAAAACCAGGATGAGAATAGTGCTGCATCTCATAATATGGATTACAAATCTTGATAATGTCGCCAGTCTTCATGGTCATAAAGTTCTTGCGTGGGCTGGGTGGCTGCACTACATATACCTTCACGAACTGAGGATACGGCTGTTCTTTCATATAGATTTCAGTCAATTCGTCAGCTTCGACGATATATTGTTCTCCTTTTGTGGCATCGCCCGTGCGATTGCCGATGTATTTCCATTTCATTTGTTTCGCAAGTATCGTGGTTCAACCTATCGATGGGAAGACTTTAGCAGGTTCTAGGTGGTTGTCAAGGGCTACTTGAAAGAATCTACGAGGCGGCAACCGTTGTTTGTGATTGACCGCAAGCCGTCGATGCTGATAAGATGCATCTTTATTAGATAACTTTCATGGTCTTTCTGAATAGAAGTTCGGCTCAATCCAGTCTTTGCCGCCAACATATTTAATGTACAACGACCTTCTTTACGGAGTATTTTTAGTATACTCATTTCAATCTTATTTAGTCCAAGAGGCAATATATCTAGTATATGACAAATATTATTGGCGTGTTCAATTGTAAAATGCTGTATATTATATCTAGAACAGTATATATTTACTTCTTTCGCTCTCAATACGCAGTTACGAGCATTGCCGCGAGAAGTTACAGCCAACTTTTCTAGTGCGTCGTTGTCAAACTTTACATTTGGAAGATTATTAATAAAGATTTGTTTAAGTTCTTCAGTAGAATAATTATCAAAATCAATGATAGTTAATCTATCGCGCAATGGTGCAAATATCTTGTCGCTCTCGGTCGTGGCAAAAAAGAAAGATATCTTTTCCAGGTCGAACTCTAATACAGAGTCTTTATAATTGAAATATCTTTTACTACCTTTTTCTGAATTAAAGATAGTTAGAAATGCCATTACTAGATCTTTGGGCAAAGCATGAGCTTCGTCAAAAAAGATAGTTACTTCTTTATCTAGTATATGGTTGATATATATAGCTTCAAAGAACTGTGCGCCAGTTCGAAGAATAGAACAGTTTATTTCAATGAAGGGGCGGCGCACCCCTTCGATTGAAGATATATGATTACCTAATTCACGAACAAACTCCGTTTTGCCCAGCCCTTTAGCGCCGATAAAGTTTAGAAAAGGAAAAGTTCTAGTCTTATTATAAGCGTCCAAATAGAATTGAAGCTTACGTTTTACACTATCTTGACCTACTAACTGGGCAAATGGAGTATTCATTTTGATTTATCGAACGGTAAATGCGACAGGCTCTTCCAACTGCTCCTCAATCTCTTGAGGAATGGAATCGCCGTCTTGGACCGATACACTAGCAGCTTTTGGGCTGTTGTCAACACCATTCCACCACTTTCGGCGGACAGGAACGGTGGCGTTTACGTCGTTTCCAAGACGAGCCTGAAGCTCTGCAAGGCTAACGAGGATTGAGTCTGAGGAGCCTTTCACACGGCCCCGCTTCTTTAGCTGGATGTCATTCATGACGCTGAGAATTTACCATAGTTTGGGCGGCTGTCAAAGGTTTTTCGCGAAAAAATGCAATAAAAATAAGTTATCTGGTTTTAGATAATGCGTTTGAAAAGTAAAATTGTTTTATATATGTTTATATATATCCACTGCATGCAAGAAATAAACTGTTTATTAAAGAAAAAATCGCTCATTATTAAGGCAAAAATCGTTCATCTTTGAAAATTTTATTCTATATTTGATAATAACGTGTACATATATTTAGTATGAGTGATATCAACTATACATGGAAAGTAAATAGCGTAAAATGCTATAAAGATTTAAACGGTTATCAGGATTATGTTTATCAGACATACTGGAACTGTGCTGCTGCCACATCTGGAGCCGCTGGAGCTTACGAAGCAAGCTTCGCTGGTGCGACTCCGCTCGGCACAGGCGCAGCCAGTACATCTGGTTACGCATTCAAGCCTTTTAACGAACTAACACAAGATGATGTATTAAACTGGATCTGGGCCACATTACCTAGCGGTGCTGGAAAAGAATATTATGAACAGAAAGTTTCAGGAGAAATCGTTTATAAGATGAATTATCAGACAGAAGAGCCTCCTCTACCTTGGAACCCTGTTCCTCCTCCTAGTGGTGTAGCATAATATATATAGTTATTACGCAAAAAGCCGCTCATCTTTGGGCGGCTTTTTTTGTTTATTTAGATTTTTTTCGTTCAGCTTTCTTATTTGCAACTTCTTTATTTACAATTTCTTCTTTCATCATTCTGTCTAATCTTTTATATGCGTTTTCTCGACTAATGCATGTATATCCATGTCGCCCCCAACTATTACTAGACGGATAATATTCGCTCGGCGGTATTTTATTGCCAGCAATTTCCATGCCATTATGACTTTGTATTTTAATTGCTTCGTAATGAGCATCAGCTTTACTGTCTATATACTTTCTTTCATATATAGCATACATATCTTCTCTATGTATTTGCTTGAACTCAAATCCGTTAGAAGTAAATGTCTTATCTAGTTTTTTCATGATGTATTGTATTATGTATATATAGTATATATATATCTATATATAGGAGAATATACGAAAGCTGGACAAAAGCAAGCAAAATGTTTCTAAATCAAACAAAAC
>Ga0222714_10004510_pt1 | contig 13584 bp, 8 predicted proteins | sample C33_3DmetaG_FD_165048 | JGI IMG/M metagenome (GOLD analysis project Ga0222714, IMG submission 165048) | Estuarine water microbial communities from San Francisco Bay, California, United States - C33_3D | ecosystem: Environmental > Aquatic > Marine > Unclassified | place: USA: California... | reverse complement strand
CATTTTTTGCAATCGGTGCCTACACCATGGGATTACTAGGAACGAAAACCGGTTTGAATACCTGGGAAATCTTGCCGATTGGAATTGCTATGGCGATGTTCTCTGGAATTATTCTTGGTGTACCTGCGTTAAAACTTCGCGGTGATTATCTAGCTATTATTACCTTAGGATTTGGTGAAATTGTAAGAATTGTCGCGCTAAATTTGGGTGCATTAGGTCGATCCGAGGGAATTCAAGGTATTCCAACCCCACCTGGAATATTCGGTATCGAGTATGCATTTGATAGCCACCGCATTTACTACTGGACGCTTTTGATTCTAATCTTACTTGCAATTTGGATGGTGCGTAGGCTGTCGGTGCGTCGTGCTGGACGCGCCTGGGAATCAATTCGCCAGGATGAGGATGCAGCAGAATTATTAGGTGTACCAACATTTAAGTACAAGGTCTGGGCTTTTGTTCTTGGGGCATCTGTTGGCGGAGCTGCTGGAGTCTTCTATGCATCGAAAACTCTATTTATTGCTCCAGATAATTTCACTCTTCAAATTTCAATTTTGATTCTAGCCTGCGTAGTGTTTGGTGGCATGGGAAATATCTGGGGTGTAATTGTTGGTGCAGTGATTCTGGGCTACCTACCCGATCGCATACGCTTTTTGTCCGAGGCTCGCCTTTTAGTTTTTGGTCTAGTTCTGGTAATCATGATGAATTTGCGCCCTGATGGTTTACTACCTCGAAAGAAGCGAGAAAAAGCGCTTATTAAAAAAGGTGGCTCATGAAATCAGCGTTGATAGAGTTAAAGAATGTCACTATGAAATTCGGTGGTGTAACTGCACTTAATGATGTGACCTTTGATGTAAAAGATAAGGAAATTCTCGGCTTAATTGGACCAAATGGTGCAGGAAAAACCACCGTTTTCAACGTAATAACTGGGGTTTATCAAATTACTTCGGGTCAGATTATCTTTAATGGTAAATCTCTAGCCGGGGTTAAGCGCTACAAAATTACTAAACGGGGTATAGCACGTACATTTCAGAACATACGACTTTGGGGAGATATGACAGCCCTTGAAAATGTCATGACCGCAGCTGACACCCATAAAAAATCTGGCTTAGTTGCAGGGCTTTTTGGGTTTCCGATTTCACGCCGAGAAGAAAAGCGAGATAAAGCACGAGCCCAAGAATTGCTAGATTTTATAGGAATTGGCGAATACGCAGATCGTCTAGCGAAGAATCTTCCTTATGGTGTTCAAAGAAGACTCGAGATTGCAAGAGCAATGGGGGCGGAGCCAAAACTCCTACTCCTTGATGAACCTGCTGCCGGTTTTAACCCCGCAGAAAAAATAGAGTTAGCTGCAATAATTAGAAAAATTCGTGATGCCGGATACACCGTTCTATTAATAGAGCATGACATGTCACTAGTTATGAGGGTTTCAGACCGTGTAGTCGTTTTAGACTTTGGGCAAAAAATTGCTGATGACTCACCTAGTAAAGTTCAAGATAATCCACAGGTTATTGAAGCGTATTTGGGAGTTCCTGAAGATGCGTCTTGAGATTAAAGATCTTCGAGTTGCCTATGGAAAAATTGAGGCAGTAAAAGGAATTTCACTTGTAGTAAATCAGGGTGAAATTGTGTCACTTATTGGTGCAAATGGAGCTGGAAAAACAACACTTCTTAAGACTATTTCGGGGCTTCTGAATCCAGTTTCAGGTTCAATTACCTATGGTGATGAAAATATATTGAAATATAAAGCTCATCAGAGAGTTTCGTTAGGAATATCCCAAGCACCAGAGGGCCGTGGAATTTTTCCTGGCATGAGTGTTTTAGAGAATCTTGAACTTGGGAAATATCATCTTAAAATGAAGAAAAGTGAAATTGCAGAGGATTTAGCAACCGTATATGAATTATTCCCTCGTCTGAAAGAAAGAGCCACCCAAGCAGGAGGAACTCTTTCGGGCGGTGAGCAACAGATGCTTTCAATTGGTCGCGCACTAATGGCCAAGCCAAAAGTTCTACTTCTTGATGAACCATCGATGGGTCTTGCACCACAGATGATTGCGAATATTTTTAGAATCATAACTCAGATTAATAAGATTGGTGTAACAATTCTTCTGGTTGAGCAAAACGCTCAGCAAGCGTTACAACGCTCAGATCGAGCGTATGTACTTGAAGTTGGTAACATAACTAAGGAGGCAAAGGGTAAAGATCTCCTAAATGATCCTCATGTTAAATCAGCTTACCTTGGAACTGGAGCTGCTGAACTACAGTAATTAGCGCTGGTCAAGAATAAGACAAGTAATTCTTGCAGTACAAGTCCGTTCGCCTTTTTCATTTTTTATCTCTACATTATATGAACAAAGAGTTTTTCCAAGCGAAATTGCAGTCGCAACTGCAGTAACAATGCCTGAAGTAGCTGATTTGTGGTGAGTTGCATTTATATCAACGCCCACTATTTTCCGATCAGCACCAGCATGTAGCTGGGTACCAATCGATCCTAAGCTCTCGGCTAGCACAACATTTGCTCCACCATGTAAAAGTCCTATTGGTTGAGTATTACCTTCAACTGGCATTGTGGCGACTAATCTTTCAGGAGATGCCTCAATTATCTCAATTCCCATTTTCTTATCAAGGGCACCGCTGCCACGCTCTCGAATTACTCGTAAAAAATCCGTCATGTTGATTAGTTTAACCTGTATTGCCAATTAGAATCCCAATATGACCAAGAGTAGTAAGAGATTATTACTAATTGATGGGCATTCCATGGCTTATCGGGCATTCTATGCCCTACCAGTTGACAATTTTAAGACATCTACAGGCCAGCCAACTAATGCAATATATGGATTTGCAGCGATGATTATTAATCTTATTAATCAGGAGAAACCTACTCATATTGCAGTCGCATTTGATGTCTCACGACAAACTTTCCGAACAGAAAAATTTCCTGAATATAAGTCGAACCGAACTGCAACACCTGATGAATTTAGATCTCAGATCTCACATATCTATGAGGTAGTCAATGCGTTTGGAATTAATCGCTTTGAATTGCCTGGGTTTGAAGCCGATGATGTGATTGCAACCCTTACTAAAAATGCTGAGACTGAAGGATTTGAGGTATTAATTTGCTCTGGCGACAGAGATACATTTCAGTTGGTTAGTGAAAAAACAACAGTCTTGTATCCTAAAAAAGGTGTAACTGAAATGTCGCGTATGACACCTGATGCAGTGATTGAAAAGTATGGATTGACTCCAAAACAATACCCAGACTTTGCAGCTCTTCGGGGGGATCCAAGCGACAACTTACCTTCTTTGCCTGGAGTAGGGGAAAAAACTGCAACAAAGTGGATTGTTGATTTTGGTTCACTTCAGGATTTGATTAAGAATGCAGAAAGCATCAGCGGAAAAGTCGGTGATGCCTTACGGGCAAATATTGATCAAGTTAAGTTAAACCGAGAACTAACACAGTTACAGACAAACTTAGAGCTTCCCTTATCTTTAGATGTGTTGAAGTGGACTGGAATTGATCCTGCAGAAATAACTAAAATATTTGAGGCCTTAGAAATTAGAGCGCTTAGGGAGCGATTAAAATCATTACCGCAAATTGGTGGCAGCATTACAAGTGAAATAGATATCAAGGTCAAAGTTGTTGATTATTTAGACCTGAATCAAATTCTAATTGATCGCAGATTACCTATTGCTCTTTCAGTGGAAATAGCAGATAGAAAAATAATCAGCTATGCAGTGGCGTTAGATGAATCCGAAGTACTTCATGTCATAAGCGGAAATTTTGGAGACTGGATTACCGATTCTGCGATACCAAAGTATCTTCATAGGGCTAAGGAAATATTGAAAATTACAGGTCTGTGTGGACTTGACGCAGATATAGAATTACTGGCTTACCTTGTTAATCCGGGTAGTAGAAATTTGGATTTATCTGACTTAGCGCAGAGACTGCTTGGCATATCCGATGAGAATGAAAATCTATTTTTTACTTTTAACCCTAAAAGTGCGGCTTGGATATTTAGAATACAAAAGGATTTACAAACTGAAATTGCTACCATGGGTATGAGTGATCTTTATCTAAAAATTGAACAACCGACATTGCTTTTGCTTTCAAAAATCGAATCAACTGGAATTGCAATTGATAGGATAAAACTCGAAGATTTAGCCAGTCAATTCTCAAAGATAACTCAAGAGCAGACCTCATTAGCCCATGAAGCGGCTGGCCACGAATTTAATGTCAACTCACCAAAGCAATTGCAATCTGTTTTATTTGAAGAATTAAAGCTCCCAAAGACTAAGAAAATAAAGACCGGTTTTACAACTGATGCCGAAAGTCTGGAGTGGCTTTTTGTTAAGACTAAACATCCAATTCTTAAATACTTATTACGTATTCGTGAAACAAGTAAGTTGCTATCAACAGTTGAAGGCTTGTTATCAGCGACTGAAAGTGATGGCAGAATTCATACTAATTTTCAGCAAACAGTAGCAGCTACTGGTCGCCTTTCTTCCACTGAGCCAAACCTACAGAATATTCCGATTAGAACGGAGGAGGGTAGGAAAATTAGAGATTGCTTTGTGGCTCAATCGCCATATATAAATTTATTGACAGCTGACTATAGTCAAATTGAAATGAGAATTATGGCCCATCTATCTAATGACAAAGGGCTGATAGCCGCATTTGAAACCGGAGAAGATCTTCACTCGACAGTTGCTTCCCAAGTTTTCAATGTAAAGCCAGGTGAGGTAGATGCAGAAATGCGCAGAACTATTAAAGCTATGTCATATGGATTGGCTTACGGATTATCTTCATTTGGCCTGGCACAACAACTAGATATAGATCCAGCAGAGGCTGCAAAACTAATGAGTAAGTATTTTGAAAGATTTGGTGGTATTCAAGATTATTTGAAAAGCGTTGTTGTCGAGGCAAAAACAAAAGGCTATACGCAAACAATCCTTGGTCGGCGTCGTTACCTGTCAGATCTTAATAATGAAAATCGACAGCGGCGCGAAATTGCTGAAAGAGCAGCACTTAATGCCCCAATACAGGGATCAGCAGCTGACATTATTAAAATAGCAATGCTTAAAGTTGAAGAGGCGATTTTGAATGCAAATCTTCAATCAAGGTTGCTTTTACAAGTACATGATGAGTTAATTTTTGAAGTTGCAGTTGGGGAAGAGAAAGAGCTGACTAAAATCGTTAAAGATAAGATGTCTTTAGCATATAAATTAAATGTTCCACTAGATGTGAACATTGGGATAGGAAAAAGCTGGGACTTGGCAGCCCATTAAGGCGAACTTGAATCAACTATTTAAATGGATACATCTAGTGAAAGGGCTAGAAATCAGGCTCATGATCAAAAAAATAGCCAGTGAATTCAATCAGTTTGACCCTAGGTGGACTTAGAAAGTAACCTTGCCCGTCCTGTCCCTACTAGTTGCTTTAACCCTGGAGTACACCTACCTAATGACCCCCTCTCAAATTGCAGTAAATGATATTGGCAGTGCAGAAGATTTTTTAGCCGCTATTGAAGGCACAATTAAAAATTTTAACGACGGAGATTTAGTCTCTGGAATAGTTGTTCAAATAGATCGTGAAGAAGTTCTTCTAGATATTGGGTATAAAACCGAGGGTGTAATTCCTTCTCGAGAGTTATCAATTAGACATGATGTTGCTCCAAGCGAATTAGTAAAAGTTGGCGATCGAATTGAAGCTTTAGTTTTACAGAAAGAGGATAAAGAAGGACGCCTAATACTTTCAAAGAAGCGCGCTCAATATGAGCAGGCCTGGGGAGATGTTGAAGGCAAGAAAGAAAGAGATGAAGTTGTAACCGGAACTGTTATTGAAGTTGTTAAAGGTGGCTTAATTGTTGACATCGGACTTCGAGGTTTCTTACCTGCATCACTAGTTGAAATGCGAAGAGTTCGTGATTTAACACCATATATTGGCCAACAAGTTGAATGTAGAATTATTGAGCTAGATAAAAACCGCAACAATGTGGTTCTTTCTCGTAGGGCATTTTTGGAGCAATCTCAATCTGCATCAAGAACTACTTTCTTAAACCAACTCCAAAAAGGACAAGTTCGAACTGGTGTAATTTCATCAATAGTAAACTTTGGTGCATTTGTTGATTTAGGCGGAGTTGATGGTTTAGTACATGTCTCTGAATTGTCATGGAAACATATTGATCATCCATCAGAGGTGGTAGAGGTTGGTGATGAGGTAACGGTCGAAGTTCTCGAAGTTGATTTTGAAAGAGAACGTGTTTCACTTTCACTAAAAGCAACTCAAGAGGATCCATGGCAGGCTTTTGCCCGAACAAACAGTATCAACCAGGTTGTAAATGGTGAGGTAACAAAATTAGTACCATTTGGCGCATTCATTAAAGTATTTGAAGGTATTGAAGGCTTAGTTCACATATCTGAGTTAGCAGAGCGCCATGTTGAGATTCCTGAACAAGTAGTTCAAGTTGGAGATAAGTTATTTGTAAAGATCATTGATATAGATCTAGAGCGTAGACGAATTTCTCTATCTCTAAAACAGGCGAATGAAGGTCAAGAAGTAGAGGTAGAGGCATTTGATCCAGCTCAATATGGAATGCCAGCTCGCTATGACGCTGCAGGCAATTTTATTTATCCAGAAGGTTTTGATGCCGATACTCAAGAGTGGAAGCCAGGATATGAAAGCCAGCGTGAGGAATGGGAACGCCAATACGCTGAGGCTCAATCAAGATTTATGGCTCATAAGAAACAAAAGGCTGAGGCTAAAGCTGCCGACGCTGCTGCACCTGCGGCTGAGTAATTTAAACTTAAAAATGGCCCCAGCGATCTGGGGCCATTTTTATATTGTGTAGGGTTAACTTATGTTAATTGTTGCTCTAACTGGCGGGATCGGTTCAGGTAAAACCACTGTTGGAGATATTTTTTCTGAGTTGGGTGCAGCTGTAATTGACTCTGACCAGTTAGCTAGAGCGGTTTTAGAAAGAGGGACAAAAGGCTTTGATTTAGTACTGGCTAAATTTGGAGATGCAATTCTTAGGAATGGAGAGCTAGACCGTTCGCTTTTAGCAACCTTAGTCTTTAATGATTCTCAGAAACGCTCTGAACTTGAGAGTATTACCCACCCACTAATTAGACAAAGTTTTGCTGAAATAATCTCAAACTTACCTAGAGAATCAATAGTGATTAATCAGATTCCACTCTTATTTGAGTCCAAAGGGGCATATAAGTTTGACCACATAATAACTATCTCAGCACCAGAAGAATTGAGAATAGAGCGACTTAAAAATCGTGGGCTAGGTTTTTCTGATATCAAGAAACGAATAGAAGCCCAAGCAACTGACTTAGAGCGTGAAAGTATTTCGAATAGTATTATCCTAAATGATAAGGATGAGTCGCATCTCCGCGATCAGGTGGAAAGTATCTGGCTTGAGTTAGAGAATCTAAATCGGTTAAAGAAATGAGACCAGTTACTGACCTAACTCGAAAGGTAAGCCCATTTGAAGTCATAAGTGACTATGTACCCGCAGGTGATCAGCCATCAGCCATAAAAGAGCTGGTGCTTAGATTAGAGAAAAATGAGCAAGATATTGTTTTGCTCGGAGCAACTGGTACTGGAAAATCAGCAACCACTGCTTGGTTAATTGAGCAAGTTCAAAGACCAACCCTAGTTATAGCTCCCAATAAAACATTAGCGGCCCAATTGGCAAATGAGTTTAAAGAGCTTATGCCGAATAATGCTGTTGAGTATTTTGTTTCTTATTACGATTATTACCAACCTGAGGCCTACGTTCCACAAACTGATACATTTATTGAGAAAGATTCATCTATTAATGACGAAGTTGAACGTTTGAGACACTCTGCAACAAATTCCTTATTAACTCGCAGAGATGTAATTGTGGTTGCAACAGTCTCTTGTATTTATGGACTTGGTACACCACAAGAGTATGTAGATCGAATGATTCGACTTCGAGTCGGAGAATCGATTGAAAGAAACTCGCTACTAAGAAAATTTGTTGATATTCAGTATAAAAGAAATGATATTGCTTTCGAACGAGGTACATTTCGAGTAAGAGGGGATACTATTGAAATTATCCCGATGTATGAAGAACTTGCACTTAGAATTGAAATGTTTGGTGATGAGATAGAAAGAATTATGACTTTACATCCACTAACTGGTGAAATAGTTCGTGAAGAGAGTGAAATGTATGTATTTCCTGCAACTCACTATGCCGCCGGTCCTGAAACTATGGAACGTGCAATTATCGATATTGAAAAAGAAATGGAAATAAGAGTTTCAGAGTTTGAAAAATCAGGCAAGCTTTTAGAAGCACAGCGAATAAAGATGAGAACTACGTTTGATATTGAGATGATGCGACAACTTGGATTCTGCTCTGGAATCGAAAACTACTCCCGTCACTTAGACGGCAGAGAGCCAGGGAGTGCTCCAAACTGTTTATTGGATTATTTTCCTGAAGATTTTCTAGTTGTGATTGATGAATCCCATGTAACAGTTCCGCAGATAGGTGCTATGCATGAAGGTGATGCTGCAAGAAAGAGAACTCTAGTTGAACACGGCTTTAGATTGCCAAGCGCAATGGACAATCGACCTCTGAAATTTACTGAGTTCTTGGATAGATGTGGTCAAAAAGTTTATCTTTCAGCTACACCTGGCAAATATGAATTAGAAAAGACTAGTAATACCTTTGTCGAACAAGTAATTCGGCCAACTGGTTTAGTCGATCCGAAAATAGTTGTAAAACCGATTAAGGGTCAGATTGATGACCTAGTCAACGAAATAAAAATTAGATCTGAGAAAAATGAGCGAGTTCTAGTTACTACATTGACTAAGAAAATGTCAGAAGAACTTACAGATTACATGTTGGGCTTAGGATTAAAAGTTCGTTATCTGCACTCAGAGGTAGATACTTTAAGAAGAGTAGAGTTATTAAGGGAGCTACGCACAGGGGAATATGACGTATTGATTGGTATAAACCTTCTTCGGGAAGGATTAGATCTACCGGAAGTATCACTAGTTGCAATTTTAGATGCCGATAAGGAAGGTTTCTTAAGATCTTCAACATCATTGATTCAAACTATAGGTAGAGCTGCCAGAAACGTGTCCGGTGAAGTCCATATGTATGCAGACAACATAACCAAATCCATGCAGTTTGCCATTGATGAAACAAACCGGCGACGTGCTAAACAGGTGTCATATAACCACGAACATGGGATTGATCCAACACCACTTCGCAAAAAGATTGCCGATATTACTGACTTAATTGCAAAGGAAGTTGATGACACGGAAGATTTAGCTTCATCCTCAAGGTCAAGTACTATCAGTAGTGGAATTAGCCAAAGATCTATTATTTCACTTCCTAAGCGTGAGCTAATTGCTCTTATTTCATCGCTGACTGAACAGATGAAAACTTCTGCAGCAGAACTAAATTTCGAGTTAGCAGCCAGATTAAGAGACGAAATTAGGGAACTTAAGCGAGAGCTTAAGGGAATGGAAGAGGCGGGCAGTTAATGAATGACAGATTAATTGTTCGTGGTGCTCGAGAGCATAATCTAAAGAATGTCTCGTTAGACATGCCTCGCAATTCACTCATCGTCTTTACCGGACTTTCAGGCTCAGGAAAATCTTCACTTGCGTTTGACACTATTTTTGCTGAGGGACAGCGCAGATATGTTGAGTCACTCTCTGCGTATGCTCGCCAGTTCTTGGGTCAGATGGATAAGCCTGATGTTGACTTCATCGAAGGTTTATCACCTGCAGTTTCAATTGATCAGAAATCAACTAACAGGAATCCAAGATCTACCGTTGGCACGATTACGGAGGTTTATGACTACCTAAGACTTTTGTTCGCTCGGGCTGGAAAGCCTCATTGTCCAAAGTGTAAAAAAGAAATTGCAAAGCAAACCCCACAAAATATTGTGGATCAAATTTTGCAAATGCCTGAGGGGTCTAAGTTTCAAGTACTTGCCCCAGTTATAAGGGCTAGAAAAGGTGAGTTTTTAGATTTGTTTAAAGATTTTATGACACAAGGTTATTCCCGAGCCAGGGTAGATGGAACTGTTTACCAAATTTCTGAAATTCCAAAGCTTAAGAAGCAAGAAAAGCACACAATCGAAGTAGTCGTCGACCGGCTTAGTGTAAAAAGCGAAAGTAAGTCAAGATTAACTGACTCAATCGAAACTGCATTGCGATTAGCGAGCGGATTAGTTGTTTTAGATTTTGTTGACAAGAAGTCAGGCTCACAAGATAAAGAAAAAGTATTTAGTGAGCATATGGCTTGCCATGAATGTGAGCTATCATTTGAAGAGTTAGAACCAAGATCCTTTTCATTTAATTCACCTTTTGGCGCTTGCCAAGAGTGCACAGGAATTGGTACAAAGCTAGAAGTCGACGAAGAGCTATTAGTTCCTGATGATTCAATTTCTATTTATGAGGGTGCAATCGCACCATGGTCGGGAGGGCAATCATCTGAATATTTTTTACGCTTATTAGAAGGATTGGCTTCCGATATTAAATTTTCATTGGATATACCATGGAAGAAATTGTCTGAGAAATCAAAGGATGCAATCTTGCACGGCTGGGACTATGAGGTCCATGTTAAGTATAAGAATAGATATGGAAGAGTCCGTAACTATTCAACTGGATTTGAGGGCGTGGTGCCTTTTATTCATAGACGGCATAGTGAGACCGATAGCGACTACAGCCGAGATAAATACGAAGCGTACATGAGAGAAACTCCATGTCATGTTTGTAATGGAAGTAGATTAAAGCCGGAAGTACTTGCCGTAACGGTTGGTGGAAAGAATATTGCTGAGATTTGCGAACTTTCAATAGCTGAGTGTGCTTTATTTTTAAAGCAGATCTCACTTTCAGTCAGGGAGAAAAAAATTGCAGAACGAGTACTAAAAGAAGTCCATGCTCGTCTAGGTTTTCTCTTAGATGTTGGATTGGATTACCTATCTTTGGCTCGACCGGCGGCAACGCTGTCAGGTGGTGAGGCACAAAGAATTAGATTGGCTACACAGATTGGCTCTGGACTAACGGGGGTTCTTTATGTACTTGATGAGCCAAGTATTGGCCTTCATCAAAGAGATAATCGAAAGCTTATCGAGACCCTAACTAGGCTTCGTGATTTAGGAAATACTCTTATTGTTGTAGAACATGATGAGGAAACCATTAGAACTGCAGACTGGATTGTAGATATTGGCCCCGGCGCTGGTGAACATGGCGGAGAGGTTGTTTCATCTGGTAGCTATCAGGACCTTATATCAAATAAATCCTCCATTACCGGGGCCTATCTCTCAGGAAGATCAGTAATAGAGATACCAAAGGTTCGACGAAGTATTGATTCTAAAAAAGTCTTAACCATAAAGTCCGCCAAAGAGAATAACTTAAAAGACATCGATGTTACATTTCCTTTAGCTGTTTTTGTTGCAGTTACTGGCGTAAGCGGATCAGGTAAGTCAACTTTAGTAAATGACATCCTATATTCAGTTTTGGCTAACAAATTAAATGGTGCTCGAATAGTTCCAGGACGACATCGAACTATTTCTGGATTGGATCAACTAGATAAGGTTGTTCATGTTGATCAATCACCGATTGGACGCACGCCACGTTCAAACCCGGCAACTTACACTGGGGTGTTTGACAAGATTCGAGCACTTTTTGCTGAGACTACTGAGGCAAAAGTACGTGGATATCAACAGGGAAGATTCTCTTTCAATGTAAAGGGAGGGCGCTGTGAAAATTGTGCCGGCGATGGAACTATTACTATTGAAATGAATTTTCTGCCCGATGTCTATGTTCCTTGCGAGGTATGCCACGGAGCTAGGTATAACCGAGAAACCCTTGAAGTCCACTATAAAGGTAAGACAATTGCCCAAGTGCTTGATTTACCTATCGAAGAGGCAAGTAATTTCTTTGAATCAGTTCCTGCAATCTCAAGATTTTTAAAGACTCTATGCGATGTAGGTTTAGGTTACGTTCGCTTAGGCCAATCAGCCCCTACGTTATCTGGGGGCGAAGCGCAGCGCGTAAAACTGGCTACCGAGTTGCAGCGAAGATCAACTGGCCGAACTATTTATGTGCTTGATGAGCCAACTACGGGATTGCATTTTGAGGATGTTCGAAAGCTATTGCTTGTATTGAATCGATTAGTTGATACTGGAAATACTGTTGTTGTAATCGAGCACAATCTTGATGTAATCAAGTCTGCTGACTGGGTAATTGATTTAGGACCAGAAGGTGGATCCGGTGGAGGATTAGTAGTTGCAGAAGGAAGACCAGAAGAGATTATCAAGGTAAGTAAGAGTTATACAGGAAAATTCTTGCTCGAAGTTTTAAAGAAGTGAAGCATGGTAGATCCACAGAGTTATAGGCCCAGTAATCTTCCAACTGATCCTGGTGTTTATAGATTTTTTGACGGCAATGACAAGGTAATTTATGTTGGTAAAGCTAAGAATCTTAAAAACAGAATTAACTCATATTTTGGCAGTAATCTTCAAATAAAGACTCGTCGGATGGTTAAAACAGCAACTAGGGTAGATTGGACAATAGTAAAAACTGAATTAGAAGCGCTACAACTTGAATTCACTTGGATTAAGCAATTTAACCCAGATTTCAATGTTCAATTTAAAGACGATAAGTCCTATCCATACTTAGCTATTAATCTTGAAGCGGAATATCCAAGGATTTTTATTTCCAGATCAAAGAAAGTCAAGGGCACAACCTATTTTGGTCCTTATTCTCATGCTTGGGCATTGCGTAGCACCTTTGAAACCATTACTAAAATCTATCCAGTTCGAACTTGTACGGAGTCCAACTTTAAAACTGCACAACGGAACAAACGACAATGTTTGCTTGGAGATATAGGAAAGTGTGCTGCACCATGTGTTAGCTGGATTAGTGCTGAAGAACATAAAACGTTGGCAAATGACTTAGCCAATTTCTTAGCTAAGAAATCACCGGAGGATATAACTACAGCAGTTGAGAATGAAATGAATGAAGCGGCCAAACTCGAGCAGTTTGAAAAGGCTGCAAAATTACGCGACCAATTAGATGCCATAAAGAAAGCGTTTGAATCTACAAACCGCTTTCTAAATGAAAATATAACAGCAGATGTTTTAGGAGTTCATGAAGATATTACTCATGCATCCCTTTCTCAATTTAATATCTCCCACGGGCGCATAACAGGCTCCAGATCATGGATCATTGATAGGTCAAACTTGCTCGAGGGTGAAGAGATAATCTCAGCAATGATTGGAAAGGTTTATTCTGAAGTACCAGCCCCCAGAGAGATAATCGTTGATCAATTACCCTCCGATTCGAAGACGCTTGAAAGTTGGTTGTCGAGCAAAAATGGAAATACTGTCTCCTTGGTTTGCCCACTAAAAGGTGAAAAGCTAGAAATAGTTGAGCTTGTAAAACGTAATGCTCATCAAGCACTAATCCAGTATTTAAGTAAACGGGCTAATGATTCTGCAGTCAGTGGTGGGGCACTGAGTGATATAGCCGAGCAGCTTGAATTAGCAGAGCTGCCACTTCGAATTGAGTGCTTTGATATCTCGAATATTCAG
>Ga0222714_10004508_pt1 | contig 13586 bp, 12 predicted proteins | sample C33_3DmetaG_FD_165048 | JGI IMG/M metagenome (GOLD analysis project Ga0222714, IMG submission 165048) | Estuarine water microbial communities from San Francisco Bay, California, United States - C33_3D | ecosystem: Environmental > Aquatic > Marine > Unclassified | place: USA: California... | reverse complement strand
AGGTAACAAAGGACCAACAGCTCCTAAAGGTATAAAAGGTAATAAGGGACCGACAGCGCCAGCGTCTGACCCAGGTGCTAAGGGACCTGCGGGTGCTAAAGGTATTAAAGGTAATATCGGTCCTACGGGTTCTGTAGGACCTGTAGGTCTTAAAGGACCGCAAGGAAACTCACCTCAAGGACCAAAAGGACCTCAGGGTAATTCGCCAAAAGGACCTAAGGGTAATGTTGGAACTTCACCTCAGGGTACTAAAGGTCTTAAAGGAGTAAAAGGTAATAAGGGACCTCAGGGTGGTGTTGGTGATTCGTCTCAAGGTTCAGGAGGACCTACGGGAGATTCTACAAAAGGTGCTATTGGACCTCAGGGACCAACAAATCAAGGTCCTATTGGTCCACAAGGAGGTCAACCTGCTCAAGGAACCAAAGGTAACAAAGGACCAACAGCTCCTAAAGGTATAAAAGGTAATAAGGGACCGACAGCGCCAGCGTCTGACCCAGGAGCTAAGGGACCTGCGGGTGCTAAAGGTATTAAAGGTAATATCGGTCCTACGGGTTCTGTAGGACCTGTAGGTCTTAAAGGACCACAAGGAAACTCGCCACAAGGAAACAAAGGACCTCAGGGTAATTCGCCAAAAGGACCTAAGGGTAATGTTGGAACTTCACCTCAGGGTACTAAAGGTCTCAAAGGTGTTAAGGGTATTAAAGGACCTCAGGGTGGTGTTGGTGATTCTTCTCAGGGTTCAGGAGGACCTACGGGAGATACATCTAAAGGACCTATCGGAGGTCAAGGACCTGCAAATCCAGGACCTGTCGGTCTTCAAGGAGGTCAACAAGGACCTGGAACCAAAGGTAACAAAGGACCAACAGCTCCTAAAGGTATAAAAGGTAATAAGGGACCGACAGCGCCAGCGTCTGACCCAGGTGCTAAGGGACCTGCGGGTGCTAAAGGTATAAAAGGTAATATCGGTCCTGTGGGTTCTGTAGGACCTGTAGGTCTTAAAGGACCACAAGGAAACTCGCCACAAGGAAACAAAGGACCTCAGGGTAGTTCCCTTAAAGGTCTCAAGGGTAATATAGGAAACTCACCAGGAGGTCCAAAAGGACCAACTGGTCCTGTAGGACCTCTAGGAGCTGACGGTCCTTCTGGTCTTACAGGAGGTCCAGGTCCTCAAGGACCTAAAGGTCTTAAAGGTATTAAGGGTATCAAAGGTAATAGCCCTGGTTTGAAAGGACCAAAGGGAGATGTTGGACCTGCGGCTTGTTATAGCTTCCAATTAGCTTTTGACTCTGATTCTTGTGAGACCGCTTGTACAGAGAATAAGAACACAAAATATAGTACATCCAGTTCACTCGGTTTAAATTCATATTTATATGCTGATAGTGGGTGTTCAAGTTGTCAAGAAAACGGGTGGTACTCTGATGGTACTGATTGTTATCACGTTACTGATTGTCAGATAGATGAAACAGGTTCGTGTGGTAAGTCTGATAGTAGATTGAAAGATGGTATAAAAACTTTAGAAAATTCCCTAAGTAATATCCTTTCTATGAACCCTGTAGAATATGATTGGAATGAATTGTCTCCCGATTACAAAACTCGTTTGAAGCAAGGAAAAATTCATGACATTGGTTTTATAGCTCAAGAAATACAAGAAATGTATCCTTTAGTTGTGTTCAAAGATGCAAACGGTTATTTGAAAATGGATTACTACAAATTAAATGCAGTTCTTGTTGAAGGAATCAAAGAACAACAATATTTGATTGACCAAATTGCCGTTGATATAAACTATTTATCTGATAATATCTAATCATGGGACTGAACGTTCGAATATATCCTTCAGGAAGTACAACTAATTCCAACCCTCAAATTATATTTAGTGGTTTATCCACAGATATCGTTTGGGAAATGGATTCTATTGTAGGATTAAAAATATACCCTGCAAATAGTGTTTCTAATTTCTTAAATATTAATGGTTCCAATTTAGAAGTTTCTGCAAACTCCGACCTAATCAGTGGTTTGGAAATGAATAGTTATGGTGCGGTTGTTAGTTCTACTGGTTTATGGACAGGTCCTTTTACTAATCTAAAAGGTAATAAAGGTATCAAAGGTAACAAAGGTCAAAAAGGTACTAAGGGTATTAAGGGTGTAAAAGGTCCTATTGCTCCTTCTGGTGGTGGAGGTGATAAAGGACCTATTGGTGCTAAAGGTATAAAGGGTAATCAAGGTCCAACAGGACCAATCGCCAACCAAGGACCAAGTGGGGCTCAAGGTAATTCGCCACAAGGACCTAAAGGTCAAACAGGTGACAGTATAAAAGGTCCTAAAGGTAATTTGGGTGCTTCACCACAAGGTGCAAAAGGTGCTCAAGGTAACAAAGGACCTAAGGGTACCAAAGGACCTGTTGGGGCGTCCACTCAGGGTTCAGGAGGACCTACGGGTGATTCGACAAAAGGGCCTATTGGAGGTCAAGGACCTGCAAACCCAGGACCTACAGGACCACAACAAAACCAAGGAACTAAAGGGAATATAGGTAATAAAGGACCAACTGCTCCTAAGGGTATTAAGGGTGTCAAAGGACCTATAGCACCAGCTGGTGGTCAAGGTGATAAAGGACCTATTGGTAACAAAGGTATCAAAGGTAATATTGGTCCTCTTGGACCGGCATCTGAAGGTGGTCAAAAAGGAGCACAAGGTAACTCGCCTCAAGGACCTAAAGGGGACTCAGGTATCCAAAACCCAGGACCTAAGGGACCTGCAGGTGCTTCACCTCAAGGACCTAAAGGTGCTCAAGGTACCAAAGGACCTAAGGGTACAAAAGGACCTGTTGGAGCATCCACTCAGGGTTCAGGAGGACCTACAGGTGATTCTACAAAAGGACCTATTGGAGGTCAAGGACCTGCAAATCCAGGACCTACAGGACCACAACAAAACCAAGGTACTAAAGGGAATATAGGTAACAAAGGACCAACAGCTCCAAAAGGTATTAAAGGTCTAAAAGGACCAACAATTACTGCAGACATATTTGGTGATAAAGGACCTATTGGTAACAAAGGTATCAAAGGTAATATCGGTCCTATTGGGCCAGCATCTGAAGGTGGTCAAAAAGGTGCACAAGGTAACTCGCCTCAAGGACCTAAAGGGGACTCAGGTATCCAAAACCCTGGACCTAAGGGACCTGCTGGTTCATCACCTCAAGGTACGAAAGGTACTAAGGGTATTAAAGGAAATATTGGTATCCAAGGTCCAACGGGTGATTCGTCTCAGGGTTCAGGAGGACCTACGGGTGATTCTACAAAAGGTGCTATTGGAGGTCAAGGACCTGCAAATCCAGGACCTATAGGACCACAACAAAACCAAGGTACTAAAGGGAATATAGGTAATAAAGGACCAACAGCACCAAAAGGTATAAAGGGTGTTAAAGGACCTATCGCTGGTGCGGGTGGTCAGGGTGATAAAGGTCCTATTGGTAACAAAGGTATCAAAGGTAATATCGGTCCTGTTGGGCCAGCATCTGAAGGTGGTCAAAAAGGTGCACAAGGTAACTCGCCTCAAGGACCTAAAGGTTTCTCAGGTATCGAAAACCCTGGACCTAAGGGACCTGCGGGTGCTTCACCTCAAGGACCTAAAGGTGCACAAGGTAACAAAGGACCTAAGGGTACCAAAGGACCTGTTGGAGCATCCACTCAGGGTTCAGGAGAACCTACGGGTGATTCTACAAAAGGTGCTATTGGAGGTCAAGGACCTGCAAATCCAGGACCTACAGGACCACAACAAAACCAAGGTACTAAAGGGAATATAGGTAATAAAGGACCAACTGCTCCTAAGGGTATTAAGGGTATCAAAGGACCTATCGCTGGTGCGGGTGGTCAGGGTGATAAAGGTCCTATTGGTAACAAAGGTATCAAAGGTAATATCGGACCAGCCGGACCAGGTGGTCAACAAGGACAAAAGGGTGGACAAGGAAACTCACCTCAAGGTAATAAAGGTTTTTCAGGTATCCAAAATCCTGGACCTAAGGGACCTGCTGGTGCTTCACCACAAGGTACTAAAGGTTTAAAGGGTATTAAAGGAAATATTGGTGTCCAAGGTCCAACGGGTGATTCGTCTCAGGGTTCAGGAGGACCTACTGGAGCATCTACAAAAGGAAATATTGGAGGTCAAGGACCTGCAAATCCAGGACCTATAGGACCACAACAAAACCAAGGTACTAAAGGGAATACAGGTAATAAAGGACCTACAGCTCCTAAGGGTATTAAAGGTATCAAAGGACCAACAATTACTGCAGACATATTTGGTGATAAAGGTCCTATTGGTAACAAAGGTATTAAAGGTAATACTGGCCCTGTGGGACCAGGTGGTCAACAAGGACAAAAAGGAGGACAAGGTAACTCACCCCAAGGAACTAAAGGTAATTCAGGTGTACCAAACCCTGGACCTAAGGGACCTGCTGGTTCATCACCTCAAGGTACCAAAGGTTTGAAGGGAACAAAGGGTAATATAGGAATACCAGGTCCAACGGGTGATTCTTCACAAGGTTCTGTAGGACCTCAAGGAGATTCTACTTATGGACCTCAGGGACCTCAAGGTAATGCATCACCAGGTGTCAAAGGTATCAAAGGTATTAAGGGAATTAAAGGAAACACCGGCCCAATCGGTCCTGACGGTCCTGTAGGAAACCCAGGACCAAGTGGTCCACAAGGACCTCAAGGAAGTAAAGGTACTTCAGGTGCTAAAGGTGTCAAGGGTGCTCAGGGTCCTGCGTCGGATATCAGATTTAAAGATAGTGTTAAAGGACTAAAAGGTAGTTTGGACAAGTTGATGAAACTTAAAGGTCTCTATTTTGATTGGAAACTTGATACACCATATTGGAAAGGCGAACCAAGAAAAGGTAGAGAAATAGGATTTATTGCCCAAGAGGTTAGAGAAATCGTTCCTGAAGTAATTATAGAAAGAGAAGACGGTATGTTGACTCTTCAATATGATAAACTTGTAACTATTGCAATTGGTTCAATTCAAGAACAAAACCTCAGGGTAAAGGACATTCAAAAACGTATAAATAATCTCAAAGAAATAATTTCTAATGGCTAAGCAAATTTCTATTAAACCTACATCAGGTCTTGTCTCCTTTACAGGTGCAACATCTCATTCGATGAACTTGAATGTTAATGTACCAAGTTCTGAAATGAGTTTTTCAGGTACAGGTGGTAGTGATTTGTTTTCCTTTAATGCCTCGGGAGAGTTATCTGTAGGTAAAACTTTGAATGTATTTGGTGATGTTAGAGCATCAGATGATAGTATACTTATTTCTTCGGATGGTACGTGGAAAGGACAAAGATATGATGTTGTAGGACCTCAAGGTACTAAAGGAAGTTTGGGAACATCACCACAAGGTCCTAAAGGTGCACAAGGTGAATCACCTAAAGGTGCTAAAGGAGATGTTGGACCATCTCCACAAGGTACTAAAGGTATCAAAGGTATCAAAGGAGATAAGGGTAACAAAGGGCCAACAGGTCCAGCCTTCCAAGGTTCTGTTGGACCTATAGGTGATAGTACAAAAGGTACTATCGGTGGAAAAGGACCTGCGACTCAGGGTCCCGTTGGTCCTGGTGGACAAAAAGGTGCTAGAGGTCCTCAGGGACCTGTTGGTCCTAATGCACCTAAAGGTATAAAGGGTATTAAAGGACCTACAGCGATTGCTGGTGTTCCTGGTGATAAAGGACCTATTGGTAGCAAAGGTATCAAAGGTATTATTGGACCTGGTGGAGACCAAGGTCCTGGTGGTCAAAAAGGTGCTCAGGGTAACTCACCACAAGGACCTAAAGGTTCTCAAGGTAATTCGCCAAAAGGACCTAAAGGTAATGTTGGACCATCTCCACAAGGTACTAAAGGTATAAAAGGTATTAAGGGACAAAAAGGTGCACAAGGACCTGTAGGTGATTCTGTAAAAGGACCTATCGGACCTCAAGGAGATTCTACTTTTGGATTACCAGGAGGTAAAGGACCTGCGACTCAGGGTCCCGTTGGTCCTGGTGGACAAAAAGGTGCTAGAGGTCCTCAGGGACCTGTTGGTCCTAATGCACCTAAAGGTATAAAGGGTATCAAAGGACCTACGGCGATTGCTGGTGTTCCTGGTGATAAAGGACCTATTGGTAGCAAAGGTATCAAAGGTAATATTGGACCTAATGGAGACCAAGGTCCTGGTGGTCAAAAAGGTGCTCAGGGTAACTCACCACAAGGTCCAAAAGGACCTGATGGTGGTCAAGTTAAAGGACCTAAAGGTAATGTTGGACCATCTCCACAAGGTGTAAAAGGTTTAAAGGGTATCAAGGGACAAAAAGGTGCACAAGGACCTGTAGGTGATTCTGTAAAAGGACCTATCGGACCTCAAGGAGATTCTACTTTTGGATTACCCGGAGGTAAAGGACCTGCAAGTCCTGGACCTATTGGACCACAAGCTGGTCAGTATGGTGGGCCAGCACCAAAAGGTTTGAAAGGACCTACAGCACCTAAAGGTATAAAGGGTGTTAAAGGACCTATAGCGCCAGCTGGTGGACAGGGTGATAAAGGACCTATCGGAAACAAAGGTATCAAAGGAAATATTGGCCCTGGTGGAGACCAAGGTCCGGGTGGTCAAAAAGGTGCTCAGGGTAACTCACCACAAGGTCCAAAAGGACCTCAAGGCAGTTCTCCCAAAGGACCTAAAGGTAATGTTGGACCATCGCCACAAGGTGTAAAAGGTGTAAAAGGTATCAAGGGACAAAAAGGTGCACAAGGACCTGTAGGTGCATCTGTGAAAGGACCTATTGGACCTCAAGGAGACTCTACTTTTGGATTACCAGGTGGTAAAGGTCCTGCGACTCAGGGTCCCGTTGGTCCTGGAGGTCAAAAAGGTGCCAGAGGTCCTCAAGGACCCGTTGGTCCTAATGCACCTAAAGGTATAAAGGGTATCAAAGGACCCACAGCAGCCGCCGGTGGACAGGGTGATAAAGGACCTATTGGAAACAAAGGTATCAAAGGAAATATTGGCCCTGGTGGAGACCAAGGTCCTGGTGGTCAAAAAGGTGGTCAAGGTAACTCACCACAAGGGCCAAAAGGACCTCAAGGCAGTTCTCCAAAAGGACCTAAAGGTAATGTTGGACCATCTCCACAAGGTGTAAAAGGTTTAAAGGGTATCAAGGGTCAAAAAGGTGCACAAGGACCAACGGGTGACTCATCCCAAGGACCTATCGGACCTCAAGGAGATTCTACTTACGGTTTAGGCGGTGGGCCTGGACCTGCAAGTCCTGGACCTATTGGACCACAAGCTGGTCAGTATGGTGGGCCAGCACCAAAAGGTTTGAAAGGACCTACGGCTCCAAAAGGTATTAAAGGTCTAAAAGGACCAACGGCACCTGGTGGTGGACAGGGTGATAAAGGACCTATTGGAAACAAAGGTATCAAAGGAAATATTGGCCCTGGTGGAGACCAAGGTCCGGGTGGTCAAAAAGGTGCTCAGGGTAACTCACCACAAGGTCCAAAAGGACCTGATGGTGGTCAACTTAAAGGACCTAAAGGTAATATTGGACCATCGCCACAAGGTACTAAAGGTATTAAAGGTATTAAGGGACAAAAAGGTGCACAAGGACCTGTAGGTGCATCCTCACAAGGACCTCAGGGACCTCAAGGAGATGATACCTATGGTTTAGGCGGTGGCCCTGGACCTGCAAGTCCTGGACCTATTGGACCACAAGCTGGTCAGTATGGTGGTCCGGCACCAAAAGGTTTGAAAGGACCTACAGCTCCAAAAGGTATTAAAGGTATAAAAGGACCAACGGCGCCTGGTGGTGCTAAAGGACCAATAGGAGCGGAGGGAAGTGAAGGACCTCAAGGAAACCAGGGTTCTCAAGGTAATGGAGGCCCACCAGGAAAGAAAGGTCTCAAAGGTGGAAGAGGACCTCAGGGTCCTGCAGGTGTTGGTGGACCTGGTGGTCCTGTAGGACAGAAAGGTGCACAAGGTTCTCCTGGTGATAAAGGACCTGCAGGACCTTCAGATTTAAGATTGAAAGAAAATTTTGTTCAGTTTGATGATGCCCTTTCAAAAGTTATGAAACTCAGAGGTGTTGAATTTATTTGGTCAGAAAATCCTCACACTATTCCTGAACAATGGAATACTAAAGATATTGGTTTTATTGCTCAAGAAATTATTGAGGTAGTTCCCGAACTTGGTCAGACATTACGTGATGGAGTACTTGGTGTCAAATATCAAAACTTTATAGCTCTGTTATCAGATGCAATACAAGAACAAAATAGATTGTTAGAAAAACATGAAATTGAACTTCAGAAAGTAGAACAAAGAGCAAAAGAAAAGGGACTAATCTAAGTCCCTTTTTTTATATTTCTAAAATTTCATTATAAATTTTTTCGACCTCATAAGAATCTGGATAATCAGGTATTCTAAAATCCAAGGTTTCACCTTCCTCATCCATATATTCTTTCAACATATTCAAAAAATTACCATAATAATCAATTTGGTGATAATGGTTATTTGCGTTTGAGAAATAGTCTGAAAATATTCTTTCAATACTTGGAGTCACGTCAATTTTTGCCCCTTTGCGATATAATTTATTACCATCTTTAGTCGTAAGAGTATAATCGTAAAATTCTAAATTACCAAGAAAATCTTCGACTGATGAAGTAAACGACTTGAAAAGTTCATCATGATAGGCGTCATTGTTAGCTTGTTGATATGCATTACGAAGAAGACTTTCTTCCTCATCAAGATAATTGTTAAAAATATATTTCCTTGTATCTTTATCATCCAAAATATCTGATACATTTTCATCATTGATTTCAAGAGTTTCAGGATTACCCTGTATCTCCAACATCTCGTCAAGTAATAAACTGTTGCTATCTGAAACATCTTCGGCAGTTAATCGACCATTCAGTTTTTCAATGACTATCCTTTTTAATTTTGTAAGGTTTTCGGGGTTTAGTTCCTCAATCATATCCTCAAGTGAATAAAAATCATCATATAACCACTCGTAATAATCATCACTCAATAGTCTTCCAACCACCGAACGTATATTTGAGTTTCGAGTGTCAACAAATAGTTCCGATAAATCGTCAATATCTTTCAGATTCCAAATTATTTTATCACCCTCAACTTCTAACTCGTTGAAACTATGATTATGAATAAAGTTTTTTATTACCTCTTTTTTATCCTTGAAATTCTGAAGTTGGAAATTGATAATCATATCCTGTAAATCAGAGTCATACCAAATATTGTCATTTGTGTCGATTGACATCAATATTTCAGGTGATGAGTGATGAATAAATCTCACTGCTCCATATAGACTCCCGAATATCTTCATTGCTTTTTCAGGGTCGTCCTGAAGCATTTCAAGAATCTTTATTGCATTTTTTTCCATTATAATAAATATAAAAAAAGGGGATATTTTGAATCCCCTTCTAATAATATTTTATTGATTTGATAATGGTCTCGTATAGTATTTAGAAACTGTTTTCTTTATAGTTGATTGAACAGCTTCAACTTGTCTTTGTTTTTCAGCGGCTAGTTGCTGAGCACTTTTATTTTTACAACCACAACCCATGTTCTTTCTTTGTTAGTTTTATTTATTATTTTAAGATAAATATTAGAGATAAAACAATAATGTCAACAAATTATGAATGCAAGTGATAAATATAAAATAATTTGGTGGGGTACCGCAGGATGTGGCTCAAGAAGTACTTCTGAATTTTTGAGAGGATGTGGGGTAGATGACTTATATAACCATGAAGTAAAATGTAAAGTAGGACAATGTGCTTTTACTCATAATCAAGGAATACCACCTGGATGTGAAGATTATAAAATTATATGTACAACAAGAAATCCATACTCAAGAACAATTTCAAGTTATTTGGATGAGAAAGTTCAGTATGGAAATGGTGAAGATTCGTATACTTTTGAGCATTGGTTCAAAAATGTTTATTTGGCACCAAATAGATACCCAACTTTTTACGCTGATTTTTATATGGGAGAATGGGATAAGATTGGTAGAAAACCTGATTATTATTTGAAAATAGAAAATTTGGTTGAGTCGGTGAAAAACATCCCAATCCTTTCTGAATTGGTTATTTCTGAACATGTGGTTTCAAATCATGCTGAAGGAAATCCGCATATGTTTGAAAATAAATTTGATGAGTATATTGGTAGATTTCAAAACATTACTAAATATTATAATCAAGAAATGGCCGATTTAGTTTTCGAAACATTCAAAGACTATTTTAAGTTTTTTAATTACGATAGAGAATCTTGGAAAACGAATGCAATGTGATATTTATAAAGTATCATGTTGAAATTTGATAATATTTTTAAGAATTTCCAAACCAAGAATGTCCCATTGTCTTTGGTCTTAGAACAGACCGAACAAGATATGTTACAATCTGCTCAACAAAGAAGGGAAAAGGATGAATGGAATCTTGAAAAGTTACACAGTGGAGATTTGGGAGAATGTGCCCATGCACTATATACCTATTTAGTAAAGGAGGGGGTCATGGACCCTCAGGAGAACGATGTTTATGATATTATCCCAATTGGTTGGGAATTAGATATGAGGGAATTTACCACTTCAGATTTTGAAGATAAATGGTTAGTTGGTTCTGAATGGCAAGTACAAAATAGTGCTGAAAGTAGTGTTGAAGAGTTCATAAAAGAACATGGTTATTCTGGTTTCAAAGAAGGTTTTGTTTTAGGATTTATAGATAACGATACCTATAACAGATGGGTCAGGGGATTTTTTGAAGAAGATGCTTATAATGACCCCGAAGCTTACTTGGATGAGACCGATAGATTACCAAATGAAAAACAAGAACAATTTCTAATGTTCTATAACCTCAAAGCTGAAAAACTCAAGAAAAAAATGGATACTGAGGGTAAGACTGAGGAATTAATGAAAGAATTTGAGGATGTTGTTGAAAAAATTGAAAACATCTATCAAAATCCACTTGGTGAGTATGACGAGAGTAAATTAGATGAAAAAATAGACAATCAATATTCAAACTATGAAGATGACCCCGAGGGTTGGTTCGGAGATTATTATGGTGGAAATGAAGAGGATTATAAAGAGTTCTTAGAAAGGAATGATTTTATTGATAGAGACGAGGTTGTATCAGCAGTCATTGAAAGTGATGGATACGGAAACATTTTAAACAGCTATGACGGAACACAAGAAGAGGTAATGATTGGTGATGAAATCTATTACATATTCCCCAACGATGTATATTGATTAATAAAAATTTATCCATATTATTTTTATATGGAAAACTCCTACAAAAATAATTTCTTACTACCGAGTGATTGGTTTTTACAAAGACCCATCGATGCGGAACACAAGTTTTATATCCTAAATTCTTTTTTACAAAAAGTTGAAGAAGCTTTGTCTCGTGGTGAGGTTTATCCTTATTTCACAGAAATATCTCTTCATATGGCGTCCATTGCTTCCTATCTGAAAAAGAAAAAATATATTGTTATAGAAAAAGAAATTAACAATCTTGATGAAGAGATTTTACTTTGGGAATTAAAAGAAAAATCATGTAGAAAGAAATTTACTGATGAAGAAAATTTAGAGATTGAAAAAATATTGAAAGACTCACATGAAAAACTAGTTCAATATTTTTCGGTGTGTAAAGGTATTTGGGATATGACTTTTGAATCTACCTACATCAAAGTCAGAAAGAACAGAAAAATGTTAGGTTCAGATTTATCTTATGTCGTTTATCAAGATAAGTACAATGAAGAGATTTACGTTTGGGAATGTTCATACGATAAGGCAACCCCTGAACGTGGTGATAGTAAAATTAGGTTTGAATTGATTTATCAAGGCAATGACAAAAAATTCACAGAAGTAATAAAAACATTCTCAACCACCAAAAGTTTGGAGATTCCAATTTTTGAAGTATTCTCAACACAGAACTTCCCTATTGAAAATACCTTGTTACCTCTGTTCAAAAGAAAAATTCACAACTATATAATTCAATCAAGAAAGTGAGTGATATATCCCCAAAGAAAAAACCTGACAATGTTGTTTGGAATGAAGAGAAGAATAAATACAATGCTTCACTTCTACCTTATGGGACAAATGTATCTGCACCCAATATTACAACAACAGATACTGTAATATTCCTTCAATCACAATCAATCAAGTTCAATCATTACATTGACCAAAAATATCAAGAACTCAAAGAAGAGCTTGAAAAATTGGTGGACTTGTACCAACTCAATGAGTTAATTTATAACTCACGTATTTCTTTTGAACCTGTGATGGGGGATGTATATCATCTCTATGAAGATAAAAAAGGTGAAAGGTTTTTATCTTTGATTGCTCCTCGTGAATGGAACATGCCTTATATTTGTTCTGTGAGATTAAATACAGATGGACAATGGGTTTTACAAAAAGATTCGTAACCAAAGAAATGATTATTTCAAAACGTAATTCAGGGAGCAATATTTCTGATTTATTGAATTGCGATGGTTTAATTTCGTTGGACGATTTTTCACATTCAATCATTATGGCGATTTCTGAGGGAGCCACAGAAAAACAATTAAAAAACATGGTGGATATGTATTTGCACCTTGAAAATTCAAATTAATTATTTTATATTTTATTTATGAAAACAATCAAAAATATCGAATCAGGAGAAATCAAACGTGTGGAAAATAAAGAGTCATACCTACGTGTTGGTTTTGGTTGGGAGTTTGTACCCAAATCAGTTTGGAAAGAATACCGAAAAACAAATGTTGTGGTGGAGGTTGACGAACCACAAATTAAACAAACAAAGGCATCTAAGAAAAATGAGAAAAAAAATCGTAAAAGTAAGTGAGGAAGAAATCTTATCAAATTCCAATGATTTCGAATTGGGTAAATTAGTAAGACTTAAGTATTATAATTCAAAAAAAGAATCAACATCATGGACGACAAAACTAAAAAAGGTCTTTTCGCAAAACTGAGAAGTCCTCTTCATTTTACATACATCAGTAAGTATGTTCTAAAAATGGATGAGGCTCAAACAAGAAAGGTTTTGGATGAATTGATTGAGTATGGTGAAATTGAAGAATCATCCTTGTCTAAAAATTACTTTTCAATAACCACAACAAAAAAAGTTGTTTGACCCCCTTGTAAAGTTTATTTTTTGTGAAAAAAAATAATATTTACAGGTAGGACCCCCTAAAAAAATGGGGTTTGATAAAAAAATTATAAAAAAGTTATGAAAATTAAGGCTGAATACATTTGGTTGGATGGATATGAACCTGAACCAAACCTAAGAAGTAAGGTAAAGGTGTTGGATATTGACACTGAATACAATAAACAAACAGGTAAAGAATATGTAACTGTTGAGTTGTCTAAATTACCTGAGTGGTCTTTTGATGGTTCTTCTACACAACAAGCAGAGGGTAAGTTTTCTGATTGTATTCTCAAACCAGTTAGAATGGTTGTCAATCCATTTTCTACATCTGAGTTATACAGTGTTTTGGTTATGTGTGAGGTTATGAATCCTGATGGGACACCTCATGATTCAAATACACGTAGTTTGATAGGTGAAGAGGATGAGGA
>Ga0222714_10004506_pt1 | contig 13588 bp, 14 predicted proteins | sample C33_3DmetaG_FD_165048 | JGI IMG/M metagenome (GOLD analysis project Ga0222714, IMG submission 165048) | Estuarine water microbial communities from San Francisco Bay, California, United States - C33_3D | ecosystem: Environmental > Aquatic > Marine > Unclassified | place: USA: California... | reverse complement strand
GACACAACAGGCATGGCTCAAACTTCTAGCATTCGAATCCTTTTCCAGGCACTCTCGCAAACGGATTTGGTGGTATCGGCCCATTTTCATGCCTTACCTGGTCAATGGGAGGAAAAAGTTCATGCTGCCTTGGAATCGGGTTGTCTTCAATTCGAAGGAGCCTTTGGTGGTTTCGGCGGATGCCCCATGGCCAAAAATGAATTGACCGGTAACGTGCCGACTGAAGAAGTCGTTCCCTGGCTGATCAATCACGGCCAGCTGGAAACCCAAATGAACTTACAGGCCTTTTACGAAGCCCGCCTGATTGCTCAAGAAGTTTATGGATAATTATCCAATTTTCTGCAAACGCAGAAGATCGATGATGATGTCCAATTTGTGCATGAGCTGTTCAGCTCGCTCATTTGACAATTGACTGCTTTGGGCCAGAGCCAAGGCATTCAACTCAGTAGTTGAACCATCCATCGAGCCAAACAAATCAAAAGGAGAAACCTCAAGAGCCTCGCAAATGCGCTCTAAAGTATCGACCCTCATGGTTTGCTTTTTCAGCATGTAATGAAACCCCTGCTCACTCAAGTCACAACGCCTAGCCAATTCCTTGATGGGAATTCTCTTCGAGGCTGCAAGATTCTTGATCTTGTTGTAATCTAACTTACTCACGATTTATTCAAGTATGCTCATCCAACCCACTTGGATGTACACCGATATAACTGCAACATTTGATATTTATTTTACCGCGGTCAAAAAAAAAACGAACAACCCTCTATTTCAATTAACTATCAATGAATTAGACTTTGTCAAAAAAAGATTATAATCGACTTTTTTGCAGCAATTTCGCCACTGAATCTTTGTAATTCTTCCCGATGGGAATTTGCACGGTTCCGAGCTGCAAATTCTGAGGCTGAATGGACGAAATTTTATCGATGGAAACAATAAAGCTTCTGTGTGTGCGCAGGAACAATTCAGCGGGCAGGGTTTGTTCCATATTTCGCATGGTCTGAAGGGTGACGAATCGCTTTTCTGGACTGGTCCATATTTTTACATAATCGGCAAAGGCTTCCACGTAAAGAATGTCTTTGTATTGTATTTTCTGATGATCTCCATCTACTTTGACGAACAAATACCCGTCCTCCAACAGGGAGGCCTGGGATTGGTGTCGAAGTTCATTGAACTCCAATATGCGGTTTATCGTTTTGGCTATGCGCTCAGGCGAAATGGGTTTGAGCAAATAATCCAGGGCTTCCAAATCAAAAGCTTCAGCAGCAAAATCGGCATGTGCAGTAGTGAAAACTACAGCCGTTTGAGCCCCCATTTGCTCTTTCACCAATGTCAGACCATCCAAATTGGGCATATTGATATCTGTAAATACCACGTCAACTGAGTTGGACTGCCAATAGGTCAGCGCTTCACTTGAATCGGTAAATGTAGCCAGAATGGCAAGTTCTGGATGATGGGCCAAATGAGCTTTTAACACTTCAATGGCCAATGGCTCATCGTCTATCAAAATACAGGATAAGGTTTTCATGCTTTGTTTAAGGTTAATGAGAGTTCAACTGAATATTCTTCGGGTGTTTGGGTCACCGAATAACGATGTGCGTTTTCGTATGAGAGATCCAATCGTTTTTGCAAATTCAACAATCCAATTCCGCTCGATTCCACATTTTTTAGAGGTTGATGGGTTAAACTGTTTGTGATTCGCAAATTGTACCCTGTGCTGGTTTCTTGTCCTTGGCAATTCACATAAGAAGAATCCAGGTCTTTGGAACCGTGTTTAAAGGCATTTTCCAACAAGGTCATCATGAGCATAGGCTCTATTTTCCAGGAATTCGTTGGGCGTTGAAGCTGAATGCTGGCTTCGACTTTGGATCCTAGTCTGAGAACTTCCAGTTCAAAGTAGTTTTCCATCTGCTCGAGCTCCAATTCTAGTGAAACCTCCGATTTTGAACTCTCATGCAATAGATAACGCAAAATCCCTGAAAGCTTCAATATCGATTCTGAAGCTTTGTCTGATTTGAGTAAGGTGAGTCCATAAATATTGTTCAGACTATTGAACAGGAAATGTGGATTGATTTGGGTCTTGAGAAACTTCAATTCCGTTTGAAGTTGCAACTGCTCCAAATCTTGTCTGTTGCGTTGTTCTTGGTACCAATCTTTTGCCAATTTTATGGCCATTGAAACAGCAACGGTGAACAACAAACTCAAAGCAATGACCACCAAAAAAAATGTGGACCATACCAATGATTTTAAATCTTGGTCATTGAGAATGGTATGAACCAAAATAGCCATTGGGAAGGTGGCACTTCCCAATGTCAACAAAAGTCCAGAAGAGTAAGTCAAATACTGTTTTCGCCTCAAGAACCGGGGAACCAACACGTACAAATTCACATAAGCCACCACCATGTGAACGCTCAAAATGAGCATCATTTTTATGGCGGCTTGAACGGGTGTTTCGCTGTTTCTAAATATCCAAGCCCCTACAATGGCTGACAATACCCAGAAGGCGACATGGTGCAGTTTGTACCGCTCTGTCCAATAAGAAAGATTGCGGTAGAATCGATCAGAAACAAGGTGGTATTTCATCGCTGCTCATAGAGCAACTTCATGAATTCAAGACTCAATTCAACGGCTTTATTGCCAATTGATACAGATCGTTGCACAGTCTCATGCATTTCATTGTATTCTTCTGTGATGCTTTGTGGCTTGGCCTGGAAATAACAACGGGCCCAAGAATAACCGAGCACGTTGAGAAATACCAACACAAAAATTATCAATGCATTGCGCTTGAATCGTTGCATGATTTTCAGATTTCAAAAAACATGCCACAAATGAAAGGCGCACATGAATTTAACGTTAACATTACAGTTCGCCCTTCTCCATGGCCTGCCACAGCTGATTTTCCAAGGCTTTTAATCGATTGAACTTGGCGCTTGGAGCGATATCTATTTGGCTTTCTATGCATCCAGAGGAATCGATCCAACCCAATCGGTGCTCAGTATGCCAGGCAGCACAACCAGGATGATCCTTGCTGAGTGCATTTCGAGAATAGGGCAACAGAGAAGATTCTCCCCAAAGTCCGCTCAAAAGAGTATTTCCAACATCGGTTTGGCTGCATATCGTAGAAATCTGTTTTGAGCGCCACTCCTCTTGCAATGCAGGCCCTGATATCAGCCATGGAATGTGAAAAAATGCCTCTTGACCCACATAGGTGTAACCGGTTTCTATGTCGCGACCATGGTCAGCAATGACAACAATCAAAGACTCCTTGAACCATTCCTTCTGAGCGTTCCTCATCCAGAAGTCTCTCAGCGCTTGATCGCTATAACGCAGGGCTGATCGATACCGCTGCATTTCTGACCATCCAAATTGGTATTCAGCATCTAGTTCAGCCACTCGATACGGTTCGTGGCTACTGAGCGACAACCAAGTCAGGTACTGTGGGCTTTGGTGGTGGGAATCCAAATAATGCTCCAATTCCATCAGGACATCACGGTCAGATAAACCCCATTTGTCTCGCTGGTAAGAGGAATTGATGCTCTTCTCATCTCGACATATTTGATGGCCCATGGCACGAGCAAATGCTGTGGTATTGGAAAATCCCCCATCACCGCCATACCAAAAACTCGTGGCATATCCCTGGTCAGCAAACGATTGGGCCAATCCATTGTAACGTGAAAAGCGCTCAGGCTCATTCAATAAACTCTGCCAAACTTGTCCAGGATACCCCGCCAATATGGCAGCCAATCCCTTATCCGTTCGGTCTCCGGCAGCATAGGTTCGAGAGAAACTCAATGAAACTCGAGCCAAGGAGTCCAAAAAAGGCATTTCGCTTTTGCCATGAATCAGTCCTTTGCCAGATGAAAATTCTGCCGAACATTCAGCTGTAAAACTTTCCATGATGAAAAGCAGAACATGGGGGTGTTTCTTGGAACTTAGATTCGGGCTGTCAGATATCGCATCGGTTGACCAATAAGCATGGTTCACCGTATCTCCTCTCCACAAGGTCAAATCAGGTTTGTATTGCTGCTGAGTGAGCACAAAAAACAGGTTCCAAGTGGAATTGGAAGCAGCAATGTTGCGCAATGCCTCTTGGCTATACAAACAAGAGCTGGCTTGGAGGGGTGTGGTTCCCAATCCGCCTCTAGCAGCCACAAATCCCAAAAGCATGAGAATAAGCAGCCCCACCTTTGGATTTTCTTGCTGAGGAAACAACCGGCGAGAAAGCCAACTACTCAACCCAGCCATCAACAGCGTCAAAGCAACAGCAGCCAACATTTGGAAGACCGAAAGAGATGCTATGCACTCAGCCGGAAATTTCAAGAAATACAAAGTTTGGGCATTGAATCGAGTTCCCCATAGAACCCAAAATGAAGCGTCAGAAACCGCCGTCATCAGCGTTACTTCGAGCACAAGAAACCAAACCACACCCCACGCCAATTTTGACCATCGACTAGGCGGCAAAAGCGCTACCAGTCCCAACAGAATGCCCCAATAACCGACCATGGACAGATCCATCTTCCATCCCTCTGCACAAGTCTCAGGCCAAAGGGAGGAATGCCCGAGCAATCCCAAGAAAACCAGTCTCGCCAACAACTGCAGCGCGTACAAAAAGGCAAAAACACCCATCCACCGAACGAAAAAGAACCCCGAATGAGGGGTTCCCTTTCTAAAAAAACGTCGATTTGGCGCAGTGGACTGATTCATCATTCCGTGACGATCAAGGGAACCGAAATTCCTTGCCCGCTGCGAGTGATTACCTGTATGGAATACCACCCAGTAGAACCTTGTATACGATACGAATTTTCTGAAAGCTCTCGAATGGTGCATGTTTGACCGAATGCATTGTGGGCTATGATCGCAGCTATCTGAGAACGGTCAAGCCCGCGAATGGTAAATTCGCCTGAGCTCGGATTGGGGAATAACACCAAGGCAATGCTAGGAGCTTCTACCCCATTGACTTGAACGCTGATGTAAGCATCTTTGGTTTTTTGACTTGAGCCATTGGCATTTGTAGCGGTCAACGAAACGGTATAGGTCCCATTGGCACTGAAACTCACTTGAGGATTTCGGCTACTAGCGCTTGTACCTCCTTGGTAATTGAAGGTATTGGGCGTAATGGACCAGCTGTAACTCGTGGGGCTATTGCTTGACAAATCAATCAATTGTACAATCTGCAATGGAGCAGGTTTGGTTTGATTGGCTATGAAATCGGCCCCTGGCTTGCTTCCAGCGATGGTTGAAACGTTGATGTAACTATTTTTGGTCAAGTTGCTGCTAAAGGAAGGGTTTCTTCCTTTTAAGTCAACGGTATAGGAACCCGTATTGTTGAACGAAACATACAAAATAGAATCGGTCATTTTCGAACCTGCTTGCAAGGTATAAGTAGTCGGACTGATGGTCCATTGGTAATTATTGGTATTGTAGCAGTTGGCCGTCAATATAACCGTCTGGTTGGTGCTCACCGCTGTGGCATTGGCAGAAAAATTGATAATAGGCGACAATACCAAAGGCACTCGGCGAATCACATTGTTCCCTAAATCACTGACATAAATGGATTTATCGCTTGGACGATAATCGGCGTGCGTCAAAGATCGAAAGCGGGCATCGGCCAGGTTGCCATTGGTATAACCAGAAACGCTGGAACTACCGGCGAAAACGCTCAACGAAGTACCGTTCCAAATTTTAATGCAAAAGCGATCAATGATGTAAATCGAACCTTCCGCAAAGACCACATCAGTAGGTTCATCCAAGCCCGAAGAAATTACGGTCTCCACCTTTCCAGTAGAAATGGTGTACCGCTTGATTTTCTTGTTGTTGCGATCAGCGATCAACAGGGTATTGTTGGATTCAATGCAAATGCCCATGGGGGCGTAAAAACGCGCACTGGAACCGGTGCCATCTACATCACCCGAGGTCATGGGTTTGCCGGCCACCGTGTAAACCGATCCGCCGGAGATTTTACGGATGCAATCGTTTCCAAAGTCGACAATGTACATGTCGCCGTTGTCCATGATGACCATGTCTTCAGGAGAACTAAAGTAGGCATCGGCCAAAAAGCCATCGGCGTGATCACCCAAAAAGGTGTATTTACCGGCAAAGGTTGACCATACGGTACCCTGGGTGGAATTAACGTATTTGTTGCCTTTTCGAATCAAACCATTGTCTCGATCGCAGATGTAAATATCGTTGGTCGTAGGATGCACGGCGATACCTGCAGGCGTAGCAAAACGAGCCACGGAACCCGTTCCGTTGTCGTAGCCTATCCCGCCGGGTTCGTTTGGATCACCGAGGTACCCTCCGCGATTTCTGCTGATAGACCCATCCAAAATGTGAAGGTTGTGTTGATCCGTGACCCAAATTCGATTGTTTGTATCGAAAGCTACCGACTGGGGCATGGAAAAATACTCGGCATCCAAATTATTGTTGGCCGTTGCATTGTATTCACCAGAACCCTGGTATTGAATACCGGCATAAGTTGACACTGTTTGAGATTTCAATGCCCCTAAAACGGCTATGGAAAACATCAAGGAGTACCCTTTTTTCATGATTGCAATTGATTGTTTATGGAGGTTTCGATGGATAGTTCAATGTTCATGTAGTCCCGCTTTACGAGCTCTTTTCCTGTGACTACCCGGTAAAGTTCTTGGTATCTCAAAGAGATTTCTTCAACCCATTCATCAGACATTTCGGGCATTTGATCGCCCTCTCTACCCTGAAATCCCTGGGAAATCAGCCATTCTCGAACGAACTCTTTGCTCAGTTGCCTTTGAGCTTGGCCCTTGGACAAACATTCCTGGTAGGTGTCGGCATAGAAGTAACGACTGCTGTCGGGGGTGTGAATCTCATCGATCAGCATGGGTTCACCTTGCCACATACCAAATTCGTACTTGGTATCTACCAATATCAAACCTTGTTTGGCAGCGAATTCTGTACCCCGTTGAAACAAGGCTAAGGAAACTTGATAGAGTTTATCCAGCAAGGGTTTATCAACAATTCCACGAGCGATGATGTCTTCGTAGCTAATGTCCTCGTCGTGACCCGTTTCAGCTTTGGTAGCAGGTGTTAGTATTGGCTGTGGAAAGGCCTGATTCTTAACCATGCCCTCTGGCATAGAAACTCCACAGATCAAGCGTTTGCCGCTTTTGTATTCGCGCCAAGCATGGCCTGTGAGATATCCTCTGACAACAAATTCAACCGCGATGGGTTGGCACTTGAGGCCCATGGTCACTTGAGCATCGGGCTGGGCTTGCTTCCAATTGGGAATGATATCCTGAGTGAGATCCAAAAAAAGACTCGCAACCTCTGTCAAGATTTGACCCTTGAAGGGTATGCTTCTTGGAAGGATGTGGTCAAAGGCTGAAATACGATCACAGGCTACGATGATCAATTGATCCTCGCCAATGCTGTACACATCGCGTACTTTACCCTTGTAAAAGGCCGTTTGGCCGGGAAACTGAAAATGAGTGGCCGTTAATGCGTTCACAACTATGAGTTGCTAGCAAAAATAAACCGGCTCAAACGGGATTAAGGAGAATCTTGTTCACATGCCGCGTCAGTGTCATAGGCATGAATAATGTCCTTGACCAATTTGTGGCGAACGACATCTTCGGTATCCAATTCTACAACCCCGATTCCCTTGATTTTTCGAAGCAAGTAAATGGCTTTGGCCAGTCCACTCTGGCTTTTTTTCGGCAAATCGATTTGCGTCAAATCTCCCGTGATGATCATCTTCGCATGAGGCCCCATGCGCGTCAGGAACATTTTGATCTGCAAATTGGTGCTGTTCTGCGCCTCGTCCAAAATGACAAAACAATTGTCTAGCGTACGACCTCTCATAAAGGCCAATGGGGCAATTTCAACCGTCCTGCTTTCGATCATGCTTTTGAGTTTGTCACTGGGAATCATATCCTCCAAAGCATCGTACAAGGGTCTCAAATAGGGATCGATTTTTTCCTTCAAATCACCCGGCAAGAATCCCAAATTTTCCCCTGCCTCTACCGCAGGTCGAGTCAATATGATGCGCTTGATTTGGCGCTCTTTCAAAGCCAATACAGCCATGGCCACTGCCGTGTAGGTTTTACCCGTGCCCGCTGGCCCCATGGCGAAGACGATGTCGTTCTTTCGCGCGGTTTGAACCAGTTTTCGTTGGTTTTTGGTGCGGGCTTTGATCTTTTGACCACGAGTGCCGATGAGCAAAACTTCTTCGCCGGACAACTCTCCATTTTCTTGTATTTCATCAGGCGCTAAATCGCCCAAAATATCGGAAATAGCATGTTCACTCAACTCCCCTCTACGGCTGTACAATTTTTCCAACAATCGCATCTTTTCCGCAAAGGCTTGTAGAGACTGATCATCCCCAAACACTTTGATTTCATCGCCCCTGGCGACGAATTGGAGCTTAGGAAATTTTGATTTGATCAGGTCCAGGTTTCGATTTTCGGGACCGTAAAAATCAAGGGGGTTGATAATTTCAAGGTTGTATACGCTTTCTGCCAAGGGTTGTGCTGTTATTTTGTACAAATATGCGGGAAGGGCAGCAACAACCGAGCAAGCTATTGCATCTTTTGTGTGATTTCGAAGTGGGCAGTCCTGAATTCTCGGTTTCACAGGCCCAATTGCTGCACGCATTTCCTGAATTCAAACTAGCCATTAGCCCTCAAGCCATCAAAAAAGGCCACGTTCAAGCTCAGGCCATTTTTTTGCGATTGGTGAGAAACGCCTTCCCTGCTGGCACCATTCATCTCTGTCATTTTCGCACCTTATCTCGTCAACCCAAGCGTTTTGTCGCTGCCTGGAATGAAGGACAATTGTTTTTGGCCCCCGACAATGGCGTTCTGACCTTGCTATTTGGTCCTGAATTCACTGATTACTACCGATTGAACGTCACAGAACCCTTTCAATCACCCCTTAAGAGTGCCTATTTGCCAGAATTGATTCGTTTGCGCGAGAACGATTTTCAATTGGATGCCATTCTGGAGCCTAAAGATTCCGTAGTGAGCACCCAGTTGCTCGCTCCCACAATGTCTGGCAATACCCTGCGATTGACCGTGCTTTACAACGATGCTCATGGAAACGCCTATTTGAATTTTGACCGGGCTGCTTTTGAATACTTTGGAGCCGGGCGATCGTTCAGTTTGCGCAACAGTTCTATGTCAATTGACCGCATCAGTCAACACTACGATGACGTGATTGAAGGCGAAGCATTGGCTTTGTTCGGATGGGGTGATTTGTTGCAAATAGCAGTAAACGCTGGATCTGCCCAACAATACCTCGCCCTGAATGAGGGAAAAATGTTGTTATTGGAATTTCACGAATCATGATTGTACGTTGGGTACATATGCATTTTAGGTCTGAAGAGGTCGAGCGATTCATCGGTGTATTCGATCAGAGCAGGGAAGCCATCCGGACTTCTCCAGGTTGTCTCTCTCTCCGATTGCTTCAAGATCCAACCGATCCCTGTTCCATACAAACCTTGTCTACATGGGAGAAAGCGGAAGACTTGGAACGCTACCGACAAAGCCGATTGTTCGAAGACACATGGGCCAAAACCAAGGTTTTGTTCGATCAAAAACCAAGGGCCTATTCCTACGAAGTACTCCGAGAATTGCTTTAAACCCACTTACCCGGGTTCAGGATCCCGTTGGGATCAAACACGGCCTTAATGCCTCGCATCAAAGCAAGGGCTCCGGGATCAATCACATCAGACAAATACGGAGCTTGAACCAAGCCCACCCCATGCTCACCGCTAAGGGTCCCCCCCAGTTCTTTGCAGAGTTTAAAAATCTCCCTAATGCCTTTTGGAACTTCATTTTTCCATTTTTCATCGCTTAAATGCGATTTTAATATATTGATGTGCAAGTTTCCGTCACCGGCATGCCCATAGCTCACCGTTTCAAAGCCGTATTGCTCGCGAATGCGTTCCAATCCTGTCAGCAAATCAGGCAAAGCCGCCCTAGGCACCACGGCATCTTCTTCTTTGTATATAGAAATCTGTTTGACCGCCTCACCCATGGCCCGCCTGATCTTCCACCAATCTTCTTGATGTTGGCTGGATTGAGGCATCCAAACTTCCAATGCACCCGATTGGTCCAAAAATCCATACAATTCTTCCGACTGGATCATCAACTCGTCTTCTGAATCACCCTCCAGGGCAATGAGTAAATAATAATCAGCATTAGGATGTTCGGGGAAAGCAGTTTGTGTCGCTTGTTTGCTGATCTGAACGGCCCTTTTTTCCATCAATTCCAATGCAGCTGGAAGATTGGAGACCGAATTCAATATCCCATTTACAGCAGCTGCCGCTTGTTGAGATTGAGCAAAACAGGCCAACATCAGTTGCTCCTTGCTGGGCTTTCGCACCAATTTCACGACCGCCTCTGTTACAATGCCCAGTAAACCTTCAGAACCCACCATCAATTGCGTCAGAGAAAAGCCGGTTGAATTCTTGAGTGTATCAGCTCCTGTCCAGATCAGCTCGCCACTTGGTAACGCTACTTGTAAGTTCAGAATGTGTTCCCGAGTGGTCCCGTATTTAACAGCCTTAGGGCCTCCTGCACCGTGAGCAATATTGCCGCCAATGGTACTGCTTTGAAAACTGGCCGGGTCGGGCGCGTACCACAGTCCGAATTCCTGTGCCTTGGCTTTCAATTCAGCATTGATAACGCCGGGTTGAACGCGAGCCTGGGCATTTTTCGCATCAATGTCCAAAATGGCATTGAGCTTTCGAGTGGACAAAACCAAGCCTCCTCTAACAGGAAGACAAGCGCCGGAAAGACCCGTACCTGCCCCTCGGGTATAGACGGGAATACCCGCCAAGTTGCAAGCTTTCAACAAATCGGCCACTTGTTGGGCAGAACGCGGCCAGGCAACCGCCTCAGGAAGAAACAGCAGATCTTCAGTGTAATCGCTTCCATGTGCTTCGCATACCTCGCGCTGCAAGCTGTAATCTTCTTCAGGTAAATTAGATTGCAACAAAGCTTCTATTGGGCTCATGGACTGCAATATCGCCACAATTGCCCTCTTGGCCCATCATGCAGATATCAACAAGTCAAAGGCGATATTTGCGCCATGAGGGTTCGAAATGGTTTGAGAATAGGCATGCTGTTGGTCAGCTCGTATCTGGTATTGGCCGTCATTTGGTGGACTTGGTCATTGATTGCCTACGGTGTTCGAACCGTAGAACTAGAAAAGGCTTGGCTCAAACGAGATTATCAGCACATGGAAAGTCGGTTGAGTTTGGATTTGGTGACCAATCGCTACCCTGGTCAGGATAAGGTATTTTGGAACGGTGCTTCTTACACCTGTGCACTTTCACAATTGTTTGATGACATCAACCAAAATGAGCATCATTTACAAATCAAAATCGACGCCAATCAACAACTTTCGATCTTTGGCCTTGATGATCAGTTGTCAGCTATTGACAAGCGTTTGCGTACGAATAAAACCAAATGGCTGGGGGAAGGTCTTACCCTAGGTGCTTTGTTGTTGGTGATTTTGGGATTGATGTGGAGCAACTTAAACCGAATTCTAAAACTAAATCAGCAACAGACCAATTTTTTATTGGCGGTCACCCACGAGTTGAAAACACCCATTGCTGCGGCCAAATTGGCCATCGAAACAGCCTTGAGAAAACCCGAACCTGCCTTGTTTGAACGAATGCTAACCCTGTCCAAACAAAACATGAATCGACTGGCCAAAACAATGGATAAAGTTTTGCTAGCCACACGCTTAGATTCAAACATTGCTCAGCCCAGCAAAGAGTGGATACCCATTGAAGAACTCATTGATGAAAGTTTGAACCAAGCCCAATTGGCTCCTGAATTGATTCAAAACATTCATTTGGATCTGGAAAGGAGCTTGGAGATTTTGGCTGACAAAACCATGATAGCAACCGCTTTGCAGAATTTGATTAGCAACTCAATAAAATATAGCGAAGAAAATTGCGTTAGTATCAATATTAAGACCCAAGTAGGCAACGAACGCTGCACTATTTGGGTCAAAGACAATGGAATTGGAATAGAGGGACCCGAAAAAAAGATGGTGGTTAAAAAGTTCTATCGAGTTGGCGACGAGCATACCCGAGCTAGGCAAGGCACAGGATTGGGACTGTATTTGGTGAACCAAATAGCCAAAATGCACAATGCCCAATTGATCATCGAGGACAATACTCCTTCAGGAACTTCTATTGGCATATCATTTAAGCAACAAGATTTTCGAATGGAATGAAAAACTACCGAGTTTTAGTAGTGGAGGATGAACAGGATTTGGCTGAATTGTTGAAGCTTAACCTGGAGATTGAAGGATACAAGGTAGCTTTGGCGCCCCACGGTGCAATTGCCATTCAAAAATTAAAGTCAGAAAGCTTCGATTTGGTGATCATGGACATCATGATGCCAAAGATGGATGGTTTTACCGCCATTCAACATGTAAGACTGACCAACAACGATATTCCCATCATGATTTTGTCGGCTTCCAATCATAGCCAAGACCGAATCAAGGGATTGAAGTCTGGAGCAGATGACTACCTATCCAAACCCTTTGAATTGGAGGAGTTGTTGCTTCGCGTTGACAAGTTGATTCGCCGCACCCAAAAGGATACGACTCGCCTGACCCTAACGGAGTACAGCTTTGGAACAAACAAGGTCGATTTTTCTTCTTACGCGGCTGTGGGCATTCATGGAGAGTTCAAACTGACCAAAAAGGAATCTCAATTGTTGAAATTGTTGATTGAAAAAAAGAACGAGGTCGTCACACGTGAGGAGATTCTCAAGACGGTTTGGGGATACACGGTATTCCCTTCCACTCGTACCATCGATAATTTCATTCTGGCTTTCCGCAAGTATTTCGAAGAGGATCCCAAAAACCCCTCTTACTTCCTCAGCCTGCGCGGAGTGGGTTACAAATTCTCGATCAACGAGTAAAATTGTCGAAGTTGGCTACTTTGATGTAGTTCTTGTATTCACCCATTCTCCATCCAGACCAAGTTTCGATCGCGTGCAGTAATCGTGCCTTTAGGCCCATGTTCTTTTTTGAAGGATCGGTCTGAAATTCCCAATTCATCGCTAATAAACGTTCGTTCATGCAAGCGGGATGGGTTCCTGTATAGCGTTTGATGGAATCGATTTGATTGTAATCGAATTGGACCGATGGCCCTACCTTTTTGTTGACCGCATCGTCTGAATGCCACAACCGATGAAATTGACGTTGTTTGATCTGCTGTTGCTCCGGGTGCTTGACCCATCCATAGTGATAGACATAAGCTGGAATTTCAGCTACCCTTAGCTTTTCGGCTGAACCTTGGCGAAAACCTTGCGCATCTCTCCAGGAAAATATCTCTGCTTTGTTTTTAATGATGCGAATCTCTTTTCGGTACCATCTCCGGCTATCTCCTATATAGGAATAGGAACCATAAAAATGCTTGTAATGCAACAACAATGCATCGACGCTATCATTGTTTTGGTAATGAGCCATCGCCGCTCGTATGACGGGATAATCTTCTTCGTGCAAACACTCGTCGGCCTGAATGTAAATCAACCAATCAGCGTCTGACGATACCAAGGCCTTGGCTTTGTCTGTTTCGACAGCCAACACTTTT
>Ga0222714_10004505_pt1 | contig 13589 bp, 12 predicted proteins | sample C33_3DmetaG_FD_165048 | JGI IMG/M metagenome (GOLD analysis project Ga0222714, IMG submission 165048) | Estuarine water microbial communities from San Francisco Bay, California, United States - C33_3D | ecosystem: Environmental > Aquatic > Marine > Unclassified | place: USA: California... | reverse complement strand
GGACCGAAAAGCGGGTCAGAAACGCGGTCGAATATGACCTAGAGGCAACTGCATTTGCCATTCGAAATTACAACGATGCGAAGCGATTAATCAAGGTCGGCGTCAAGCGGTTGTGTATCGATGACATTGATATAAAACATTGCTTCGACGGCTCGATGTCCTGAGGGCACTCTCATTATGGATTTGATACTCTGGCGACATGCAGAGGCGGAGGTCCTGGCACCCGGTGGGTCGGATAGCGAGCGGACGCTTACCAAGCGTGGCCAAAGACATGCTGCGCGCATGGCGCAATGGTTGGATGTCCACCTGCCGGAAAGTATTCGCGTTTTGTCTAGTCCTGCATTGAGATGCACGCAAACCGCGGATGCCTTAGGTCGCAATTACAAACCGCGTGACGAGCTGGCACTGAATGCCAATGTGAATGAAATTCTATCGCTTCTGAAATGGCCAACCCAGCAAAGGCCAGTGTTGTTGGTGGGGCATCAACCTTGGATTGGCGAATTGGTTTCTGCGTTGCTTGGTTCTGAAACTTGTAACGTTTCAGTGAGCAAAGGATCAGTTATTTGGATGCGCTCAAATTCGAGCGAACTCACATCCGAGACTCGAATTCTTGTGGTGCAGTCACCCAAGTTCCTATAAAAAAAGCCCGGCGAACCGGGCTTTACTCTCGAATAGAGGTCTTTATTTCTGGATTTGGGTCCAAACAGACTTGCGGATAAAGTCTGTTGCCGCACTGGGCATCGCAACATAATCCAATTCGTCTGCAAGTTTGCCGCCGTCTTTAAAGGCCCAATCAAAGAATGCCAAAACTTCGTTTGACTTCTTGACATCGGTCGGCTGCTTGTACATGAGGATAAATGTAGCTGTCGTAATAGGCCAGCTCTTCGCGCCTGGCTGATTGTTTAAGGAGAGTGCCATGCCTTTTGCTTTAGCCCAATCCGCGCCAGCAGCCGCAGCAGCGAAAGTATCTGCTGAAGGCGCTACATACTGCCCGTCACGCGTTGCGAGCAAGGTCACAGGTAGCTTATTCTGCTTTGCGTAAGCGTATTCAACGTAACCGATTGCGCCTTTGATCTTCTGTACGTTCGCCGCAACACCGGCATTTCCCTTGCCGCCAACCGACGCAGCGGCTGGCCATTTCACCGCTTTACCAGCGCCCACCTTTTCCTTAAAGTCCTTTGACACTTCAGCCAAGTAGTCTGTAAAAACGGCAGTGGTTCCAGAACCGTCAGCGCGGTGTGCAACCGTGATGTTCTGGTAAGGAAACTTAATAGTGGGGTTGAGTGCGCTGATTTTTGGGTCATTCCAGTTCGTGATCTTACCCATGAAGATGTCCGCTAATACTGGGCCGTTCAGCTTGATCGTGCCAGATGGAATGCCCAAGCTTTCGTTGTTATAAACAGCCACAACGCCGCCCATCACTGCGGGAAATTGAACCATGCCGCCAGCTTCAACTTCCTCTCCCTTCATAGGGTCATCTGTTGCGCCGAAGTCGACTGTTTTTGCTTTGATTTGCTTGATGCCGCCTGACGAACCAATCGATTGGTAGTTGATAGCTTTGCCGGTGGCGGCCTTGTAGGCTTCCGCCCACTTTGCGTAGATCGGTGCTGGGAAAGACGCGCCTGCACCTGTGGCATCTTGAGCAATGGCTGACATCGAAATTAATGAGCCAACCAGTGTGCTCAAAAGTGTAGTTGCAAGATTCAGTTTCATAGATCCACCTTTAGAAAGTTAAACGTTCGATCGCAATGATCAGAGTGGACTTTACGAAAACAATATTTCAGTTTTGTGACAATATTTGAAGGCTTCTGAACCGTCACAAAAGTGTCATCATGTGCGGATACAGTCATTCCGACTTCAACTTCAATACGAACTTCATAACCGCAGCCACAACATGCAAGAAGAGACTCAATTAGCTGCCATTGATATCGGCTCCAATAGCTTCCGCCTCGAAATCGCCAAGTACGTGGGTGGGCATATTGAACCCTTGGATTCATTGCGAGAAACCGTACGCTTAGGTGGAGGAATGTCCAAGGACAAAGCGCTTTCCTTGGATTCGATGGCTCGTGGTTGGTCTTGCTTAGAGCGCTTTGCTGAACGTATCAGAGGGTTCGAGCCGCATCAGGTTCGGGTTATTGCCACTCAAACCCTAAGAGAAGCATCTAACCGAGATGAATTTATCACTACGGCCAGAAAAATACTGGGGCATGAGGTGGAGGTTATCGCGGGGCATGAGGAGGCCCGGTTGATATTTCAAGGCGTACAACTCGCGCTACCGGATGCGGCAGAAAATCGACTGGTGGTTGACATTGGTGGTCGATCCACAGAAATCATTCTAGGGAATGACAAGAAAGCGAAAACGCTTGCGTCCTTCAACGTTGGCAGTGTTTCGTGGTCAGATCGATACTTTCCGGCTGGAATTTTGAACCGCGTACATTTTGATCATGCCATTGTTGCAGCGCAAGCGATTCTTGAAGAGGCGCAGGCGCGGTTTTCCGCCGATAAATGGGACACTGCCTATGGCTCTTCAGGCACAGTAAACGCCGTCTTTAATATTCTCAGCGCCGCTGGTCTCGCGACCGATGGTATTACGCGCGATGACCTTCATTGGCTCATTAGTCAATTGTGTAAAGCTCGGCATTGTGACGAGATCGACTTGCAAGGCTTGAAGCAAGAGCGCAAGTCTGTGATAGCAGGCGGTATAAGCGTGCTTTACGCTTTAATGACCCTTTTCGACATCGATAGACTTTACCCAACCAAAGGCGCGCTTCGCCATGGCGCACTAGCGGAAATTGTTAATCGTGAAACTGCAATAGGGGATATTCGGCTGCGTACGGTTAAGCACCTAATGGATCGTTTTCGTGTCGATGTGGAGCAGGCCAAACGGGTGGAGAGGGTAGCGATTCAGCTACTCGATAACATTGACCCTAACAAAAATATCCCGACTTTCATGCGACTGGACTTGCAGTGGGCCGCACTATTGCATGAGCTAGGCTCCTTGATTTCGCATGCTGATTCGCCAATGCATGGCGCTTATCTTTTGGACCACGTTGAAGCGCCAGGCTTTTCAATCGATGAGTTCCATCGTCTCGCAGTTCTAGTTCTCGGGCAGCGTGGGAAGTTACGGCGGGTTTCCACTGAGATCGGTAATCAACACTTCCGCTCCATTTTGTTGTGTCTGCGCCTTGCCTGCATTTTGTGTCACGCACGTCGTGACCCTGATTTGAAGGCGGTTCGACTTGAACCTCGCGAATTCGATTTTCACCTTATCCTGCCATCAACATGGGCAAAGGCTCACCCCCAATCGATGTGGCTGATAGAGGCAGAAGTGCAGAGTTGGCAGCGCTATGGTGCCGTTATCTCTGTGGCTATGTAATTCGGATCCTTGATGCACATTATAAATTAATGGTATAAACTGTTTATATCGTTTAATTCATCAGGAGTACCCCATGTCGAAGAGTCAAAAAAAGGGCAAAAATCTTGTCCGTGACAGTTTCACCATGCCAACAGATGAGCATCAATTGATTGACCAGCTCAAAAAGAGAATTCGACTTCTGGGCGGCGATGTAAAAAAGAGTGAACTGATTCGCGCCGGTATCACACTGCTCAACACGCTCCCAAACGATGCTTTGATCAGTGCCATCAATGCGATCCCTAACCTTAAAACGGGACGACCAGCGAAAGAATCCCAGCCGGTTCCTAAGCCCTCAACGGCGGTCAAAGCCGCGCCTAAGCCTACAGTTAAGAAACCCGCCGAATCGGTTGGTCAAGCGCCTGCAAAGGTGCCCGCTAAGGTGCCCGCTAAGGCGCCCGTTAAAGCCGTCCGGAAGACCACGCCTAAGCCAGCCCGTAAGCGGCCAACTAAGGTGCCGGGGGCTTTGTGATGTTGTTTGCCCCATAACGCGTCATTAACTCCCTGTGCGCATCGAAAGCTATGCGCTTGTTAAGGTCTTTAGCGCTTAAGGAATCGCCTTCGCTCAGAGAGCGGTATCGCCCATCCGACTCCAGCTGCCAGGCGTTTTCAGTGTCCCTTAGATAAACCGCGAGACCTTCCTCAAGAATACGATTTTTGAGGTTTTGATCTTCTACAGGCCAAGCGATTTCAATCCGCCGAAGCATGTTTCGGCTCATGAAGTCAGCGCTCGATAGCCATAGCTCATCTATGCTGGGAGATTTGAAGTAAAACACGCGGGTGTGTTCCAGAAAGCGCCCAATTACAGAGCGCACCCTGATGTTGCCTTCTTTATCAGAGCCATTAACCGGAAGTATGCAGGCGCCGCGAACGATTAGGTCAATTTGCACACCAGCCTTCGCAGCCAAAAGTAGTGAACGCGCAATCCGAACATCCGTTAAAGAATTCATCTTGCATAACAAGCGGGCGTCTTTCCCCCGGGCTGCATCGGCCTCAAGCTGTTGAATTTTGCTCACAATTGCGTCTTGCAAATGAAATGGGGCCATCAGTAGCTTGTTTAATTTAGGTAATTTGTTTTGGCTAGCAAGATGTACAAATATTTGCTCAACGTCAGCTGTTATCGCTTCATCAGAAGTCATGAAACCCCAGTCTGTGTATAACTTGGCTGTTGATGGGTTGTAGTTTCCGGTTGATAGGTGTGCGTATTGCTTCAAGCCAGAACTTTCACGTCGCGTGATCAGCATCAGCTTGGCATGTGTTTTCAAGCCGACTACGCCGTATACCACCTGAGCGCCCACATTCTCCAAGGTTTCGCTGTAGCCAATATTTGCTTGTTCATCAAATCGAGCCTTAAGCTCTACAACAGCCGTCACCTCCTTGCCGCGCCGAACAGCCTCTCTTAGCAGTCCGATCAATTCGGAATTTGCACCTGCCCGATAAACGGTCTGTTTGATAGCCAAAACCTGAGGGTCGAGAACTGCCTCCCGCAACAAATCAAGAACCGTATCAAAAGATTCAAACGGATGGTGCAAGAGCATATTACTTGCTTGAAGTTTCGTGATTAGCGACTCACCGTTCTTTAATGCTTTCGGATACGCGGGAGAAAACTTGGGGTAAAGCAAAGACGCCGATGGCAACATATCGATCAGCTGTGCCATGCGGACTAAGTTGACTGGTCCTTGTACGCGGTAGAGCGATGCTTCAGGTAAGTTGAACTCTTGAAGCAAGGTGTTACTTAAGAATTCTGAACAACCATGGGAGACCTCCAAGCGCGTGGGACGACCGTAACTGCGGTGTTGCAAACTCTGCCGCAAAGCGGTGCGTAAGTTTTTTACCTCGTCCTCGTCTACCGCGACATCGGAGTGTCGTGTGACTCTAAACTGCGAAAACTCCGTGACCGTGCGCCCTGGAAACAGGTCCCCAAGGTGGGACCGAATCAAGCTTGATATAGAAACAAAGTTCAGTGCCTTCCGGCCCTTGATGCCCGGTATTTGTATGAAGCGAGGTAGGCTTCTGGGGATCTTTACGATGGCAATTTCATTGCTTCTTCCGAACGCATCCGATCCGCTCAATCTCACAACGAAATTAAGCGTCTTGCTGGCAACCTGTGGAAAGGGGTGCGAAGGGTCAAGCGATATCGGGATGACCAAAGGCTTAACTTCATTTTGAAAATAGGTGGCCACCCATTTACGTTGTGCTGCGGTCCTGCGACTGTGTGGGATGATGTGCACATGTTGTTTCTCTAGCTTAGGTAGCAACACTTCGTTAAATAGTGTGTATTGCGCTGCGACAAGGGCTTGGACGCTATCGCTGATGTTCCGATAGTCTAAGACTTCACCTATTTTTGCCTTTGCTTCGCCGAGGTAGTCTGACAGGTGAGGTGCCATTCGCACTTCGAAGAACTCATCCAAGTTTGACGACACGATGCACAGAAATCTCAATCGCTCAAGTAGCGGCACATCGTCTCTTACAGCCCATGAGAAAACACGCTCATTGAATGCGACTAAGCTGTGGTCTCTATCGAGTAAAGCGGGTAGCTTGGGAACTGCCTTTTTTCTTGTGGTCATGCGTTTAATTAACTTGAAAGCAGCCGCTTGTAACGGACAGGTAGTTCGTTGAGGTCGAAAATGAGTGGCAGGTCTGCCGCATTGAAGTCTGCGTCCCATGCGGGTGGCCCCATCACCTTTGCGCCCATACGGAAATAGGCATTGATTAGCGCAGGGGCCTCAATGGTCGAATCCACTGCGAATCTTTCCAGCGGTAATGGTGTACGAGGGATGACTCGCCTTTCGATCGGCGCTAAGCGCGTACTTTCAACCTTTGCCCATACGCTGGCAGCTATATCGCCGCCGAAAGGCTCGTTATGTATCGATGTGCGACGCAGTGGGATCGTCCCGCAACCGATCATGATGTGTAAATTGTTACTGCGCATGAATTGAGTGAGTGCGCGCCATAGCGACAATATGACCCCGCCTGTGCGGTAATCAGGATGTACGCAGCTCCTGCCTACTTCAACCATTTGTGATCGGATGTCACGCAGGCGTGTTAAGTCAAACTCCTCATCGGTGTATGTGCCACCGATACGCTTGGCCTGGGTTGGCGTCAATACACGATAGGTTCCAATCACTCTGCCGAACGCAGAATCTCTTACCAATAAATGCTCGCAGAAGTCATCAAAAATATCGACGTCATGGCCGGGTACTAGTGTTCTGAGATTGGCCCCCATCTCCACTCCGAATACCTGATATCTCAGCGACTGCGCTTCACGTACTTCTTCCGTGTTTCTTGCCCATGAAGCGACCAGGTGAGGGTTCACCAAACCTTGTTTTTCTGATGCCGACTGGTTGTAGAAACTGCCATGCACCTTGATCTGTTCTATTTTTGGCGGTGCTTGCGTAAAGTCGAATTGGGCACTCATATTCGTCAGTTCGGTTGTTTCGTTGATGCGATTCTTTCTGAAAAATATGACAAATTTGTGACATCGCAGACGCACCTTTTGAAGCGGCGATAACCAAGTGGGATGACTTCTTTTCCTCTTACTCTCGAGTTGCGATTAGTTCAAGTCTCGTGGGTGGATTCTGGATAACTCTGGTTGTCACAAAACAGTCACACCAGTTATCTACATTTCACTGGCGCAGACGCTTAGAACCATCTAGTGATGCGTTTTTTAACTCAATTGATACCGAGCACACCGCATCTTTCTTTAACGAATCGATGCAGTGGGCAAACAGTTTTATGTTCTCAACCGAAAGGAAAATGATCATGGGAAACCCCATTTGCCACGACAGTTCACCCACTAATGAAAGTCAGAATGCTTGTTTGGATGATGTTGTTAAGCAGGTCCTGAGCCGGCGTAAATTTTTGTTGAAGTCAGGCGGAAGTGCGGCTGCAGTCGCATTTTTATCAAGTGGCGTCGCGCGTGCAGCTCAGGCACTTTCTCCAACGAACTTAATCGGCTTTCAAGCTATCCCCATCGCGACCGATGACGCCATACACATCGCCCCTGGCTACACCGCTCGCCCCTTTGTTCCCTGGGGCACGCCAATGTTTAGCAGCGGTCCTGGAAGTCAGTGGAGGGGTGACGGTAGCGAGAGTGCCCAAGACCAAGCGCGCCAAGTTGGCGATAACCACGACGGCATTCACTTTTTTCCGTTGGAGAACAGTTCAAGTGAAGGTCTTTTGGTAATGAATCACGAGTACAGCACGACCGTAGGTGATGGCGACGATCAGTACCTCACGCTCTTTGGTAAATCACCGACTGTTGCGAAAACTGTGGAGCAGGTGGACAAGGCTATAAATGCTTGGGGTTGCTCTGTGTTACACGTCCGTAAATCTGGCGGTAATTGGTCACTTGTAAAAGATTCAAAGTACAACCGCCGTATGACTTCTGGCTCTCCCATGGTTGTGACGGGGCCGGCTGCTGGCCATGACTTGCTTAAAACTAAAGCTGATCCAACGGGTACACGTGTACTTGGGACGATCAATAATTGCGGTAATGGTTACACCCCTTGGGGAACCTATCTCACCTGCGAGGAAAACTGGAACAATAATTTCGGTACGCGGCTGAGCCAAGGTGATGAGCGTACACCTGCGCAAAAGCGCTACGGGCTTGCGAAGGGCGCAACCGGATACGGCTGGGAGGCGTTCCACGACCGGTTTGATTACAAAAAGGAACCCAACGAATCAAACCGTTTTGGTTGGATCGTCGAGATAGATCCCTACAACCCAGAATCTGCACCGAAAAAACGCACTGCACTGGGACGCTTCAAACACGAGAATGCTGCTTACGCGATCTCCAAAGATAAGCGAGTGGTCATTTACATGGGTGATGATGAGCGATTCGACTACATCTACAAATTCGTCTCTGCAGGTAAATATCGTGAGGGTGATCGTGCAAACAACATGGACTTGCTAGATTCTGGGACTTTGTACGTGGCGCAGTTCTCCGCAAAGACAGCACAAGGGGAAGGGATGGGCGATGGACAGTGGATAGAGCTGTCTATGAGTAACCCCAAACTCGTTGCTGCAGGTTTTAAGGACTTAGCGGACGTATTAGTCCATGCTCGTCTCGCAGCGGACGCTGTTGGTGCCACCAAAATGGATAGACCAGAGTGGATAACAGTTCACCCGACTACGCAGGAGGTATACGCTACGCTTACAAACAACTCCAGGCGTAAATCTGGACAGGAGGATGCGGTAAATCCTCGTGCTGACAATGTCTACGGTCAGATCGTTCGCTGGCGCGAGGCAGGTGGTGATGCAGCTGCACTGCGTTTTGACTGGGATTTGTTCGTGTTGGCAGGTAATCCAGCTTTGAATGCCAAGGGCGATCTGAAGGCGGGCTCGCCTAACGTGACTGCTGACAACATGTTCAACAGTCCTGATGGACTAGGCTTTGATAAGGCGGGTCGATTATGGATTCAGACGGATGGCAATTATTCGAATGCGAAGGCCTATGCAGGTATGGGTAATAACCAAATGCTATGCGCTGATCCGAAGACAAAGGAAATTCGCCGTTTCTTAGTCGGTCCCAAAGAGTGTGAAATTACAGGATTGACATTCACCCCAGATCAAAAGACGCTGTTCATAAACGTGCAACATCCTGGGGAGCGTGGCAATAGTCACTGGCCAGATGGTGGTGATGCGATACCGCGCAGCGCTACAGTGGTCATCACTAAAGACGACGGTGGAGTTATTGGTAGCTGATCAGTCCTCCAGTTGATGCAAGGCCCCTCAAGGGGCCTTGTTTTTTAGGAGTTAGCGGCTCAAGCTAGGCTGCTTACTGGGCCGAGTAATTGCGATGTCGCCGATGTTTCGAATTACTTTTACTTTGTCTGAGTGTCGAGTGCGTTGGATAAGCTTAGGTTGGTGCGATGGCATCATTGTTCACGTGAAGTTGCCGGTGGCCGATAAGTTTGTATTTTGCCTCTAATACCGTGGCCAGCACCATGGTGACCTAAGCCAATCGCTTTCCTCTTTCGGCAATGGATCATTACCCCGCCACAGCACTTGAATGCGCCATGCAGCCCTTTTACCTTTTGGCGTCGGTGGCACGAGTCTTCTGATGTACCCCATAGTCAGAAGCTCTCTCATGTACTTTCCAGCCCAGCTACGAGACTTTCCGCACAGCATTGCTATTCGGTATTGGCTGGGGTAACAAATGCCCTTGGCGCTTGCGTGCATACCAATCGCCCCAAGCAGCAAAAGCAGCGGCTTTCGTGTGTTGATGCGAGGGTCAGAGATGGCGCGTGATGGAATGACTGCGAACTGCGTATGGGGCGCCTTTAAAGAGACTCTGCCAACGTATTCATCAAAGTCTGAATCTGAGGAAAAATTTTTGTGGCGTCTCCCTTTACGTCTGGGCGACCCTGGGGAGGGGTAAGGTGCCTTTTTCTGGGTAGATTCATAAATGGAGCCGTCATACCCCAGCAAGCGGATTTTTGGAGGCTTGGGCGGGATAGTAAAGTGCGCTGTTTTAGCTTTCTGTTTCATATGCAAAGGTCTACAAGATCAGCTTACCTGTCCAGGCCTCTTGATTGCTTTCTGCGCCAACTCTGTAGAGTTAAAAACATGCAAAACATGCGTAACATCCCGCACGCTCGAACTTTCAGTAACGATAGTTTTGCTTGTTTCCTCTGTTTCGCATTTTGGGGGTGGTGGGGATAGGTAGCGCTCCCAGACATCAAGGAAATCGCACTTTAAATATCCTTTGTAGGTCGAGTCTTCAAACCTGATCACCTTAGACTTGATCTCGTACTCAGCCAATATTCTCGAAAGAGTGCGTGCATCAATTGGGCGCCCCCTGAGGTCAGCCCACGGCGCCTCACTCAACGAGTTAAGTCTTCTGAGTATTGTCTCCGTCTGGAGACGATCAGTTGAGTCAAAAATATCCTTGAGATCACGGAGCAGTTGAATACCCAAACTTGGTGTGTCCTGTTTCGAATCAGAAACAAGGAAAACAGCCGCCATCCGAGCGCGATGCGGCCATTCGCTTCCAGCTAAGTCTGATATCGCAAGCAGCGCCTCCCACACGTCAGCATCGCGATCGATCACTTCAGGCGGCATTGTTGGCCATGCATCCGCTAAAGACTCCATCGCTGAGAGCATTAGGGTGGACAACTCGTTGCGCAATGCATTCCCCTCTTCCGCATGCAGGCGCCGACGGAAAGGGAGGATTTGCTCTTTTCGGGCGCGGCGTCGCATTTTGATCACGATACTGCGACTCAAAATTGTTTCTGGTATCTTTCCAAGACCTGCAAGTGCTACAGCGCAATAGGCTGGGATTTCTTCGGTTTCAACCGTCTTGCCACGAACCACGCAGCGGCCAGCAACCGAGTGTTTGCGGTGCCCCGCGTTAAGTAGACCCCTAATCTCCTCGTTATCCTTTGCTTTGGGGCCAAAAACCGTGTCAATTTCATCGTAGAGGATTGTCGGCTTACCCTCCTTACTGCCCACTTTTCTAAAGAGATAAGCAGGCGTAACGTTAATGGCCTCCACAGGATTAGGAACAAGTAATTGAGTAATCTCAAGCGCACGCGATTTACCGCTACCTGGTTCTGGGGATAAGAAAGCGAGCCTTGGCGTGGACTCAAACGCTTCGATAGCGTGCGTGTGCGCGATCCACAGTACGTGTGCCGTCAGTGCATGTCGACTTGGATAGCTGACAAAACGACTCAGAAATCCCTCTATCCTGTTGAGCAGTACGTTCAGCTCAGGGTTAGTCATTTGAGACTGATCAAAGCTCATCTTTAACTCCTCTCAACTCATCAATGCGGCTCTTTTCCCAAGCCTCAACATCTTCAATACGCCATGCGGTGACCGCAGCACTCAACTTGATAGGTTTTGGGAATTTGCCCTCACGCGCCAGCCGCCATACCGAATTAGGTGAAAGTGGCAGGCGACCTGGTCGATTGGGGCGTGTAGCTAACTGCCCGATACGTATGAATTTTTGGATCACTGTGGACTCCGATAACCCCGCTTAGTGCGGTATGGAGTCCCATTATTTGTGTATCAAATTCGAACTGGAATTACGATACAAAGTTCACTTATGTAGCAGCTGATCTAACCTCTTCGCATGATCCCGAACATTTAATCTAACGACATCTATTCCCAAACCAAAGCGTATTCGCTTCAGATAGTTGTCCTCGCCTTTTGCCCAGCCTTCAGTATAAAAAAGCAAGAAGCTTTCCAGAGTCTTGTCCGCCTTAGCCCTTGAGTAAATTTGTCTCAGAGTTTCTGCAGGATCATCAACGTCTTTTAAAAATGATCTCCAATGAGGTCTACTCGCAATGGTCTTGCAAGCGGCTTTAGCTGAGTATTTCTCACCGCTTTTCTTCCATTGGGGCTTCAATAAGCTGACCTCACTAACTAGGGCAGCTCTCTCCATGTTGCCCCAAACTCGTCTCGCGCCAGGGCGCTTCCTATCCCTGTGCTTTGGATGAGTTTTCGCCATGGCAATTACGAGAAAAAATAAGCGAACTGCCCAATCCATCACCTCTTTTTGATCCTCATCTGCATAAAGTGGGATCTCGTATTGGCGAAATAATGAAAACACCTTTTTTAGTTGGTAACCAACTTCGATATCAACCTCAGAGGTACCGTCTAGTGGAGATGCATCAACCTTTTGCTGCTCGGCCTCGGTGTTATTTTTAGTTGAGTTATTCATTGCACGCCCTGAAGGATTGGTGTGGATTCGAAAGTGCTCGAGGATGGCTTGCTGCAGAAATCTGCCCAATCACTCATCAAGTGGCGCCTCTTCTCAAGTAAGTCGGTACGCTGATATCGCTCTTTCACGCCGTCGCCAATTGAGTGCATGGAGGCGACCTTGCGAATCTCATCTGGGTAATCGGTTTGCTCGGCAGCCCAATCACGGAATGTTGATCTGAATCCATGAGGTACAGCTTCACCTTCGAACTCACCACGCTCCTTCATACCCCTCATCAGCTGGCTCAACGCCATATCGCTCAGAGCTTTACCGCGAGGGCTTGGAAAGATGATGTCAGATACGCGTTGATTGCGCATGATCTGGAGTAGTTCAACCGCTCGATCAGATAGCGGAACACGATGCTCTCTTTTGGCCTTTGTGTGCGCCGCTGGAATGATCCACAGTCTCTGTGTGAAGTCAATTTCTGACCAGGTAGCCTGCCGCACAGAACCTGATCTCACGCTCGTAAGTATCAAAAATTCGAGCGCCCTCGAACTGATGCTATGGTTGCGCCTCAAGTGCATCATGAAATCAGCTACTCGTTGGTAAGGTAACGCAGGTTGATTTCTTACGCTCTTGAGTCCTCGTGGGGAGGGTAGTTGGGTATCAAGGTAGCCTCGCCAGATCGCAGGATTATTGCCAGTGCGATATTCATTGACAGTGGCGTAATCGAGGATTATTCGGATTCTGTCCAACAGTCGTTTGGCTGTCTCTGGCTTCGTATGCCACAGTTTCCCCGAACTGCCGTTTCGGTGCGTGGTGTCTTGGAGAAGGACATCTAAAACGTGTCTCATCGTGATATCAGATACCAGCAGCCTACCAATCAAGGGGTAGGCATAGGTCTCGATCGTAGATGACCACTGTTTCCTGTGCTTATCGTTTGTGTAGTCAGAGGCATGTGCCTCAATGTACGCCTCCGCGCAGTCTCTGAAAGTCTTGTTTTTAGATGCCGCGGCGATTAGCGCGCTCTTCTGGGCACGTTTGCGGGCTAGTAGGTTCACTCCCCCTTTAGCTTCTAATGAGAGCTTACGGGCCTGTTCTCGGGCCTCTGCGAGCGTGACCTGGGGATATGAGCCGAGACCAATCGGTTGACGTTGACCTGCAACCTGTAATCTCAAAATCCAAGAGCGTGAACCAACGACTCCTGCATGGTTGGGAGGTTTGATCTGTAGCAGTAAACCAGCGACTCCGCCAACCGCGTGCCACCCTGGCTTACTGAGGCGTCTTACTTCCAGTGCAGAGAGTTCTTTTGCTATTTTGGGCATACCATAAGACATACCATAGATGGTGATATCTGATGATATGGCGTGGTACTCTAAAAAACAACCGCTTCGCGTGCAGTAAGCTTAAATATTGAAAATTTGATACGAAGTGCTATCTGCTGATATTGTCTATGAGCGGACGTCCACTCCGCCAAATATCAAGCAAATACGCGCCTTCGGGCGCGTTTTTTGTTTGTACTCACGAATTTAA
>Ga0222714_10004502_pt1 | contig 13598 bp, 25 predicted proteins | sample C33_3DmetaG_FD_165048 | JGI IMG/M metagenome (GOLD analysis project Ga0222714, IMG submission 165048) | Estuarine water microbial communities from San Francisco Bay, California, United States - C33_3D | ecosystem: Environmental > Aquatic > Marine > Unclassified | place: USA: California... | reverse complement strand
AGCGAATTTAGCCTGTTCGAGCAGATGCACGTGGCCTGCGTGCAATAAGTCAAAACAGCCGTTGGCGAATACTATCTTCTCGTTGGTTGTTCTAAGTTGTCTTGCCCAGGATATGGCTGTGTTTTGCGTCATCAGTTTGCTTAGAGAAGAACCGTGGGTGGGCCTAGACAGGTATGTGTCCAGCTCCATCCTATAAACCACAGACGTTCCTGGCTTGCTGACCGCCAACGCGGAGGCTGCGTTTGCAAACACCAGCGCATCCTGTATCGACTTGTTTTCGCATACAGCTACGGCCAAAGCAGCAACAAAAGTGTCACCAGCCCCTATCACGTCTGATTTGCAGGTCGTGAACGCTGGCAAGCTTCCAGAAGAATTTGAATTTGAATCGTACCAACTGCATCCATTTTGGGCTCTGGTGATTACAACGAGGGAAAGATTAGGAAGAACTTCATGTATTTTTTTGCACAAGCTCTCACACAGGCTGTCTGATTTTGAATCGGCTTGCTTGTATGACAACCCAAGAAAAGAACAAGCTTCTGAAAAGTTTGGAGTAACGCAATCAGCATAAACCCACCCAGACATCTTGGAAGGTTTGGCGTCAACAAAAAGCTTTATGTTTGAATTGCAATTTCTTACTTCTTGAATCAAATCCCTGACATCGTCAGACACTGCTCCCTTGTTGTAGTCAGATACTATTATGGCTCCCAGGTCTTTCGCCATGTGGTTTAGTTTGAAAGAAAGTCCAGACTTGAACGAACTGAAGTTTGGAGAAAGATCAGCTTGGTTTTCTCTGTCGTATCTTGTGATTTGCACGCCAGAAGACATGATCCTTGTTTTCAAAGTTGTTTGGTATTCTGCCAGTTCTGTGAAATCACATTTGACATTTAAGGTGTCTAAACCAAAAGTCATTTTTTTAGCTTCGGAGTCAGCGCCGAGAACGCAGAACAAAACAGCGGGAAAATTTAAAGCCTGAACAGAAGCCGCGACATTTGCTGAACCGCCTGGGGACAGCAGCTCGTAGTCTACCTTCAGCACAGGAACAGGTGCTTCAGGGCTTATCCTGGTCACAGAGCCATAGACATAATGGTCAAGTATGGCATCGCCAACAACAGCTATGGCGCTAGACAAGACGCACTTCCTTTCAAGAATCAAAAGAATCGTGGCTACTTTGTTTGAATATTCTTGGAGACCTTTCCTTCATATTGCTGTCACTGCAGGCGTTGCATATCCTGTTGGCGGTAACGTCGTAAGATTTGAATTTCTTACCGCACTTCATGCAATTTCGTTCACCTGGCTTTCTGTTTGGGTAGTAGCCCTTCTCTGTCATTTCTTAAACCTCAATCAATAGTGTCGTCGTTGTCTTCTTCCAAAATCTCTTCCTTGGCAAACATCTTTCCTCCAAGCCCATCTTTTCTTTTTCTTTTTTTGCAAAATTTTTCAAGTAACTTAGAAGCGTCTTTGTTTGCTTTGAACTCCATTAGCGTAAAGCTTACCTCTGGATCGCCAACAGCTTTGGCGTACGGAGCCGTCCATGGATCACATCTACCATGCTGCCATCTTGATGTAAATATTTCAAGAACGTCAACAGCTTCTTGGTATGTGTATGTCACATCATCAAGAGGAAAAACTTTAAGTTTTATAAATTTGTAAAGTTCACCGTCGTCTTTTATACGTTGATAACTTGCTTGAACTATTTGATCTGAAGGAAGATACGGAACATGCGGAACGACTACTTTGAATCGCCTGTAAGCAAATTGTTCTTCAAACTCTACATCTGACATTGTTGAGTCTAATAGCTAAAGGAAAGAAAGACATGCGGCGCACGTTAGTGCGCCGCATGTTGTCAGTTAAACTCCACCCCGTGCTGTGTCTTCATGTAGCCAAGTATGGCTTTTAGAAGAACAGACGAGGAGGGAATCTTTTCCTTCTTACTCAAACTCTTGAGAAGTGTTGAGTACTTGTGAGGCAGCCTGGCAATGAATGGAGAAAGTTCTTTGGAAGAACCACTGCCTAGAGGCCTGCCAGGCCTGTTTTTAGTTTTGTCGGCAACAACCGGTAAGCTGTCGTTGTTTGCCGAAAGGACTTGGCTGTCTTCGCTAGTCACTTTTTACTATCTCCCCTGACACTACTTTGTCTATGACCATGTTCGCTATATGCCTAGCGCCATCTTCAAATGCTGCGTTTGAAGACTTGTCTAACTTAGGCAAAGCGCCAAGATTGGACAATATCTTTCTAACGAAGACAAGGTCATAGTATAGTTCATACAAGTATTTCTCAACTTGTCCAGAACCTATTGTGACATCAAGGTATTTAGTTGAAACTCTTTCGGCAAAGTTTAAAAGCCTAGCCTCTGGATTTTCAAATTGCCTGCTGATAAGACCCAAGTCGTCAGGATTGTCGTCTACGGGCATTGTTTACTCCTGTTAAACAACTTGCCAAACCAAACAAAATGTTTTACACGCATTCGGTCTTTTTTCAAAAACTCTATAAACACTTGAGATGTTTTGTAAGCTTGTTTTTTTAAAAATATATCTGGATATTTACCAAATTTTCTAGCGATTCTATTGCAAGAAGCAGTTGAAAGGAAAAGATCGTAATCAATACCGTCCGTGTCAGGTAAATTTTTTAAAGGAAAAGTTGAAGCTATCAGAAGATTAGACTTTATCAAAACATTATCAGACTGATCTACAGGAGAGAAAAAACACAAAGAAACACCACCTATAACACCACGTCTTCTTTTAACTTTTGAAACTATGCTGTTAGTGTGTTTGATCAAATCAATATAGTCTTCAAAGTTTTGAGTCAAACTACTGTGTTTAAACAAATAAAATTTTAAACCAGGAGTTTTTTTACTTAAGGCTCTTAACTTTAAAAACAAATTACCGCAATACTTTCTATTCCAGCACCAAGGGCAAGAATAAAACTTGCAGAACCTAAGTTTTTGTTTGTTGCTAAACCTACCAACACTAGGAGGGCAGTTCCTCAGGCACTGAAGTCGCACATAGCTTTCATTAGTAAGACCGTTGTTTGAAAGCTCGTAAGTCACTCCGCGCCAAAATTTAAGAAACAGTTTTGTTTTGGCTGAAAGTTCTTTTATGCTTCTACATGGTCTACCAAAAAGGCTAATGGTCTTGCATTCGTTCCTGTTTGTAAAAACATAACCGTTAAGTTTAAACTTTACGTCCATTGTACCAATCTTGAGTTGATTGACATCTGTTAACCTCACTTAAACCAATACTTTTCACACGCTCGGCATCTAAGTAAGCCGTCTACGTCGTCATCTTCAAAAACACTTATAGCATTACAATAACGACAAGAGTAGTCAGGCTCATCAGTGTTATTCAAATCCGGCCCTTCAGGTTTAAACCCAAGAGCCTCGGGCACCCACTTATCGGGCACCCATGTTTTTAAACCGTAGCCTGGTTCATACCAGTGCCCACAGTTTTTCTGCACGGCCAACCTAAGCGCGTGCAACTTGTTGGACATGTCGTTGGCCCTGTCTTGGAAAGCCAGAACCAACGACTCTAATTCAGCTATTCGCTTAGCGTCTGTCATTCACTCACCTCCTTCGCTCGGCAGCGGGCCGATTGGATTTCCGTCACAGAAATATTGGCCAAACATCTCTGTTGCAGCTTTGTCGTAAGCGTCTTTTGCGTCTTCAGGGGAATCAAAATATCCGATGTGAATAAGCCTGCCGTCCAGCTTGATCGCAGCACGGAACCGCTTTACATGCTTTGCAAACCACACACCTTTTGGAAGCTTTGAAAACTTTCCCTTGCTAACCAACCTGTTTTGCTGATTTTGCGACACAGAGCAAACTCTGAGATTCTCTATTCGGTCATCAGTAGTGTCGTGGTTTATGTGATCCACAATTAAACCTTCAGGGATTTCGCCATAGTGATACACCCAAACGAGCCTGCTTCTTTTATGCTCCTTACCATTAAGGCAAATATGCCATCGAACATCCCTTTTTCTTTTCAAACACCCGGCTTCTGTGCCGGAAGCTTTCGTACCTCTGGATGAAACCCAGAACAGCTTCCCACCTTCGTACCTTAAAACCGAACGGACATAATTCTGGGTCAGGGTGACGCTCATACCTTTCCCTCCCCCGGCAATTCGCCGATGGGTCGCCAGAAGGCTATGCCAGCGTCTTTTGTTGACCAGCTTTCCACCGTCCTGCTCCAGTAGCTCAAATGATTGCCGATGTCGGTTGAACCATCTGTCAGCACTAAGTAACGCCCACTGTTCACCGGCTTCTCCTTCGGCCACTCACGCCAGCGAAGATAATCGCTAGCACAATCAACACACAAAACGCCATTTCGGATAACAACAGGAGGCGAGATCGGCCAATTGTTGCAAGCAGAACATTTGCCTTCCATTGGTAACCCCATCACTCCCCCCCCCCGGCAGATTCATCCAGTCGCCCAGTGAATAAACGCTTTGACAGTCGGCCATAGCCATCGAGCCAGCAGTCCAGCCGCAATTCCGGAGCCAAATATCAGTATTGCTATGATAAAAGCTTGTCGAGCTACTTCTCTACCCAAATCGTTGCCGTTCATCACTCAGTATCTCCCGGCAGATTTCCAATTGGTCGCCAGTATGGAACCGTAAAACCGATTGGCCACTTGCCTTTCCAGTAAGTGGCGTGGATGCTTGTGCCACCATCGAAGTCGTTATTTATCACAAGGTAAATGCCTTCCTCCGTTGGTGGTTCACCATACGCATCACGCCAGCGGAGCAGGTCACGCAGACGCTCAATCTCAGCTTTTTCGCTACTCACTATTCACCTCCCAACAACAGGCTGGTAAAGCACCCAGCCATACAAAGCGGACTTACGCAACAGGTAAACCCCTGTTACGGTTCTGACCTTAGGGGTTAGGTCAGTAAAACCGACAACCTCTCCACGCATTGCAGCGACGTCGTCGCGCTGTAATGCATAGAAATTGATGATGTCTCCAAGTCTCACGTGTTATTCCTTTCTTAAAAAATGTACCGTATTTGGCAATACGGCAAAGACGAAGCCATTATGCTTTTTAAGTTTTCAATGGCTTCCATTTTGTGGTTGTTCTTGTAGCGCAAGTTCACCATCCCGTTTTGGGACAACTTACGCTGTTGTATTACAGGAAGACCAAACCTGTTTTTAGTTTTGTCTTCCTCATTGTCCCAGTGCCTCCAGAGATATTTTTCCTCGGCCTGTGGATGCCACTCCATATTCAAAGCGTGAAGTTTCTCATTATGCGTGAGAAAAATCACTTCTGCCTTAAGCTGCTGTTTAGCCTCGGCAGACAAAGTGTCATCCAGCTGAGCAAACAAATCCACATAATCGTCTTGCCAGCCATCGTAAATAATGACTGGAGAAAGATTTATATGAACCTCATACCCAGCTGCCACAAAATCATTGATGGCGTTGATCCTCTCAGTTATAGGAGAGGTACGCACATCAACAACCCTAGCCACGTGCTCAGGCATTAGGCTAAACCTAATCCTGGTTTTGCCCTGTGGGTCGTAACCAAGTAGTTCTCGATTTACGAACTTAGTAGCAAAAGACGCCTTAGCGTTTGGTATGACCTTAAAGGTTTCAATCAAATCTTTAACGTTGTCGCTTACTAAAGCGTCAACGCTGCAATCGTTGTTCTCTCCGATATCGAACGTCCAAAAGACAGGATCGCACTGCTCATTCTCTGGCGTTATGACTTTTGGGCCTAACCGTTCGCATTTTCTTTTGATATGCGCGGTTATTTTATCGATATTAGCAAACACGGTGATCGGATTTGCGTACCCTTTACGTCTAGCTACGTAGCAATACGCGCAAGCCATCGCGCATCCAGACGAATGGCTTGGAGCTATCCAATCAGTAGACCTGGAGTTAGGTCTGCAAGAAATAGCTGTTTTGACACCTATGACCAAAATGCTGGCTTTAACCCTGTTCCATTGTTTTACAAGCTCAGGGTTATTGTTAAGCTCATCTATTTTCCAATGAGAGTTAACAATAACTTTTGTCTTTACGTTGCTGTATTTTTCAAACAGTTCTTTACCTCTTGGATAAGTCAAAGCGTTCTCGTCGTAATACAGCGTGTCGATAGACAGAAGGGTAGCTGCGTCCATGTGATTCCTTTCCATGATAAAAAAAAGACAAGGTTTTGATTTTGTCAAAACCTTGTCTTTGACAGGTTGTAATCAGTTTTTGGCTTCAGGATCAATAAGATTCAAAGCCACGGATATAGCTGCTTTAGCTTGAGCAAATCGTACGTTGTTAACGTTTGCAGAATTGCAGTCTTCTATAACCATGTCTACGTATTTTGAAACCACTTCCAAAACGTCGTGAGGTGTTACCTCGTCGCAAAGCCTGAATATTACGTCGTCCCAGTGCTTCAGAACTTGTTTGAAATTATACCTGTTTCTTTTAATCCTTGGTTCTTTTTGTTTTTTACTCACAGCTGAGTCCTTACAAAAATAGGCGTGGCTTTTCCCACGTAAGCCTGAACCACATTAAATTCCATGTACTCAACGGCGTCGTCCTGGGTCATGCTGTCTCTTTCCATGAGGATAGAAACGCATTTGTCGTAATCGTACACAACAGATTCTTCGTCTGGAAATTTTGATCCTACGCCCATTATGGCTTGCTCAAACCCGTCAGCCAGCAAAAGCTCAACGCCAGACTCTTTGGCGTACGTGTCAACTTCTTCCTTTGTCATTGTTTACTCCTTGTTTGTCTTAACGGAAAGAAGCTCGGCTCTGAGCTTTCTTACCTCTTCAATAAGCCTAGGAACAGCTTCTTTTGCTTCACATATGAACATCATGTTGTTATCATATGCCGCATCGCAGTCTGCTAATCTTGGAGATTGCAACAAAGTTATAGCTACTACTTTGGTTGAGTCGTCATCGTATATAAACCCGCTATGCTGAATGCCTTTGCCTGGGTCTGTGCTGACCCAACGAGCATTCATACACATGTCGTCATCTCCAGCCCTAGGGTGCCAAGGACCTGGAGTTGTTTTGCTACACAGCGTTTCAAGCTCAACAAGATAATCTTCGTCACAGAGGCGTCTGTGAAAAGCCGTGTTAACTTGATTTGCTTCTTCTGGAGAAAGCTTTAAAAATTCTTCAGCTTCTCCAGCTACCCATTCGCTAGTCATAATACTCTCCTAAGCTCACGCACAGAATCATCAAGATACCAATGAAGCTCTTTTTCAATATCGCCTATATAAATACCTTGAAACCAAACTTTGCGTATGTCATCGTCTATAAACTCTGTTATGTAATTTAATTTTTTTATTTTTTTTATTTTATTTTTTACAATAAGCAAACGTACAACACTTTTAACAGCGTATTTAAATTTTCTTATAACTTTTAATTTAGGTGCTTCTTTTTTTCCAAACAACTTAAAACAAGTTTCACAAAATACTTTATCTTCAAGCATTATATATTTTTTGTTTTCGTACTCAAAACAGCAGTCACAACTGTAAAGCATATCGGGAGTCAATTTAAACCTCCTTGTAAAAAAGAACCCTGGAGGGACTCAAACTCTCACCTCCCCTTACGAACTGCGGGGTGTCCTCGTTGAAACTGAGAAGACATGCTCGCCTATTTACCAACAGGGTTTTAAATTACTTTAGGTCTGTTTATATCCGTGATCGTCAGACCAGATAGACGTTCTATCTAGTTCAGAAATTATCTCTTTTATAAGTTTGGCTAATTCTTCGTCGGTAACGTCGGAAGAAGAAGTAAATTCTTCAGAATGAACAAAATCACACAAAACGCTGTCGATTACACCCCAGTCAGAAGTTATGTCAGCTTTAACAGCGTCTGCTATCTTTTGTTTAAGTATAGACAAATTATTAAACGAACGAATAGCTCTGCGCAGAAGAGAACTGATGTCATTAGTACTTTTCATTATTTCTCCTAAAAAAAAAAGAACCACATAATACCTATGACCAAAAACTTCTAGTTTGTTCAAAAAAACCCCTGGAGGGACTCAAACCCTCATTTCCCCCTTACGCGCTGGGGGTGTCCTCGTTGCAACTAATAGGCCGCGCGCACGCTTATTTGCAACAGGCCTCAATTAGACGACAGGGTAGACACAAAATAACACAAGACTGGAGGGACTCGAACCCTCATCCACGATCCCGTCTTTAGAGCCGTTTCCGTACTCTATTTTACGTAGTCCTCTCCGTACTAAATTTCTGGATGCTAGCGGACATGCAATGCGCGTTATGCGCAAAGTTACGAAGAAGTGGCTACTCGTGAGATACTCAGAAAAACGCCTTGGGGTGCTGTAGCCATACAGCCAGCGTATTTCAGGCCCGTAGGCAAACAAAACCAATTCGTTGAGTCTTTACGTCGCGGCTTAAGTTAGTAGCACAGCGTAAACTGTGACACTAAAATCCAGGCCTGGTACCAAAAGCTCTGCGTAAACAAGCTACTTGAATTGAGTTTTGTCTACTTGTACTGACAGTCTTGTAGACGAAAGGACGTGAGGCTAAAGCCTTATTCTTTGTCCTCTGTTTGAGGCACAAACACGTCCACTGGCTTTACTCGGGAAGGAATAGGAATAAGTTTCCCGTAACAATCCCTGAAATTAAACCCGTCAAATATGACGGTGTATGGCGTAGAGTCAGCAAAATACATTGCCAGGTACCACTTGTTTCTGACTAAACCTACTGGAAAAGTCCAACCGTTACCAATTGGGTTTATATTTTTCTTTGCATATTTTTTGCGAGCTTTTGCTTTCTTTACAACAGTTTTAACTTTTCGAGTCTTAGGCTTGCTAGTGCTTTCAGCAGGCGTCTCGGTTACAACCTCTGAAACAGTCTCCAAAACAACGTCAACTTTAACTTGGTCTTCCATCGGTCAACTCCTTTCGACAAAGCCCTGCAGCCGAAAGGCTGCAGGGCAACAAGCAATCCGTAAATCAAGAAACAGACACAGTTGTCTTTTCTGATTCTTCTGAGTCGTTGTTAGAACTCAGGTCAATGTTAATAGGCAAGTCTGCAAATATATCTTTTGCAAACATGTCGTTGTTATCAGCAGACCCGCTAGCTTCAGCATCTGCTAAATCTTTGCTAAGGTACTCGTTTACAATCTCGTTCAGCCTGTTGGCTGAAGCCTGACCGTCTAAACGATGCACATAGCACTTAGGCAAGACAACGCCGTTGGCAGCCATAGTCTTGTACCTTGCCTTAACAGCGTCTTGGTTCATGTTTAGAACAGAACAAATGGCTGTCAGACCTTTTTTATAGTTTTCCATCCACCCGCGAACAAAGATTTCAGCAGGCACGGCTTTAAGCGAGGATAGCCCAGAAAAGCCGTGTTTAGCCAAAAACTTCTCGTACTGCGCTGCGCTCATTGAAAGCTCCTTTTTCAAGCAAAATTGCGCCTAGAACGACGAGACCGTCTGGAAAGAACCTCTCGGATAATCTGGTTAAGTTCTTCAACATTAACCCTGGATCGTGCTCGATTGTAATAAGCTTCTGGAAGGTTTACGCCAAGGTCTCGAAGCCTTAAAGCCCTTGCGTGTACAGAGTGAGGAGCACGGTGCATAATTTCGGCAATTTTATATGTGCCGTTAGCGTGATTAGAATACCTTGTATAAATAGCTACAAAAGTATTATCATCAATTTTAGTATGTGCTCTGCGCCTTGGAGCTTCGCGAGTCACAGGGATGTTGTCTTCGTTAGAAGAAGCAGGGTTGTTTGGAACAAAAGCCCTAACCTGGCCAGAAGTGTAAATGTATGCGTTGATGTTATTAGCAGTAAAATTAACGTTACCGTTGGTCGAAGCGGCCATTGTGAAATCCTTTCAGGGTTAAATCAGTATTAAACATGTGTGTAAAAACTATGTAGACTTTGGGACTTGTTTCTTACTTACAGTAAGAAAGGTAGGAAAAAACAATTTATTTGGTTTTTGTTTTTTACCTTTCTTTTTAGTTAGCTTAAGAAAAATTAACCAAATAAAATCAAAAAAACTAACCTTTCTTACGTAGTAAGAAGCAAGTCCCAAAGTCTACATAGTTTTTAAAATAAGTTTTAACAACTACGATTGTTGCCAAAACCGATTGATCGTGTTGGATTAATCAAACGATTAAACCTGTAAAACAAACAAGCCGTACGATATGTACGGCTTGTTTAAATCAACAGATATATACCTTTATTTCTTTGTTCTTTTTGGTTTTAAATTAGCCAAAAAGCTTTCAGCTTGGTGCTCTGTAATAAGAGTTGTAATACCAGCTGATTCTACTTTACCTTTCTTGTCAACCTTGCGATGCAACCACACTCCGTCTTCAGCTTTTCTAAGCTGGTGCAGATGGCTGCCTCCACAAGCTTCGTCGTCAGAACCTACCTTGTGCGTTGCAACTGTTACTTTGTAAGTAATCCAGTCTGTTGCTTTCACTGGTTTGGCTTTTTTGACAACTGCTTTCTTAACAGGCTTCTTTTCAATCTTGTTCTGAGACTTCCTTGCTGCTTTCATACTTCTCTCCTTGTTTGATCTGCTTCAAAGCCTTGGCGTACTCTGACGCCATAAACCAATTTGCCAAGTCAACGATCATTTTCTCAAGTTGAACAATACGAGCTTTTTTTACATCAACCATATAATCAATCAGTTCTGTAAACAAAACTTTTTCCTCGTACATTCTGTCCCAAGAACTAAAAACACATGCAACTCCGTTAACGTGATGTGTGTAACCAGTAGACCAGCTATACCTTCTTGAATGCTCTTCTATCTTTCTTTGGTCTTTAAGTTTAGCTTCTGCAAAAAAGTTAGATATACCAGCAAACAGTTCTTCTTCAATACTTTCTGGTATTTTTTTGTCTAGACGTTTCAAACCAGACAAAACTAGTTCTGGCATACTCCTTGGATGTCTGATAACCAGCTCAAACAGTTCTTCAATCTTTTCTTTCTGATCTGTTTTTTCCAAGTAGTTTTTTATACTTTCAAGCCATCCGTTACGCGTTCCCATCTCTTCAAATTTTTCTGTTCTTTCTTCTCCAGGGATTGGAACAGAACCAGAAGTGCCTTGTTCAAAAACTACTTCGGTCAACCTGCGCATCAAAGGCCAAAGCTTTTCGGAAAAGTAAACCAGTTCTTCCTTGTCAAACAAATTTAATATGGTTTCCAAATTAAAATTGCAAGACAAGTTAAAAAACGTAGTTGCTCTTTTAACGTACAGAAAAGCTTTACGCGCAGAGTTGTTTATAGTTTTGTCTATATACTCAAAGTGAACAGTCATATACTCTATGAAAAAATCAAAAGCGTTTTTTACTATGTACTTGGCTTTCTCTTTAAATTTTTTACTTGCAGTTCCGTCTCTTTTTTTAAAATAAATGTTTGTTATTTCAAAAATTAAATTCCATTTATCACGACCTACAGACAGTTCTGAGTATTTACTTTTTTCTTCTTCGCTTAACCTAGAGTAAACTCTGATTTCAGCTCTGATTGACTCTTCTTTTATTTTGTTCTTTATGGTTTCTATATCTACTTGTTCGTGTTTTATTTCAAACACTTTTGCGTCTATTATCTCTTCAACTTCTTCAAACTCATCTAGATTTAAATCATTGACATATTCTGCCCAGTAGTCTGCGCCAGCTTCTTCTACTGGCGTTTCTTTAAAATTAGCTTTTAATATTTCTAGCAATACAACTTCTAGCTCTGGCCATCTAGCTTTTAAATAGTCTGTGGCGTACATCAAGCAGTAACGTATACTACGCGATTCAAGCAAAGCTTTTTCAAAATGCGGGTTACGCTCTTTAAACAGTATCATTTTGTGATAAAGAGCCCAGCTGTTTGTACCTTTTCTAGGCTTTTCATGCTTGTCTTTTTCTTCTTGTTTCAAACCTTTTTTGGGTTTGTACTTGACGGCTCTTTGAATCATGTCTTCTACGACTAGTCTAACTTTTGTTTCGTCAGCTTGTTTTTGTTCTCTGGCTAGTCTCTCTTCTCGTTGTTGCTGTGTTTCAGACTCTGCTGTTTGTGATTGACCAGCGTTGTGTTCAATAGTCATGTGAGTTCCTCGTCTTCCTTAAACACAAACCACTCGGGTTTGACTCTTAGCTTCCATGAAGCAAAACCAAACTTTGCTCCGATGTAGTACGCTCTGTAGGCGTCTATCGGATTATCTCTTTTAAATTCTTGTGGCATTGCTTGAGCGAATGGCGTCAAGCCGCCTTCTGGTATGTACCCAGACTTGGCTTCACAGTCTTCTATTACTTCAAGACACTTGTGAACTTTGCCGTACCTGTACGAATATTCTTCGCACAGTTCCTTGCCTAGATTAACTAACCAAATAAAATTAGTTCTTGTCTCTCTCGTCCATATAGTGCAAGGATGATTTTTGTGGACCACTTTGTATCTGGCTGGACCACCGTGACACGTTATAGCTGTACATAACATTTGGGCCGTTTCTAACGGCATTTTGACCACATGCTTGTCTATGTGTTGCTGGGCACAACTTTTTTGACAAACATCCAGAACAAATATATTCATTCCTTTTCTTTTAGTAACTCTGACCTCATGATCGTAACCTCCTCCTTGGGTGCCACAATACGCACCCTTACCTTAGGCCCACTCACCTCTTCGATTTTTACATCTATCTTGGTGTTGGTGTTGTTTATTGTGACTACAAAAGACTCGCCTGGACGCCTAGTGATTACAAGTCCAGGCTTTAGCACTGCCATTTCACTCTCCTAGTTTTAAAGAACCCCCTTCAGGCCGTCCCCTGTTAAACCTGAAGGGGGTCGACTTGTCAGTTGTGACAGCATCATCCACGACCCTTGGATGATTTTGGTGGAAAAGTCGTATGGAGCCAGACGACTTTCGTTGGTGCGAGAATAACACCCCTACCGTCACGGAAGCTGTCGATTGGTCAGCTTCCCCAACAAGCCATGGGCTCCCAGGGATTCGAACCCTGAACCAAGGGATTATGAGTCCCCTGCTCTAACCGTTGAGCTAGGAGCCCTGTTGGCTGAGCGCTGTGCGCGCTCAGCCTTAGAAATATACTTACGCGTCAAATCAATCGCAAGTCAAATACCGACTTAGAACAATCACCGGCTCACCGTTTGATGTAACGCATTTTTTGCCTCTAGTGTCGTAACCCTGAGGCGGATACCACACCATAAACCTGCTTATCACGTCGTTGTATATGTCATCAAGTCCTTCACCGTACAAACATATTTCAGTTGTCGCTGAGTCTCTGTACTCTGTCGCCCTTAGTTTTTGTTTTACCTCTTCGGGCATTCCTTCCAAAAACGCCAAAGACCGTATATCTACGGGCATTCCCATGTTACTTACCTTCCTCTCTTTAGAACCTTGTCGCAACATTCTTTCAGGCATCTTTCGTAATGCCTGTCGCGCATAGTCGTAAGAAGCTGCTCAGCTATGTCTATAAGCTGGTCGTCAGACACTTTTTCTGGGTCTACACCTACGCTCTTCAAATCTTCGTCGCTTACAAACACTTCGCCAGCTTGAACACTTCTGCCGAATTCTCCTTCGACAATTTCCATGTATTCTGCTTCTGACATTTATTCTTCCTCGTTTTCTTCTTCTGGTTCTTCGTCGGTGTCTTCGTCATCTTCTTCATCTTCGTCGTCATCGTAGACGTCTTG
>Ga0222714_10004500_pt1 | contig 13600 bp, 14 predicted proteins | sample C33_3DmetaG_FD_165048 | JGI IMG/M metagenome (GOLD analysis project Ga0222714, IMG submission 165048) | Estuarine water microbial communities from San Francisco Bay, California, United States - C33_3D | ecosystem: Environmental > Aquatic > Marine > Unclassified | place: USA: California... | reverse complement strand
ACGGTCACATTTGGCGTTGCGTTCGTTTCGGTGGCTCGAACAAGTTCGTTTTCGGCCGTCTCTGAATAGCTGGCCAGATAAAAACGCTTGGTTTCGTTTTGCGCCGGCCGCGGTATATAGATCGTTGCAGGACTGGCGAGATGATAGCCGCGGTCGATTGGCGCAAAGGTGCCGCCAAGGTTTCGCGTCGAGTTCAGCAGCGCCGTTCCGTTTAACGGAATCGCACTGCTGGCCGATTGATCGACCGGTTCTTCCCAAACGTGAACGCCGACGAAATTGCCAAGCGGCGACGGCGCCGTATATGCGATCTTGACGCGTATCGTTTCCTCATCGGCGTACTCGTACGTTGCCGAGACTGAGGTCACGTTGTCCGGAGCGGCCGGCAGCGGTGCCGAACCTCCGCTGCTTCCGCCGGCGCCCGTAGCTGAAGTGCTTGTGTGACCGACACCTGCGACGGCCCGCCAGTAGTCGGCAGTCGAGATCAGCGCGGTTCCGGTAATTGCTTTGACTGAAAATTTGAGCCACGCGCCGCCAACATCGACAATACTGACCTCGCGAATAAGATACGACGCGCTGGAGATGCCGCGAGCAGCATTGGCGATTGTTTGCAATTGGCCAGGCCGCAGCGTCACGCAAAGCGGCTCGACCTGCTGATCTGTCTCGTACTGAATCTCAGTGACGATGGACTTCTTTGCCGCAATCAATGCTTGCGCATCAAGCGCGGCTTGAACCTGTCCTAGATTGCGCTCGTAGTAATGCTGATAGCGGCCGCTTCCGCTGCCTTCCTGTGATGCGGTCGAGGAAATATCGGAGGAATCCTCCTCCAGCACTGTATTCGCGCCGAGCTCGTAGTATTTAATCTCTAGAGTATTGGCGGAAGTCAGCACGTCGTCGTCTGAGTCCTGCCGAATCGCGGTGCTGCCATATTGCCAATACCAAGCACGATCCGATTCCGCGAGCCAGACGCCGAAATCTACGTCCTGCCCATCTAGCGTGATTGAATGCAGCAGCCCGCAGCGATTGGATAGCGTGAATGTACGAGTAGATCCATCTCCGGTAAAGCTCTGTGTCGTCAAAGGAATTTGCGACCAGTCGATGCCGACTAGAGCGGAATTTACTTTATCCTCGCGAGTCCTTCGGACGGCCAGGCTGCGGTAGTTTGCGCTCGATGCTGAAACGCTAAATGGCGCCGCGGCATAGGTGCGAGGTTTGAAAAACAGTTCTCGGTCGTCGTCGATCCACCAAACAAAGTTGCTGAGTGCCGCCATCTGCCCAATCGCGTCGGACACTGTTGATTCGGCCTCAAATGCAATCGTGTCTACGACGGCGCCCAGGTCGATGTTGGTTGTGCCAATTGATTCCAAACCGGCAAACGTGTTTACCAAATCAGCGACAATCTCGCCGGCGCGATGTGTGATGAGAATTTGATCCAGCGTTCCCGTGTCGGTGATGTCAATGGCGCTGCCGCCAGCCGTCAGCGACAACTGCAACGTGCTGGCAGAGGCAGAAATGACGTAATACTCAATCTCTGCGTTCAGTCCGCCGCAAAGCGAGCCTTGCGCGTGCGCCTTGACTCGTACGCGATCTCCGTTGCTGCGGCCATGATTTCCAACGGTTGTCAGCGTATTTGTCGATGCGTCAGTCGTAAATACAAAGTTGCGATCATACACGGCTGGCACACTCGTCGTGATGTCATAGCATCGACGCCGATCAAGTCGCTGCTCCCACGACACTCCACGAATTTCATAAAACGCTCCAGCCGCCGATCCGGCTTCAGTGATCGATACCTCGCCAACCTCATCAACCGTTCCCGCCCAAAGTTTTGATCCGCTTTCCCAGAGTTCAATTGGATGGCCTTGTTCGGGTCGGTATGATCCGCTGGTGGAGATGACTCGGCAATTGAATGTTGCACGCTCGCCCAGAGTTGCTGATAAGTTGAGCGAATACTGAGCGATTTCTCTATCAGTTCCGTTAATTTTGATCGTGATGGCCATTACCGCGGTATCACTCCCAATTGTTTCAGTTCTCGCGTCAACGCGTCCAGCATCGCTCGCGGATCGCCGCCGTATACGTTGATAGTCACGCCACCACCGCCAGCGCCAACGGCCATCTGGCGCTGCTCCATGCGAATCAGCGACTCCCAACACGTCTTCATGTACGGCCAGTATTCGTTTGCTTTTTCTAGGGTATTGAGTAGGTGGATTTGGCTGTAGCGGACTTCTTTTTCGATCAGGTCGAGGGTTTTGTTCATCCCGGCCATTTGGAAATTGCCGATGACACCAGAAACGGCAGATACTACAGATCCGACGGCTCCGACTACGCCAACCAAGGATGAACCAACGGCGCTCGCTGCTCCGCCGATGCCGCTGGATGCGGAAGCTCCAGCCGCACCAGCGACAGACCCACCAGCACTGGATGCAGCAGAAAAAACCGAACTGCCTACGGAGGTGGAGCCACCAAACACCTTACCCATCAGCCCGCCGACGTCGAAAAGTTTCGCGGTTAACTTCTGAAGCGCTCCTTCAATCAACAACCTCGTAATGCTCTGCGCTGCCTGTTTGGCAACGTTCGTGAACATATCGCCAAGATTGCCGCCCTTGAAAATGATGTCGGTGATGCCGCGCGAAAGATCGGTAACGACGGTGGAAACTTGCTGCATGGCAGCTTTCCCCACCTTGCCAAGATCCTTGTAACGGGCGGTAATGGCGGCGTGCTGCTCACGCGTCATCATGCCTTCCGGCCCGACGTTGCGCCCCATGCGCGTGTACTCCTCAAATCCACCTGGACCGGGCAGCTTCGCGCTGTCACCGAGAACATCGCCAGCCTTCGGAAGTTTACTCAAGTCTATTTTGTTGAGATTGCCGAGATCGGGCGCGTCGGATAGTTGGCGGTATGCCTTAAACAGCAGGTCCATGCCCTTCGCGGCGCGGATCGTCGCGGCCTCGGTGACGGTGCCGTAGCGGTCCATCATCTGCGCCAGCAGGTCAACAGCCTTCGTCTTTTGCGCGGCTACGTCCTTGAACCGCTCGAACAGCGCCAATAGGTCCATCGTAGGAGGCTTTGCGGCCTTGTGGGCATTCATGGCGATGTCTACTTGCTTGCCGAGTTCGCCGTGTGCGGTGGCGACAGACTGAACGACAGGCGCGGCGGGCTGCATCACCTGCATGTACCCCATGATGGCCGCCGCCCCGCTGGAAAATGACTGCGCGGTTCCCGTGCCAACGCGCTCATTTAATCGCTTCAGCGCTTCCGCAGAAGTGTCTACGGTGTTTTGACGATGGTTGTTGAGCATCGTCATAAACGAAGCCACCGCAACGCCAGCGATACCAGCCGCCGAGCCTACGGCGGTGATTCCACCGGCTAATGAGGTGACAAGCGGAATCAGTTTGTTGATAACGCCCACGAGGATTGCGCCTTTTTCGGCGACGGTGCCGAGTGCCACGATCATCACCGGCAGCGCGGTAGCAACGGCGGTAAGCGCTACGGCCCAATTCTGCGTAGGCGTGGGCAGTGCATAGAACGCATCACCTAGCGCCTTGGCCTTCTCAATACCAGGCGTCAGGAAGTCATCCAAAACGCGCTGCGCCATCGGCAGTAGAACCTTGCCGAAAGATGCCGCCGCATCTTGCGCGGCCATCTGGATGTTTTCCCAGCTATTTTTGTACGTGTTCCCAGCCCGTTCTCCCTTCGCCAATTCGTCCGTAATGATCTGGATGAACTGCTGCGAAGAAATGCCCATGCGCTCGAAGGTCTTAGCCGGATCGCCCAACGCTTCAGCGCCAAACTTTTCTTTGATGATGGCGGCGAGTTGAGGAATGCGCTCGATAATCGGGTCCAGGTTTTCCTTGGTAACCTTGCCCACCGCTCCGAGTTGCGATAGTTGCCGGATCACTTCGCCGAAATCTTCGCGCCCACCGCCAACCACGGCGAGAGCATTCCCAAGTTCGCTCATGATGCGGCGGGATTCATCGGCTGACTGACCGAGGATTTGCAGGCGTACGGAACCTTTTACGGCCTCTTCCAGCCCGAGGCCTGGGAGCTTCGCCACGTCCCGCAGCTTCGCCATTTCGGCTGCGGTGGCCTCGCTGGTTTTCATCACCGCTTTCAGGCCCATGGTCATCGATTCCATGTCGGAACCGGCCTTGATGGCAGCGGCGCCAGCGGCGAGGATAGGCGCGGAGAAGCCAATGGCGAGAGCCTGCCCAGCGGCGGAAACGTCAGAGGCGAAGCGCTTAACCTTCGACAGCGAGCGGTCTACGGATTTATCAAAATCTTCTGTGGACGCGCCTATTCTGACGATTAAATTTGAGAGGATGGGCATTTATCGACGCCTATGAATGGTGGGTGGTTTCGGCTGGGATTGCGTGGCTTTTTCTTGCTCGTCGGCTTTTAGCTTGAAGTAGATAGCCCATTCGGTGAGTTCAGAGGAGGACATCGTGGCGCTGAGTTGGGCCACGGTCATGTGGAGGACTTCGGCGAGGGCGAAGAGGTTCCGCCGCTCGCCGGATGTTAGTTTTTTTCCAGCGTCTCGGCAGACTTGGCGGACATGCCAGACAGCTCGATAATGGCGTCTGAGATTACGCCGATTGCCGCTCCGGACTTCTCCAAGAGGAGGTCTTGATGGGCTGGCTCAAAGAGCGGCTTTTTTGTCTCGGGGTCGAAGGTGCAGTCAATGACCGACCGCACCAGCGCGCGCGAGGCGTTCTTCTGCGCTTGTTCCGCGAACTTCATCCGCTGGTCTGCGGTGAATTCGCGGATACCGATGGACGCGCCCCACTGCGGCACGTCGATCACAGACTCTTTCAACTCGGCCGCAATGATGCGGTCTAACAGGCTTGCCATGTGTCTCCTTAGGTCGCGGTATACGCCACCCCGCCATGCAGCGAGAAGGTGACGTCTTCCTTGACGGTTTCGTTTTCGGCGGCGCTGACGCCATGCGAGGTGCATTGGCCAGCCGCCAGATATCGCGCGCCGGTCGTGGTGGACAGGTACAGCGCGAGGACGTAGTAACTGCCGATGTTCGTGCGGAAGTAGCCGTCGTTGTAGAAGCGTTTGAATTTTACGCTGCCCGACCGCATCACCTCGGTGTACTCTTTCCACGTGTCGCCGAAGGTCTGCGTTTCTTCGAGCACTACTTCGCTGTCGTAGGTCCATTCAGTAGCCTGGGCGACCTGCGAGAGCGAGAGATATTCGCCCGTGACAGTGATGGTTCCGCCGACCGTATAGCTGCCGTTGATGGCGATTATGCCAGCGCCCCAATACACGTCGTAGGCCGTCGCTGGGACGGTTGCAACGCCATCAAGAACGGTAAGCGTTGCGTTAGGGTTTAGCGCCCGTTTTGTTCCGCTGGTGATCTGGTAGAGGCCGCCCGTCAGATCCGTGACGGCCTCCCCAGTCATCGACGTGCCGGTGCCGGTGGCGATGTAGATGTCTGCTTTGTTTCCGACTAATACGGCCATGGTTGCCCCTTAGGTGAGCGACAGCGCGCCGGTTCCGGTGAACGTGTAATTCACCGTGACAAGGCCGTTTTCAGCAGCCGTGATGGAGGCATTCACAAAACATGTGCCGCTGTAGTACACGCTGCCAGTGATGTAGAATCTGGCCGCTACAGTCGTCCCGCCGATGAACGCAGTTCCGAGCGCCACATGACCGTTTGTGTCGGTGTTGTCGAGTCGGCCAGTCGCGGAACCGGACCACTCTTTGATCGTGGCCGTCCGCTCCTTCCAGGTATCCCCGAAGGATTGAGTTTCTTCGAGATTCGTCTGCGCGTCGATGGTCCAACCATCCATTTCGGCAACGGTGTTGGAACCGATCTTGAATGCGGCGGCATTGCCTACGAGTACAGCCATAGTGGCTCCTTCTGCCGTCTCGGCAGTAGCTAAAGTTGGTGGCGGAACATCTCACGACGTGCCGCCTGCATCCGCCCGCTAGAGCGAGTGGATGAAATCGAATTCAAGGATCACGCTATAGAGTTTTGAGTCGGTTTCTAACTCGTCTTCAAACTCGTTGCGCCGTCCGTTGAGGTGAGTGCTTGAAACGGTCAGCCCCGCCGCTGCGGTGGTAATCGCCGCAGCTTGACCCATGATGGCCGCATAGACCACATCGGCCAGATCCTCGGCGGCTTTGTTGTTTCCTGTCGCCATGCAATAGATCGCTACAGGGCGACGGGTAGCGGTTGGATTCGCGCCGATGGAATGAAACTGTTGGTCATCGATGCACTCGATGACGATGGCCGGGTACTTCGTGACGCGGCCTTGATCGGCGTGCATATCGTAGACGCGGGTGCTGACTAGGTTGGTCACAGCGGTGACCGTTTGCAGATACTTGTACAGCGCCTGATAGATTCTCACGCGGTCCTCGCCAGTGCGTCGAATGCGGCCTTAACGCGCTGTTCCAGTAGTCGCTTGACGTTATTGCGCTGGGAGCGGATCGCATCGCGGAAAAACGGAATTTCACGGGAACCAGGGTGCTGAACTTTCAGCGCGAAGCGCTTGAACCGGTTGCCGAACACGAGCCGCTTTTTGTTTTTAGGCGCGACCATATGCGCCTTGGTTCCAAACTCAACCAGGTGCGAGTGCGGCGCAAACTTTTTCAGTGCGAAGGCGTAGGCTTGCAAGAATGTCTTGTGCATCCTGCCAGCAGCCGCCTGGAGCGACCGACGCAGCCCACCGGGGGCAATCTGCGTACCGCGGTAATTCGTGGCGTAGGGGGCGATTGGAGCGCGTGCGCGGGCCGATTGGCTGATGAGGTTGGCACCGTCTAGCAACGCAGCCCGGACATCGTTTCCAGTGGCGGTGTTTTTGAGCTTTTCGAGTTGGCCAGCGAGTTCCGTCAGCCCCTCGATTTTCATTTGTCTCAAATCAGAACCTCGGTACACTGCAACGCCAACTGCTCGGAGCGTTCATCGGGAGAGCCGACCGAGCGGATGTTGTAGTATCGAGCCGAACCGCTGTTTTTCAGGTCGTTGAAGCGCACCCGCATATCGGGCGTGATTCCAGCCTTGTACCTAATTCTGACGGTGTGCGATATGTCCGCTATGGTCTGTTTGGCGGCGAAGTACTCGCGCCCGTTGCCCGTGGCGATGTCCGCGTAGCACTCGTGGTATGTCGTCCAGGTTTCCGTGCGGTCGCCGTTGGCGTCAGTCGTCAGAGCCTTCGACTCGATTAGCACGCGGTGGCGTAGATCGCCGCCTCTCATACCTGCAACCGCCAGTTAACCAACAGCGAACTGGATCCCATCTCCAGCGCCTTACTATTAACGCTTGCCGCATCGCCAATGACGACGTCTTCGCGATGCTCATAAAGATGGCCAGCGATGAGCAAAACCGCGCTGCGGATCGGATCAGGTACGGCGGACGGAGTGGCCCAGCCGCAAACGAACTGAATCTCAATCGGGTCCAACACGCGCAGCGTTACAGATGGCCAGGACTGCCCATAGGACAGCGCTAGAACGCCCGGTTCACGCGAGGTTGATACTTCCCAGTAGTCAGACGAAAACGTTGTTTGTGCGCCATCGGAAGGGGTGTACTTGACGTGCGTTACGCTCTGGAGTTGCCCGAACGGCAGACAAAGCCGGTCAGAGTAAGGCCATTCGTCAAGAAACAGCTTCCATGTCTGTTGCAAAAACTTGCGCCCGGTGATGGTTTCCACATGCGACTCTGCAGCACGGACGTAGGAGGAGTATTCATCAGGAGACTGACCGAGCGTGCGCGAATGGCGCTCCATCTCTGCATCCGTGATGATGTACTCGGTTGGTCCGGTAACGAGTTGAGTGGAGTTTAGGCGCATGGGTAAAGGTTGGTTAGGGGCGGGTGGTTGCCCGCCCCTTCGATGGTGTTAGTCGATCACGGAGTTGGTCGAGCTGCTCCCGTGTTTGGGATTGCACAATTGGATCAGGATTCCAGCCAAAACCGGAGAGTCAACAACCTCAACGGCCTTGAGACGCACGTACTTGTATCCAGCGCTGGCCAGTTCTGCTTGATCGACTTGGATCGTATAGATCTGGGCCGAACCGGCGGTCGTGGTGAATCCGGCCGAAGTGGCCGCAGTCATCGCTCCGTTTACGTCGGTCGCCGTCAGAGCACGGTAGTAGAACGGGACCGCTGCCGTGGTTGTCGGCGTCACATCGTCGCACGCTTCGACCGTAATCGTGCTGGTGCCGGTGGTGCCGACTCCCTTGAAAAGCGTGAACACGCAGGACTGGTGCCCGCTCATGTCCACAATGTCTGAAGCAATCGTCCCCGAAAGCGCATCAGCCACCGGAGCCAATCCAATGACAGCGTGCTGTGTTGCAAGTTGCTCGTATCGCATATTGTTTCCTTTTTGGGTTGGAGTAGCGGGCGCTGTTAACGCCCGCCCGGTGAATTAGGCGCGTACCGCCGTGGTGACAAACGGGGACAGCGTGTTACTGCCCTTGAACGGCGTGATCGGCTTTTTGATGGTCGCCATGCCGTTGATGTCGTAGCTCCACTTGAACGTCATTTCGTCGTAGATGAACCGGAAGTGCATGGACTGAGCGGAACGAAGTCCGCCGCCCTGCGTGATAACCGCGTACTGGCTCATATCGGCGAGTACAACGTCGCCAGCGGTGCCGAGAGTTTCGGCCTGTTCCACGATGATGACCGGGTAGCCAAACAGGGTGCCGAAGTACGGCTGGCCAGCGGCATTGCCGTTTGGTAGGAACACGGGCATCTGACCAACGGTCATCAGGGGAAGCTGACCGACGCAATCCCGGTTCAGTAGCCAAGCCGGGTTGCTCCCAGGAACGGCGCGGAGGCGGGAAAGCATCGACGTAGCGTTTTCGATGACGAACGTTGCAGCGGTTTGGGAAACCTTTTTGGCCACCGAAACCATCAACGCCGTACCCTCGTGGGCCTGCGTGGCGAAGCCAAGGCACTGACCGACACCCGTGCCGCGCCATATTTCGTTGTCGATGGTGAACGCGAATTCGGACGAAAACCCGTCCTCCAGGATGGTGCTGTACGCCGAACCGTTGCGCAGTTGGCGCTCGGTGGCGTAAGCCAGGCCCTTGAGGGTTTCCAGCTTCAACTCGTGCCGGTTGATGGTCGGCTTGCTGGCCGTCGGCGCTTCGGCTTCACCCGCGCGATAGACGCGGATACCGCCCCAGCGGGAGCCGGTGGCGCGGCTGGTTTCATCCACGAACGGAAGTTCGATGGAGTCGGAGCCAGCGCCAATCGGGATCTCTTTACAGAGCGGCAGAATCTTCGCCATTTCGCGCGATTTGGAAAGCAACGCGGTCGAAAATTCAGTGCCGATCAGGAATCCGCCGTCAGCGGGGACCGTGGTGTTACCCCCAGTAGCAGCCAGCGTGGTTTCAAAAAGGCGCTTATCGACGCGGCCGCCTTTTCCGCCGAAGCTGCCTGCGGGCGACTGGGCAAAAGCGATGGCGCTCAACTGTTCGCCGAAGTTGTTCCACGGGCTTTTGGCTTCGTTGTCGCTGATGACGCGCGCCGGTTCACGAGTGGCGTTGGCCTTGGCCTTGGCTTCCAGCGCCTCGACGGCGGAAAGCTCCTCGGTCTTCGCTTTGATATCGGCCTCCTTGGCGTCAACCGCAGCGAGGTGCGAAACGGCGTCCTCGGGGGTAACTTCCAAAAGGCTGGCGTACTCGGTTTTGAGCGCGGCCAGTTGTTCGAGAAGAAGTTTCTTCTTCATTTATGGCTCCTTCTGCCTAACGGCAGTAGCGGGTTGGTTTAGATTCCGAGGACGCGGGCGCGGCGCTGTTTGACGGCGAGCGCGTAGCGGGCGGATTCGTGTTCTGTGTCGCGGGCCGCGCCCGTCTCAGCAGAAATTGTGCGCAGCCGTTCCAAGCGGGAATCGGCTGCTAGAAACTTTGCGCCAGGGTCAGCGCCAATGGGGACGACAGAAATCTCGAATGGCTTCCACTCGGTCGCCATGTAGTGCTTCCGCTTCGTCTTTTTGTTGTCCTCGACCAGAACTAGCTTCTGAATCGAGACGCCCATGGAGACGTTTTTCAAAATGCCATCGGCGATGTCCTGCCGAATACCTGCCACGTCTTCGCGGTTGGAGAAACGGAGTTCAGCGGTGTAGCCTTTCGGCGTCTGTTTGGCTGACTGGATCACGCCGATAACGTCCTCTGCCTCTTCGCTTTCGTGTCCGTTTAGGACTGGGGCGGAAGCATTCAAGGCAGACAAGTCAGCGCCGCCGATCTTAAACGATAGGTCGTACATCTCGCCTGTCATCCAGTCGTAGCGCTCTACTTTCGCACCGCTGTAGAACAGCACCTCACGGATGAAGTCTTCGGCAGGCGGCGGTTCAGACGGAGCGTCCATCGACGCAACGAGGAATTGGCCGCGCTCTAAGATACTGTCGAGTAGTTCTTTCTTCATACCGCCGCCTTTTGTTGCTGTTGACCGGCCATTTGAACCGGGATCATTGCGCCTTGGACCATGTACACTTCGCCGCCGTCGTAGGGGTTCAGGTTTTCTTTCGCGCGGATTTCGTTTGCGTTGAGTACGCCATCATTACGCAGTGTGTGATAAAACGCAGAGCGCGCCGCCGAATCGCCGCGCATCAACGCGTCCAAGTTGAACTCAATCGAAATGCGGCCGACTTCGCGCGGTCCGAGAAGTTGCATGTTCAGCCGTCGTTCAATGCGTGCGCACTCGGGCCGGATGGTGTTGGTTGCCCACTCAAGGCCCTGATGCTCGATGTTGTTGTTGGTGCTGCGCGTGAGCTCGCCAATCATGTGCAGCGGAACGCGAAACCACCGAGCGATATCTTCCACCTGAAACCGACGCAGTTCGAGGTACTGCATGTCTGTATGGTTCACAGGCACGGTCTTGATTTCCATGCCTTCTTCAAGTATGCCGAGCTTACCGGCATTCCGAACACCACCCCAGCGTTCCATCATGTAGTCAAGAATCGAGTCTTTAGTGTTCTTTGTGAGCGTCTTTGGGTGGGCGATATAGGCGTGCGGCGCCGCGTTATTGCGGAAGAATGCAGCCCCATAGCCTTCGGCGCTGGCGGCAAGGTCGAGAGACTGCCGCATGTACGCAACCGGAGACATGCCTTTCAATCGGCTCACGCCGTCGTATCCCATGCCAGGAATGTGCAGGATTTGGGATGCCGTATACGGCTTTTCTATTGCGCCTTCTCGGATGAGGTAGACAATAACGCCAGTTTCCGCGTCACGCTTGACGCTGACCTTAGCCGGATCAATCGGATACAGTGCGGAAACGTCATTGCGCCCGTTGGTTTCGATGAAGGCGTAGGCGTTGCCGTCCGTGCAGAGATTTTGCTCGACCACCTGCCAAAATTCGAAGGCCGATAGATTCTCATTCGGCGCATCGTGCAGGAGGTAGTACAGCGGATGCTCACGGGCCACGCGGCGACCGTCGCCCTGTCGATCGTAGACCATGCAAGGGAGGGAGCCAATGGTTTCTGATCGCAACCGTACGCAAGCGTTAACCACGGACACGCGAAGGGCTGCTTCCGAGTCACCGAACTGCGACAAATAGCTGCCCGATGGCGCATTGACAGGCTGGTACCAGAACTCGGAATCAGGCGGAGGAGTAGCGCCCAGGCGCGTCAGAAATCGGCCGAATGTGTTCAAACTGGCGCTCCTCTCGTTTCCCAGATGGATTTCTCAACTACGTTCAAAATTGCCGTACCGGTGGCCATTACCAGCGCGATCACGGCGTCGATTCGCTTGCTGTACTTCAGCCGCTCGGGTTTGACCGGCTTGATGTTTCCCGCCGGATCGCTGCGGACCTGCGTGCAGTCAAAACACCAGCGCAAAACCGGGTTCCCGTCGTGTACCGCGTCACGGTCGAAGATTAGTTTTTCGACTCGTGCACAGGCCGGGCTCATGGACTGGTAACCCTGACCGAAGTCGATTACGTCGATGCCTGCGTCCGCTAACTCGGCGGCTGTGTCGCGGGCTCCGTAGCGGTCAAACGCGATGGACTTGATATCGTATTCGCCGGCCAGTTCTTTGATGTGGGCGACGACATAGCGCCAGTCGGTTGTATTGCCCGGTGTAAGCCGGATATGGCCGTCCTTCGCCCACGCCTCATAGGGAACCCCGTCGCGCTTAGAGCGGGCCGATAGGCCTTCAGACGGTAGGTAGCACCAGACTTGATAGTAAACCTTGTTATCGACCGGCCACGCCAGCGCAAACGCCGTCAAATCGTGAACTGCCGCCAAGTCTAGCCCGCCATAGCAGGGGTAGTGCTTTAGGTCGGTCCAGTCAATCGGCCGCTCTGACTTACATACATCCCACTCGTGAACAGGAATCCACTGCGTATCGGTCGAGGTCCACTGGTTTAGGTACAGGCGGCGGAACTGGTTCTGTAGATCGGGCCGAGCCTGCGCTTGTGCGAACTCTTCCTCGTAATCCTCGTAGCAGTGGTGACCGGTTTTCAGTAGCGGCAGAGCGTTGGGCCACAAGCTCCGGTCCATCCAATCGGCTTCGGATTCGACTTCGTGGATGAGCGGCAGATAGGACTCGTCGGTGATCTCGTTTTTCGCCACCCGCTTCGCGTACTCATACTCGCGGTAGCAGATGGATTCCTGATCGCTTCCAGCGGTCGTAATAATCAAGCGCAGCGGCTGCTTGCGGGATTTTCCGCCGGTTGTGAGCGCGGCGTACAGTTCGTGGTGTGCCGGTCCCCAGGCGTGTAGTTCGTCAAATACCACCATCGACGGGTTGTAGCCGTGCTTGCGCTTTCCGTCCGACGATAACACCCGGATAATCGAGCCGGTTAACCGGTGCCGGATTTTGCGCTGTGACAGCGTGACATCGCACAGCGCCAGCAGATCCGGCGAAGCTACGATCATGTCGTACACGGCCTCGAAGCAGATGGCTGCCTGATCGGTGTCCGTGGCGGCGAAATAGATCTCTTGTTTTGGCTCAGGATCTAAAAAAAACATCGCCACGACCAGCGCGGCGGCTCCCTGCGTCTTCGCTTGCTTGCGGCCTAACGTCTGGAATACCTTGCGATACAGACGGCGACCGTCTGGACGTTTCCACGCCCAAGTGTTTACAATCATTTTCCGCGTGTGAGGCAGAAGAACAAAAGGTTCAGGCTCGCCGGATTTGGTCGATTTGGTCAGCGTCAGCGTCGAGATGAAACCCTCGACCACCGCAGCCGCTTCCGCGTCGAAATAGTTCGTTGTCACTTGCTTTGTGCGCGGGCGATAAACGCCAGCGCGGGAGACATTGCAGATGCCTTTTTCGTGTCCTTGATGCCAGCCCGTTGCCGGTTGCGCGGGCCGATGTTCAGTTGGCTGCGGAGTTCGTCTATCTGACGGCCCCAGGCTAGCTTCGTGCGGCCGTCTTCTTCCTTCTGACGTTGGAGCATAGCGTCGGCAAGCTCGGCGTACTGATCGGCGTCCACTTGCCGGATAGCCACGCCGGCCGCGCGGTTTTCGGCGACGAGTTTCTGGAACTGGCGGAGCGTCGGCCCCTTGCACCAACTAGGTGCTGTGATGTCCTCTTGGATCGGGTCGGGGATTACCCCGCCGTTCTCGATTGCGCCGCGCCTGCTGTCTGGTTGGCGCTGTAAACCTCTTAATCCCATGGTTCAAATCGGAAAATCTGGAAAAAATTCGCGTTGTGG
>Ga0222714_10004497_pt1 | contig 13604 bp, 14 predicted proteins | sample C33_3DmetaG_FD_165048 | JGI IMG/M metagenome (GOLD analysis project Ga0222714, IMG submission 165048) | Estuarine water microbial communities from San Francisco Bay, California, United States - C33_3D | ecosystem: Environmental > Aquatic > Marine > Unclassified | place: USA: California... | reverse complement strand
TATCGACGCGCCCAGCGAACCGGCAGTGGCATATGGATTCACGGTGTACCGCAAGAGGTCCATGTGCGCCCCCCACGTTCCTCCGATGGCTGCCTGGCTGTCGCAAATGCCGACATGGAAATGATTCGAAGCTATGTGGAGTTCGGCAAAACCCACATTGTTATTGCACCCAGTATTCAGTGGCTCAGCCCCTCCGACTGGAAGTTGCATCAGCAAGAGCGTCTTTCGCGTATGGGCATGACCCAGCAGTCGATCCAGTCGACAAATCAGGCTGTGTTTTTTGTCTCCGATTCGCGTCCCATCGTAACTGTCCAGCGCGAACCTCAAGGCCTTCGTCGTTCGTATTGGGCCCAGCGTAAGGCCTCCAGTCCCATGCTGGTTGAGGACCTCTAAGGCGCGTCTATGGCCACCGACTCAAAACGCCCCGGCAGTCGGCTGACCATTATTGTGATTGTCCTACTGGCTGTCTCGGCCGCTGTTATTGCCATGTGGAGGGTCAGCACGACCTCCACAGTGCAAGAGGCGCCCTACTTTCCCCCTGGCCACATTCAAATTGCAAGCAACCAAAAACCGGAGAGCCCCTCTGAGGAGAGCAACGCCCCGGCATCCCAGGCCGGTGAAAGCACAACCGGTGCCGGGCAAGCCCCAGAAAGCGTAAACCCTTCGGGCCCGTCTGCCGCTATTTCACAGCCCGCCTCAGCGGTTGCCCCGGCTGCCCCAACCGCCCAAGTTGCCCAAGTTACCCCGGCCTCCCCGGCTTCACTGGCCTCACCGAACCCTCAAACCGCCGAGAAGCAGGCCTTCGGGTCAGAGCCAAGCCTCTCTGATGTCCGCGAAAGCATTGAGCAGTGGCGTCAAAGCTGGGAGTCACGGCAGGCAGCTACCTACATTGAGTTCTACCACCCCAGGTTTCCTAACCTTACTGCCTTTGCACGACAGAAAAACAGTGTGATGAGTCGTGCTGAGGTTATTGAAGTCAAGGTATCCGAAATAAAGTTAAGCCTTGAACCTGGCCTCACGAAGGCTGAGTTTCGTCAGCATTACAAATCGAATACCTATGAAAGCTTTGACATCAAGACCCAACATTGGGTAATGACCAATTCCGGACCGCGCATTATTGAGGAAACGATCAAGACTTTAAGTCGGTAGTTTTTTCGGCTTAACAACCGCGACGAGCCTTATCAAAAGCGCAAAGCAGCCGAAGCCTAAGAGGGCACCCGCGAGATCACCGACAAGCATCTGCCAGAAGGTCGTAAGGGTAACGGGCTCAGCTAACGGGTAAACATCCCAGAACATGTGGTGAAGGAATGAGTTGAAGATTGAGGCAAACAAGGCCACCATAAGAAAAAGGGCAAGCGTTATGGTCATGGGCCTTCCCGCCAGTGCAAAGCGAACAACAAGCACCGCAAGGCAGGGCGCCAAGGCCGTCAAAACGGCCTGACTCAAGTTGGGTAGAGGAGCGAGTTCTTGCATAAAACCAAGCACCATGGCCCCTGCAAATAAGCCCATAGCACCAGCCAGTCCAGCCACCAGAACGGCCGCCACGCGAACGAAGGCAGGCAAAAAAATCATTGACACCTTCGCGTCGATCACTGAAAAAAGAGGATCGAAAAAGCGATTAAGCTGAAACGCAACAATATAAATAACAGCGAAAGCAAGTGCCCAAAGAAGGCCTCGTGAGGGCCATCCAAGCCCCTCGGATTTGCCAGTACCTAGCGGGCCTGTTTGTTCGCCCATTCGGAAACGCGCCGGCTTAAAACCCCAAAGGTTTTGTTGGCCTTAGAGGTGGGCGATACGATTCGTCTACGTGAGTCTGCGGGATCCACCTGAAAACTAAGAAAGCCCGCTCGATCGAGCACAGCCAGGCACTTGTGAATGGTTGCCGGCGAGGCCACCCTTGAGTCAAGCACGATCGCCTGAACAAATAAAGGATCTTTCGGATTGTAACGATGCATGACCCACTCAAGAACTCTTTGGGAACGGTCATCGAGCCGTCCATAGTCGGTCTCGTTGGCGGCAATATCGATAAGTCGACGAAGGTTTAACCAGGCATCCATAGCATGACGATCGTAAAAACGAAGAGCCCAGAGGCGTATGCCTCTGGGCTCAGGAAATTGCAGGGGTTCATGACAACGCAGTGGCCCAAGAAAAACGCCTTAGCTACACAGTAGTGTTACGTGCAACTTAACGCTTTTTGTTCACTGCTTCTTTAAAGGCCTTGCCTGCTGTGAATTTCACGGTTTTTGCAGCTGCAATTTTGATGCTTTCACCTGTGCGAGGATTGCGTCCGGTGCGAGCAGCGCGCTTGCCCGATCCAAAGGTTCCGAAGCCAACCAACTGCACGGAGTCACCCTTGGCAACTGCTTTGATAATAGTGGCAACCATGGCACCAACGACTTCGTCCGTTTTAGACTTAGAAAGGTCGGTGGCATTGGCAATGGCTTCAACGAGATCTGCTTTATTCATAGTCCCTCTTCTTCGAAAAAAATATATAAGAGTTGTGTGGAGTTTGCAGTGTACCAATGGTTGAGGTCATTTTCGCAACCCCGGGGCTTCCCCTAGATAAAAAATTTACGATTGAGCCTTGTAACGCACCATCTGGGTACAAAAAACACCCGAAACATACACAAAACACAACGCTTCATAACAATTCACCCCTCTACTTTCAGCCACTTGCCATGTCCATACCAAGCAGCCCCTCTGAGTTCCACTCGGGCAGCCCTCTACCCGAGGCGTGTCAGCCGCACAGGGCAGAGACACCGCCAATAAGAAGTTACGTTCGCCGTCAAGGGAAAATGACAACAGGCCAACGTCGTGCGCTGGCCGAAGAGGCTCACCGCTGGGTTGTTCCTTTTGAGGGTAAGCCCTTAAGCCTTTCCACACTCTTTGAAAACAGCCACCCTGTGGTGCTAGAAATTGGATTCGGTATGGGCGAGACCACGCAGGCCATTGCACAAAATCAGCCCGAGGTGAACTTTCTAGGCATTGAGGTTTACACCGCGGGCATTGGGAGCCTGCTGAACCGCATCAACCAAGCCAATCTAGGCAACATTCGAATTATTCAACACGATGCCGTGGAGGTTCTGGAACAGGCGATTGAACACAGCAGCCTTGATGCCGTTCATATTTTCTTCCCCGACCCATGGCATAAAAAAAGGCATCACAAGCGCCGGCTCATCCAGTCGGGCTTTGCGGCCCTGTTGGCTTCTCGCCTGAAGCCTGGCGGCATTTTGCACTGCGCGACAGACTGGGAGCCCTATGCCCAGCAGATGCTTGAAGTGCTCTCAGACTGTCCCTTGCTTTGCAACACAAGCGAGGGCTACAGCCCACGACCAAGCTACCGCCCGCTTACCAAATTTGAGTCGCGTGGGCTTCGGTTAGGCCACACGGTTGTCGACCTTGTGTTTAGTCTTCGCTTGACCAGTCCACCCAGCCAAACTGCCAGCTAATTAGAACCAGAACGCCAAAACCAATTCGGTAATAGGCAAAGCCATTAAGGCTATGGGTTGAAACAAACCGTAGCAGCCAACGAACAACCAACAAGGCAACAACAAACGACGAGGCTGTGCCAATGAGAAAGAGTCCAAAGTCCTCGACATGCAAGGCATCCCACTGCCGAGCGACACTGTAGGCCGCCGCGGCAAAAAGAGTAGGTACCGCAAGGAAAAAAGAGAACTCGGTTGCCGCCTGCCGCGAGAACCCAAAGAGCATCCCACCAATAATGGTGGCCCCTGACCGGCTTGTCCCCGGAATGAGTGCAAAGGCTTGAGCAAACCCAATTTTTAAGGCGTCCATTGGGCCAACATCGTCCACCGAGGCGATACGAATTTTTTCAGGGGCCCGGGCCTGGGCGCGCTCGACCCAAAGAATAATGAAGCCACCAAGCACAAGGGCGAAGGCAACCCAGATGGGGTTGAACAGCTGGGCCTTAATGAGGCCCCCAAACAGAAGGCCCAGGACGGCTGCGGGCAAGAAAGCAAGAAATAAATTGGGCAGAAAACGCTCGGCTGCGCTTAGCCCGGCGCGATGTTGCGCGGACTGAAAAAAAGTCCGCCATACGTGAGGGCTCAGAGAGGGGCCAAGCGCTGCGGCAAAACGCTTGCGATAAAGCCATAAAATGGAGGAGACCGCGCCAGTTTGGATGGCGATGTCAAAGACCTTTGCCCTCTCGTCATCAAACCCCAGGAAGGAGCCAACAATAATAAGATGACCAGTGGATGAGATGGGCAAAAATTCGGTCAGACCCTCCACAACCCCAAGAATTAAGGCCTTGAACTCAACAGGCAAGGCTCGAAGGGCCAACAGAATGTCATCCATAACTGCGCATAATAACGGCTAGGAGAAATTGACAATGCAGACTCTTGATTTCGAGCAGGCCCGAGCCAACATGATCGCTCAGCAAATTCAGACCTGGGACGTTCTTGACGATCGGGTGCTAAAGAGCCTTGAGCGGTTGCCGCGCGAGGAGTTCGTACCAAAACACCTTCGGCACCTGGCCTTTGTTGATATGGAGCTGCCCCTTGGTGAGGGCCAGGTCATGCTCGCCCCAAAAGTTGAGGCCAGACTTCTGCAGGAACTAAGCCTGAAGGCAAATGACGAGGCGCTTGAAATAGGAACGGGGTCGGGCTACATGGCGGGGCTCTTAAGCCTGCACTGCAGGACCGTCACGACGGTTGAGAAATATTCAAGCCTGGCGGCATTTGCGCAGGCCAATCTTCAGTTGGCTCAGCGAACCAATGTCACCGTGCTTGAAGGTAATGGCCTTTTGGAGGACCCGCGGTGGGCCCATCGCCAGTTCGATGTTATTGTTATCTCAGGCGGGCTTGCCGACATTCCTGAGATAATTCCGAAGCTCTTACGGCCACTGGGTCGACTTGTTGCGATGGTTGGAAATGCGCCCATTATGCAGGCCGTGCTTATCGAACAGACACGTTTTTCAAGCCGGCGTTTTGGCTTGTTCGAAACCCTTACACAGCCCCTTGAAGATGTTCCACTTGCCCAGAGCTTCGATTTTTAATCCATTTAAAACAGCCTCCTTCAACGAACACTCAACATGCCCCTGCTCCTAACCTTGACACCCTTAGAACCAAACAGGAAGACGCCGCGCCAGTGCTCACGAACGGTATGGTTCCTTCTCGCCATTTCAGTTGCCCTCGGGGCTCACTCTCAGGCCAGGGCACTCAGTCTTCAACAGGCCGCAGAGCTTGCCCTCACGAACGACCCACAATACCTTGCCGCGCAAAAGGCCGCGCGGAGTTCCGAAGAGGTTTTAAACCAGGCCAAGGGGGCGCAACGTCCCTTTGTCGCAGCCACGGCCTCCGTAGGTCAGTCGGAGCTCGAGCTTATAGGTGGGTCGGGCGCGAACACCACCCTTAGCCCACGCAGCTACAGGCTTAGCCTTTCTCAGTCACTGCTTAACCCGGAACTCAACGCGGGCGTTCGGCAGGCTCAGGCCGGGCTAAGCGCCTCCGAGGCGGCGCTTGAAAACGCCCGGCAACAGACCCTATTGCGGCTTGCCAAGGCCTACTTCGACATTCTTGTGGCCCAAGACAGCCTCTCGACCGTACGCTCTGAAAAGAAAGCCATTGCAGAGCAGCTTGAGCTTGCTAAACGCAGCTTTGAGGTCGGCACAGCCACCATCACCGACCAGCAGGTTGCCCAGGCACGGTTTGATCTTGTTCAAGCCCGTGAAATTCAAGCCCAGAACACCCTAAGTATTCGCCGCAATGGCCTCGCCGTGCTTATTCGCCAGCCTGCGCCGGAACGGCTCGAGGGCATTGGTCAGTCCATTGCCATTCCCTCACCCGAGCCCGCGCGCATTGATGACTGGATTCAACAGGCCCTGCGCTCAAGCCCCGCCGTCATACAGGCACAGGCAGTCGCCAAAGCGGCGCAAGAGGCTGTTGAGAAGGCTCGGGGTGCCGACCTTCCAACCCTGGGCCTTCAATTAAGCCACGGCCGAAACTGGGAGTCCAGCGCACCTGGGCAAGACGTCCGTACCACTGCGATTGGTATCGAGCTCTCCGTGCCGCTCTGGCAGGCTGTAGCACCAGCGGCCATACGACAGGCCCAGGCCGATTCAGAACAGGCTGGACACCAGGCAGAGTCTGCACAGCTTTCTGCGGAGCAGACCGCGCGAGCCGCCTTTCTTAACGTGACCGCGGGGCTTGCCCAGGTTGCCGCACTTGAGGCCGCCGAGACCTCAAGCAAGCTGGCGCTTGCCTCGAACCGGCTGGGCTATGAGGTGGGGGTAGGCACGAATATTGATGTTTTAAATGCCCAGCAACAGCTCTTTGCAGCCCAACGCGATCTCTTTCAGGCCCGTTACGACACCCTTTTGGCAAGCCTTGAGCTTCAGGCAGCCACGGGGCAGCTTCAGTTGACGAACCTGCAGGCCATGAGCAACCTTATTCTGAACTCGGCTGCAGCACCGAAGAAAACGCCATAGCGCGATAGCGCTCTAGCGCATGACGGCTTCAAGGACGTCAAGGGTTTTTTCCGTTGCGCCCTGTCGGGCCTCAACAAAGTCCCTGGCTGCCTGGCTGCATGCCCTTTGTCTGGGCAACGAACGACCAAGTTCATAGGCCTCACGAACAAACTCCTGCGCCGATGCAATACGAAACCCGGCACCGCAGTCCAGTAATTCCTGGGCCAGGCTTTCAAAGTTAAACATGTATGGGCCGAAAAAAACGGGGCGGCCCTGCGCACAGGCTTCGATTGGGTTCTGTCCACCAAGGGGCAAGAGGCTTCCACCAATAAGACAGAGATCGCTCGCGGCAACAAAGGCCTGCATCTCGCCAAGGCTGTCGCCCAAAAGAAGTTGCACATCCTGATCGAGTAATTGGGGTAACTGGCTTCTGCGGCAGCGACTTAAGTTGTGGCCCGCAGCAATCTTCTCGACCCGGTCAAACCGTTCGGGATGGCGCGGCACGACAATAAGCAAGACACCCGGCGGACGCTGCTCGGCAAAGGCCTGAAGAAGGGCCTCTTCTTCATCGTCGCGGGTGCTTGCCGCCAGCCAGACCTGACGGTGCGACCAACGACTGCGCCAGACTCGGCCGACCTGCATTTGGTAGGAATCAAGCTGCACATCAAACTTAAGGCTGCCTGCCGCCGGCAACACCTGGTTCGCCCCTGCGGTCTGAAACCTTTGGGCATCGACCTGCGACTGAGGTATCACCGCAGCAAGCCCGCCCAGAGCAGGCGCAGAAAGCCAAGCCAGCCTGCGAAAGCGTTGAAATGACCTCTCCGATAGGCGAGCATTCACAAGGGCCACAGGCACCTGATGGGTATGGCAGGCCGCAAGCAGATTCGGCCAGAGCTCGGTCTCCATAAGCACCAGTGCATCGGGCCGCAGTTCGCTAAGAAACCGATGCACAGCCCAAGGAAAGTCGAGCGGGCAATAGGCAAGGAAGACACGTAAGCCAAGCAGGTCTTCAAAAAGCGTCTGCGCGGTCTGACGGCCCGTGGGGGTGGTCTGGGTAAGCATTACCCTGCCGTGTGGATGTCGGGTGAGCCATGCCCGAATAAGGGGCGCCACTGCCCGGGTCTCACCCACGGAGACGGCATGCAGCCAGAGCCTTGGGCCGATACCCTCGGAGGGGTCGGCCTGATCAACGTCCGTCGCTAAAAGACGTGCAGGCACCTTGCCCAGAAAGCGTTGTGACCATGACTTGCGGTAGGCCGGCTGGGAAAGGCTTCGATAAAGAAGGCGCAGCGCGATAAGCGGAAGTAGCCCAATGAAAAGTAGGCTGTAGCCGGCCCTTGCAAGCGTTTCAAACCAACGCTCACGCTGCCTTGCAGGAGGGCTTTTGAGCGACTGAACCAAGGGTGTCCCTAGGCGCGCCGAGCTGGTTTAAAAGGGAAGGCTCGCGCCCGGCATCAAGCGAGCAAAGGCCTGACGGAACTCGGCCTGAATACGTTCAAGGGCCTGGCCGTTGTCTGCCTCAAACCGAAGCACCACCACAGGGGTGGTGTTGGAGGCTCGCGCAAGGCCAAAACCATCGGCATACTCCACCCGAATGCCGTCGATAAAGATCTTGTCGATGGCCGAGTCAAAGACCCCATGCCTAGCGATCTGCTCGACCATCTTATGGTTTTCACCCTCGGCGGTTCGAACTTGAAGCTCAGGCGTGCTGCTGGAATTGGGAAGGCTTTCAAGCACCTGACTGGGATGTTCATCACGGGATGAGAGAATTTCAAGCAGCCTCGCTGCGGTGTAAAGGCCATCATCAAAGCCATACCAGCGGTCATTAAAGAAACAATGGCCACTCATTTCGCCGGCCAGAGGGGCGCCGGTCTCTTTGAGCTTGGCCTTAATGAACGAATGCCCCGTCTTCCACATGGTGGGCCTTCCCCCATGCTGAGCGATGAAACGACCAAGGAGCCTGCTGCACTTCACATCGAAAATAATCTCACTGCCTGGTCGCGCCTTAAGAACATCCTGGGCATAAAGCATGAGCTGCCTGTCTGGCCAGATGATTTCCCCTTTACGGGTTACAACCCCCAGGCGGTCGCCATCACCGTCAAAGGCAAAGCCGAGGTCAAGGTCTTTCTCGGCCACCGCACGAATGAGGTCTTGAAGGTTATGCGGGTCAGCCGGGTCGGGGTGGTGGTTGGGAAAACTGCCATCAATCTCACAGAAAAGCTCGGTCACCTCGCAGCCAAGCCGCCGAATAAGCTCTGGGCCAAGTTCGCCCGCCACACCATTGCCGGCATCTATGGCAACCCTTAATGGCCGCGTTAACTTCACATCGGAAAGAATGCGATCGAGGTAGTCGGCACGGCAGTCACGGCTCTGGTCGGTAGGTGGCTCTTCTTGGCCCGAGGCCGCAGCAGCCTGCGCGGCCTCAAGAGCCTCGCCCGAGGCAATGGACCGGTAAAGGCCTTGAATGGCCTCTCCTGAAAGGGTTGTGCCGGCCACCATCATTTTTAGGCCGTTGTAGTCGGGCGGGTTATGGCTTCCTGTAATCGCAACACCGGTGCCGGTCTCAAGCAAGTGGGTTGCAAAATAGACCACAGGCGTTGGCACCTGACCAATGCGAATAACCGAGACGCCAGCCGACAAAAGGCCATCGCTGAGGGCCTGCTCAAGGAGTGGCCCCGACAGGCGTCCATCACGGCCAACCACACAACGCTGCAGGCCCTTTTGACGAATAAGCAGGCCAAGCGCCTGGCCAATGGCGTAGACCACGGGCTCGGTGAGGCTCTGGCCCACCACGCCACGGATGTCATAGGCCTTGAAGATAGAGCTCGGCAGGTCAGCGGAAGAAATAGGAGCGTAGCGGGTCATAGTGGGCTTTCAGTAGCAGACACGGCCTGGGGGAAAGGCATGAAATGCCTTGAGATGCGTAAGACGAGTTTCTATTTTACGATGGACCGCATGGCTACCTATGCAATTGGTGATGTACAGGGCTGCGCCGACAGCCTCGCGGCGCTGGTGCAACGACTCTCCTTTCGTCCCCAGCGAGATCGGCTCTGGTTTGTAGGCGACCTGGTGAACCGCGGGCCGAAGTCGGCCGAGGTGCTGCGAATGATTCGCGCGGCGGGACCCTCGGCCCAGGTTGTGCTGGGTAACCACGACTTTCATCTTCTGGCCATGGCCTCGGGTGCACGGCCTGTACAGGCCTCCGACACCGTCTCAGCCCTGTTGGATGAGCCCGATGCCCAAGAGCTAATCGACTGGCTTCGTCAGCAGCCGCTTTGCGTAGCCGATGGCCCAACCCTTATGGTTCATGCAGGGCTGCTTCCCGAGTGGAGCAGTCGGCAGGCCCTTGGGCTCTCCGAGGAAGTCTCGAAACGGCTGCGATCGAGTCAATGGAAGGCTTTTATGCAGTCCATCTATGGCAACAGCGAGGGCCGGTGGCGCGAGAGCCTGCGAGGCTCTGCGCGTTATCGAATGATTGTGAATGTCATGACCCGTATGCGTTACCTGCAGCCCGATGGGCAGCTTGACTTTAAATGTAAGGTGGCACCAAGCATGGCGCCTAAAGAACTCGCGCCCTGGTTTGAACGACGCGCGCGTCGAGGGTCCGCTGAGCGGCTTGTCTTTGGTCATTGGTCAACCCTGGGCCTCATGCGCCGGCCCGGCCTGATTGCTACCGACACGGGCTGCGGCTGGGGGGGCTACCTTTCGGCGGTAAGACTCGAGGACGAGGCCATTTTTCAGCAGCCCGCCATCGACAATCTTTTTTCAAGTCCCTCGCGTACAGCCACGTAGGAAAGCTCGGCAAGTTGTTGACGCGGCATGCCTTGTGGCTCGATAGCCTGATGAATAAAGGCATCGGCCTGCAGTCCGGGCCGACCCATAATTTTGATCATTGAACCCACAAGGCTCATGTCGTCAACATAGGCCACCTGGTTCATGCCATCGGGTACCGAGGCATTCGCCTGTGTTGGCCCATGCCCCGTCTGGCGATAGTAGAAAAGGGTCATAGGCACCACGGCAATGTCGGGTCGTTGCTCGGCAAGCCCAAAGAGGCTGGTGTGAAACTTCAATACCTCTTCGCCGCGACTGGTCGTTCCTTCAGGGAAAAATATCACGCGCTCTCCCGAATCTAGACGTGCCATGGCCTCCTTAATAAGCGAACGCACCGCATGGCGATTGCCCCGTTCAACAAAAATCGTGCCGGAGGCCGCAACCAAAAGACCCGCTAGAGGCCAGGAGCGAATCTCGGACTTAGCAATGAAGGTTGCGGGCAGCACCGCATGGACCAGAAAAATATCAAGCCATGAAATGTGGTTAGCAACAACCAAGCAGGGCACCGGCATGCTGCTCGAGATCTGACCAGACAATGTCCGAAGGTTTGGCCCAAGACTGACGCCACAAAGCCACAAGACCCCACGGGCAAAGACGCGAATAGAGAGTTGCCGATAGGGCCTTGATAAGAATCGAAAGACCGTTGTCACCCAGAAAAGTCCAAACAAGGTCCAGGCGAGCAAGCCCGGAAGCCTTAGGCCAAGCTGGAGGGCTCGCGCAAACACTGCCTAGACGTTTAATCGAAAGACCGGTCGGCCTTCAACCAGCGTGGTTCGCGTGCGTCCCAATAGCTCGCGGCCAATAAAGGGGGTGTTGCGCCCCTGCGACTTAAGGGTGTCGATGGTGACCAGCCAAGGTTCGTCCGGCGCAAAGACACAGAGGTCGGCCTGCCCCCCTTCCTGAATACGCCCGGCATTACGGCCCAAAATGGCAGCGGGTTTGGCGGTGACACGGGTAAGGGCATCGCCCATTGAAAGCTTTTGTTCAGCAGCCCACTGCAGGGTCAGAGGAAGCAATAACTCTAGGCCAGTTACGCCAGGCTCAGCCTCGCCAAAGGGCAGTTGCTTAGCATCGTCATCCACCGGGGAGTGGTCCGAGCAGATGGCGTCAATGGTGCCATCTGCCAGTGCATCACGCAGAGCCTGCCGATCGCGCTGGCCCCGAAAGGGCGGATCAACGCGCAAGTTGGCGTCGTAGTCGCCAATGTCAACGTCGGTCAGATGCAGGTGATGAACGGCCACGTCTGCTGAAATAGGTAGGCCCTCGGCCTTGGCCTGGCGCAACAACTCAACACCGGCCGCCGAAGAAAGCCTGCAGATATGAAGCCGCACACCGGTGATGCGGCAGAGCTCAAAAAGGGTATAGAGCCGAAGTGTCTCATTGGCCACTGGAATACCCGCCAGACCAAGGCGCCCGGCCATAGCCCCGCTGTGAGCCACTCCCGAGGCGCCAAGCCAGGGGTCGCGGGCATACATCCAGACCGAAAGGTTAAAACTGCTTGCGTATTGCATGGCTCGATACAGCACCTGGGTATCCACCAGGGGGCAGACCGACTGAGAAAAACCAATGCAGCCCGCCTCGGTAAGCTCTGCCATCTCGGTAAGCTGCTCGCCTTTAAGGCCCGAGGTAAGCGCACCCAAGGGATGCACATGCACCAGGCCAAGGTTTCGGGCGCGGTGCTTCAACATTTCAACAAGTCCCGGCTCATCAAGCGGGGGGTCGGTGTCGGGCGGACAGGCAAGCCGGGTAACGCCCCCGGCCGCTGCTGCCATCATCTCGGACTCCAGCGTGGCCTTGTACTCAAAGCCAGGCTCACGCAGTCGTGCGCTTAAATCAACAAGACCAGGAACCACCTTAAGGCCAGCAAGCTCAAGCACCTCATCGGGCTGAAAACCCTCAAAGCTCTGGCCTGCAGGGCGAATGGCTACGATGCTGCCATTGGCAAGATAGAGATCGGCAAGGCCATCAAGGCTCGAGGTGGCATCAATGACATGACCGCCTTTAAGGAGAAGACGTGGAACGGGCTGTGGCTTTGTCATAGCAGTTCCCCTGCCTTGTTCAAGGTGTCCATAACCGCCATACGCACGGCAATACCAAAAGTAACCTGCGAAAGAATAACGGACTGCGCGCCATCGGCCACAGCCGAGTCAATTTCAATACCACGATTCATAGGGCCGGGGTGCATCACAATGGCCTGAGGGCTTGCATGACGAAGCTTAGCCTCGGTAAGGCCGTAGTGTTTGAAATACTCCTGAGGACTGGGCAGCAAGGCGCCGCGCATGCGCTCGTTCTGCAGTCGAAGCGCCATCACCACATCCACCCCTTCCAGCCCCTCCTCAAGCCTTGTAAAGGCGTGCACGCCCATCTCCGCAAGGCCCGCTGGCAGCAAGGTTTTAGGCGCAATCACTCGAATCTCAGGCGCCCCAAGCGTTGTAAGCGCATGAATGGCCGAGCGGGCCACACGTGAATGCAATACGTCACCCACAATGGCCACACGCAACTGATGAAAGTCGCCCTTGTAATGCCGAATGGTGAACATGTCGAGAAGCGCCTGCGTGGGATGGGCATGCCGGCCATCGCCGGCATTCATGATGTGAATCTGAGGTGCCACCTGGTTAATGTGTCGGGCAATTAGATAGGGGGCACCGCTTTGACTGTGGCGCACTACAAACATGTCGGCCTGCATGGCTGCCAGATTGTCAATTGTGTCAAGCAACGACTCGCCCTTGGCCGTGCTTGAGGCATTCACATTGAGATTCACAATGTCTGCCGAAAGCCTGCGGGCAGCAATCTCAAAGGTGGTGCGTGTGCGCGTGGAGTTTTCGAAAAAAATATTGAAAATGGTCTTGCCTGAGAGCAATGGGGCATTGACGACCTCAAAGCCACCGACCCCATCGGCGCGAAGAAAGTCTTTCGCTCGATCAAGAATGGCCACCAGAATTGCCCTTGGAACACCTTCAATTGAGAGAAGGTGGGTGAGTTGTCCTTTGGAATTAAGCTGAATCGATCGGGCCATAGAAATAACTCTGAAGAAGAATTGCGGCCGCCTCGGCGTCTTTGCCAACATCGCCCATAGCGCCCGGCGCTAGGGCAGAAGTGTAACGCTCATCGGCCAGGGTGACGGGCAGCCCGAAGCGCCCCTCAAGCTGACGCGCAAAACGCTCGCAACGCGGGGCAAACGGATGAGCCTGGCCATCGGGCATTACGGGTAGGCCCACCAGGAGCTGCTCGGGCTGCCAATCGGAAATAATGCTGGCAATCTTTTCAAAGCGAGCAGTCACGGGATTTGCGGCAACGACGAGAAGAGGGCGAGCGCCTCCTGTAAGCCGGTTGCCGATGGCTAGGC